>Ga0163152_10000440_pt1 | contig 73392 bp, 65 predicted proteins | sample OliLakLV19MP8IB2_FD_148635 | JGI IMG/M metagenome (GOLD analysis project Ga0163152, IMG submission 148635) | Freshwater microbial mat bacterial communities from Lake Vanda, McMurdo Dry Valleys, Antarctica - Oligotrophic Lake LV.19.MP8.IB-2 | ecosystem: Environmental > Aquatic > Freshwater >... | reverse complement strand
CCTCCCACCCGACGCACCGCCGCCGAACCTGCCGCCGCCGACAATCTCGGTGCCGGTGCACGTGCACTGACCTCCGACAGGATGGCCCAGCCGAATCCGCCTGGGTCACCTCGCCGGCGCAGCCACTTTTCCTTCGTGAATTGGGGTGTGCGGCAATCCGTCCTCCTCTACGGCCTCCTCTCCAGGCCTGTCATGAGGTTCATCTTGCCCGGCCGTGCTTCCGTGAGTGGCGCTCACCGCCAGCGCGGGCTGCACGATTACCCGGCAGGTGGTGATCACGAATGGGGCGAACGGAGGGATCTGGGCGGAGGGGCTGCGCTGAGCCTGGTCCGAGCGGTTGGGCGGTTAGGCGGTTAGGCGGTTAGGGGGAACACGGCCGCGCACCCCCGAAGGTTGGGCCGTCGGTAGGGCCCGGGGCGGGGCGCCGGCCCCCCCCCGGGCAACCGCTGGTCCTGCACACCGGGCAGCCCTATAATTATCGGACTGTCTGGATGGCTTTCCACTCTTTCCGCGGCACCGTGTCCGACACTCTCGCCCGCCTGCAGTCCGCCCTCAGTGATCGCTATGGGATCCAGCGTGAGTTGGGCCGCGGGGGCATGGCCACGGTCTACCTCGCCACCGACCTCAAGCACGAGCGTGAGGTGGCGATCAAGGTGCTGCATCCGGAATTGGCCGCCAGCCTCGGCCCGGAGCGGTTCGACCGCGAGATCAAGTTCGCCGCCAAGCTGCAGCACCCGAACATCCTCAGTCTGTTCGATTCCGGCGACGCCGACGGCTTCATGTACTATGTCATGCCGTTCGTCTACGGGGAGTCCTTGCGCGACCGGCTCAACCGCGAAGACATGCTGCCCGTGGATTTCGCGGTCCACGTGGCACTGGAGGTCGCCGACGCGCTGGGCTATGCCCATTCGCTGGGCATCATCCACCGCGACATCAAGCCGGAGAACATCATGCTGTCGGGCGGCCACGCGCTGGTCGCCGACTTCGGCATTGCCCGGGCGGTGACCGAGGCGGGGAACAGCCAGAAGCTCACCGAGGCGGGGATGGCGGTCGGGACCCCGCTCTACATGAGTCCGGAGCAGGCGGTGGCCGACAAAGTCGGACCCACCAGCGATCTCTACAGCCTGGCCTGCGTCCTCTACGAAATGCTCGCGGGACAGCCGCCGTTCACCGGGAGCAACGCGCGGCAGATTATGGCCAAGCACGCGATGGAGCAGGTGCCCAGCATCCAGGTGGTGCGGGAGACCGTTCCGGACCTGGTCGAGGACGCGATCGTGGCGACGCTCAGCAAGGCCGTCGCCGACCGGCCCCAGACCGCCTCGCAGTTCGCCGAAATGCTGGGGGCACCCCCGGGAGCGACCGCCACTCGCTACACCTCCGGCGGTCGCCCTTCCATGGCCCGGCGCACCCCCCGAATCTCCGGCGCCGGCGGCGGTGCCGTCACCCTCACGCTGCAGCGCCATTCGCTTCGCCGGGCCGGGATCGCGGCTGGTCTGAGCGCCATCGTCCTGCTGGGCCTCGGGGCCTGGTACCTGCGCCATCGCGGCGGCGGAGCCGCCGATGCTGGTCTTGATCCTCGGCGGATTGCGGTCCTCTATTTTGCGGACATGAGTTCCGACAAGCAGCTGGGCTATGTCGCCGATGGCTTCACCGAGGCGCTGATCAGCGAGTTGAGCCAGGTGCCGGAGTTGAGCGTGGTCTCCAAGGGCGGCGCCGGCGCCTGGCGCGATTCCAGCGCGACGCCCGACAGTATTGCCCGGGCCCTGGGAGCCGGGATGCTGGTGGAGGGCCGGGTCGAGACCACAGCGAACGACCGGATCCGGGTCCAGGTCTGGCTGGTGGACGGGAACAGCGGGGCGGACCTTGGCAAGCGGGCGAGCTTCGAGCGACAGGCGAGCGACCTGATCGGCGCCCGGGACTCCCTGGCCACCGAAGCCGCCGACCTGATCCGTCGGCAGCTCGGGCAGGAAGTGCGGCTCCGGGGACAGCGGGAGGAGACCCGGAGCACGGCGGCCTGGTCGCTGGTGCAGCGGGCGGAGCAACTGCGCAAAGGCGGGGAAGCGATGACCGACTCGGGAGACAGCCTCGGCCACCAGCGCGCCTTCCAGACCGCCGACTCGCTGCTGGGGCGAGCGGAGTCGCTGGACTCGAAGTGGGCGGATCCGATCGTGCTCCGGGCCGGGCTGGATTATCTCCAGTCCCGTCGCTCCCTCAGCGATCCGGTCGCGGCGGGCAAGTGGATCGGGCTCGGGCTCGCCCACGTGAACCGCGCCATGGCGTTAGGCGAGAACAATCCCGATGCCCTGGAACTGCGCGGCAACCTCCAGTACTGGAGATATCTGCTCCGGCTGGACCAGGAACCGAACGTGAGAACGGCGCTCAGGGCCCGCGCGCGGGCTGACCTGGAGCAGGCCACCCGGCTCCGGCCGAGTCAGGCCGGGGCCTGGGGCTCGCTCAGTCACCTGTACGGCAACGACCCCAGCACCAGCCTGACCGATGTCATGCTGGCAGCGCGCCGGGCCTACGAGGCCGACGCCTTTCTGTCAAACGCGCCCAAAATCGTCGATCGACTGTTCTTTGCCTCCTACGACCTGGACCAGCCAGTCGACGCCGCCCACTGGTGCGCCGAAGGCCAGCGACGCTTTCCCGGCAACAGCACCTTCACGACCTGCCAGCTCTACCTGATGACGATGCGGGGTCAGGACCCCGATCCGGCCCGGGCGTGGCAACTGGCGGGGAGCAAGGTGCTCACCACGGACCAGACGGGTGGATCCGCCGAGTTTCAGCAGGCGGAGGCCCGGATGATCACGGCGGCTGTGCTGGCGCGGGCGGGCCTCAAGGACAGCGCCAAGGCGGTCGCCCGCGCAGCGGTCGCGAGTGCGGACGTCGACCCCACCCGCTTCCTGTACCTGCAGCAGGCTTTCGCCTTGGTACTCGCCGGCGACAAACCGGCGGCCGTGAAGGCGCTGAAGACCTTTCTGGCGGCCAACCCGGAGCGACGGAGCGAGTTCACCCCCGATCCGGGATGGCGCTTCCACGACCTCACTGCCGAAGCCACGTTCAAGGATCTGGTTGGCGACAGGTAATATGTCCGTGGCGCTCATGCCACAGTCCTCTGTTGCATTCCATCCCCAGTAGCGGCATCTCCCCGACCGTGTAGTTTCTTGCGCCGTGAGGGCAGCGGGCCATATCGCTCGTGCAGTCGCTAAGTCCGAATCTTGCGCTGTCTGGCGCACTCGGCCTGCGATCGCGCCCAGTGAATACCTTTGTGAGGACACAATGCATCAGAGACTCCGATACCTTCTCGCCGTGTCGGCCTTGCTGCTCTCGGCCTGCTCCGATAACCAGCTGTCCGGACCGGACCGGATCCCCGCCCCCCCGGCCGCGCAGGACTTTCCGAGGGCGTCATCGACCGCAGTACTGCCGGCGGAGTGCGCCACCCCTGCCCGGGCCCAGAGCGCCATCGACAGCCTGCTCCCGCAGCTCTTCGGTCCTGGCGGCGGCAGGCGGGGCAAGGCGCAGGGCTACAGCAACGCGATTGACAAGGCCCGGCGTGCCGGCAATCCGCAGCTGGCCGAGACCAATGTGGACTCGCTGGTGAACTTCGTCCTCCAGACGTACTACACCGGAAACCTGATCGGCGGGCAGAGTCAGGCCACGCAGGACCGGGTGGTCAAGTTCATCTATCTGCTCTACTGCTCCAACAACATCTCGCCGGTGCCTGACCTGAGCGGCATCTTCGGCGGCACCACCGTGCTGATCCGCAATGGTACGCCAACGACCGTCGTCAGCGCGCAGCAGAACCAGGCCGCGGTCAAGGTGGATCAGGGCGACGTCCCCAGCACGCTGAACAGTCAGCCCTTCTTTGGCACATTCGTCTCCGTGGTGCAGACCACGAACCCATTGCCCACCAGCCTCGACTGGTACGGCCTCAACGGCTACAAGTCGGGGGCGTTCGAGTTCATCACCAATCCGGAAGTCACGTTCACCGCTCCCGTCCTGACCGGGGTCTGCATCACCTACGATGATGCCATCGTCACCTCACCGAATGATCTGCGGATCGCGCATGCGGTACCCGCGGGCTATCTGTCGGTCGTCCCCGGGAACTCGGTTCTGACCACCGCCGGCGGCACGATTGAAATCGGCGCACGAGTAGCCACCGATCCATTGAACCTCGCATGCACTCCGCTCCCCTTCGCGGCCGGCAGCGCCTTCGGGCGGGCCTGGCAGCTATTCGCGAGGCTGATCATTCCGCAGCAGCTCGTGGCCGCGGTCACGGGCGGCAGTACCGGCGCCCAAGTGGTGAAGTTCAGCCCCTTCGCGGCGGTGGATACCAAGCTCATCATCTCCAGCACCGGACCCACCTCGCCCCAGTACATCCCGGTCAACAGCACCCAGATCGTCGCACCAGTCAGTGTGACGCTGACGACGCGGAATGGCGCCACCCCGATCGACGGGATTCCCACCGGCTTCACGCCGAGTGGCTCCTTCTCACCGGCCTCGGTGACGACGGGCGGTAACGGGACGGCCGCTTCCAGTTGGACCATCGTGGCTGGAAGCAACACCGGGACCGGGACACCGCTGCAGGCATCGTTGACCTTCCTTCCGGCGACGGCGGATTTCTCGATCACCGCCGTACAGGTGACGGGGCTGAGCATCACCGCGCCGGCATCACCCCTGACCGACGGGGTGCTTAACGCTCCCTTCCCGAGCACCACCTTCACCGCCAGCGGGGGCATCGGCACGTACACCTGGGCGGTGACCGGCGGCGCGCTGCCCGCCGGCCTCTCGCTCTCGGCTGGTGGTGTCCTGAGCGGCACGCCGACCGCGATCGGCGGCGCCAGCTTCACCGTCCAGGTGACCAGCGGCCCCGTCAGTGCCACTGGCAGTTACAGCCTCAACATCCAGCCCCCACCGGTGGTCATCGGCACGACCACCCTGCCGGCGGGACAGGCGACGATCGGGTATGGCCCGGTGACGCTGGCGGCCACGGGTGGTACCGGCAGCTTCACCTGGTCGCTCTCCGCCGGCGCGCTGCCCGCAGGCCTTTCGCTCTCCAGCGCCGGTGTCCTGAGTGGTACTCCGTCGGTATACGGTTCCTTCAGCTTCACCGTGCGCGCGACCAGTGGCCCGTCAGGCAATGAGGTCTTTGCGGACCAGGCACTTCTGCTCGACCTCCTGCCACCGCCGGTGAGCATCACCACGACGGTGTTGCCTGGCGGTCAGGCGACGATCGCCTATGGACCAGTGACCCTGGCGGCCACGGGCGGCACCGGTTTCTTTGTGTGGTCGCTCTCCGCCGGCGCGTTGCCGGCCGGCCTTTCGCTCTCGACCGGCGGTGTGCTCAGCGGCACTCCCTCGGCCTACGGTTCCTTTAACGTCACGGTGCGCGCGACCAGCGGCCCGGTGGGCAATGAAGTCTTCGCCGACCAGGCGTTGGCCCTCAGCATTCTGCCACCGCCCGTCAGCATCACGACAGCCGCCCTGCCCGGCGGGCAGGTGACGATCGCCTACGGCCCGGCCACCCTGGCTGCCACGGGCGGCACCGGCTCCTTCACCTGGTCGGTGACAGGCGGCGCCTTGCCCGCCGGTCTTTCGCTCTCATCCGGCGGCGTGCTCAACGGCACCCCGACGGCATCCGGATCCTTTAACGTCACCGTCCGCGCCACCAGCGGCACGGTCTTCGCCGAACAGGCGTTGGCGCTCAACATTCTGCCGCCGCCGGTGACCATCATGACAGGATCACCGTTGCCGCCCGCCACGATCGGGGTGCTCTATTCGCAGACCCTGCAGGCGACTGGTGGCACCGGCAGTTTCGCCTGGTCGGTGACGGCAGGCGCGCTGCCCGCCGGGCTCACGCTCTCGTCCGGCGGGGTCCTGAGCGGTGGCGCCACGGCGGTCGGCACGGCCAGCTTCACGGCGCAGGCGGTGAGCGGTCCGGTGAATGCGAGCAAGGCGTTCTCGCTCACCGTCGGATACCCGACGGCGATCTCCCTGGCATTCCAGCCCGGACCCTCGGGCTCCCAGTGCTATGCGATCAACGCGGTGCTGGCGCCTAACATCGCCGTGAAGACGACGGATCAGAACGGCAATCCGGTGGCCGGCGTGCTGGTCAACCTGGTCGCCGTCACCAACAACGGCTCCAAGGTGGTCGTCTCGCAGCCGTCCGCGGTCTCGGGAGCCACTGGCCTGGCGCTCTTCAACACCCTGTCGATCAACAAGACCGGTGGTTACCGGCTGATTGCCTCCACGACAGCGCCATGGCCGACGGCGAGCCTGCAGTCGGGCAAGTTCACCATCTCTCCCTCGTGCCCATGAGTTGAGCCGGCACCACAAACGAGCGGGCGGTTCCTCACGGAACCGCCCATTTCGTTTCGGGATGGCCCTGCCGGCATTCAGGGGATACGGACATCCGGCGCCCTTACGGCACGAGCTTCGCCTCCGCCAGGTGCCGCTTCACCCAATCCATCCACAGCCGAGCGCGTTCCATCGAGTTCACCGGATCGGAGGAGGCGTGGGTGCGTTTGATGCCGCGACGGGGCGCCTGTCGCTGGATGAGCGATTCCACGCCGCCAGCAGCACGGAGCCGGGGGTCCGCATGGAGAACATCGCGTGGCCGCATGGTGGGAGTGCCGCCGCCATTCCCCATGGAGCGGTGTTCGCCGGGCCGTAGTCTCCCCCAACCACTGCTCCTTTACCCCACCGTCCCGCATCCCCTACGGCTTTGCGGGTATCCCGTCCGGGGTACTGCCGTCCTGCTCCCGCTTCCAAATCACATACGAATATGTCACCGAGCCGAGTGCCGCCACGGCCGCCACGGCCGCCACGGCCGCCACGGCCGCCACGGCCGCCACGCCGAAGGAGCCATACCGCACCCAGGGTGCGGTGACCAGCGCACTCACCGCGATGCATACCCCGGCGATCGCGGACGCCGCTCCGCCAAAGCGGTGGGTTTTCCGCCACACGCTGTCACGGCTGAGCGTCCACGGTGTGCGAATCCCCATGAACCAGTTGGGTCGAATGCGGCTCATGAGATTGCCCAGCAGGATGAACAGACCACTGACGCCGAGCGCGGCCACCTTGCTCATGTCCACGGCCCACCCCATCGCCTTGCCGAGCAGGAGGACGTGGATGGCAGCCAGGAGAATCAGCACCGCGTTGACCACGGTCCAGTACGTTGGGGTGAACAGGGCGTAGTTGGCCCGTCGCGGATCGATGCGCGGCAGCATGGTGAACAGCGCCGCGAGAACGAGCCCGAGCGCCGGGACGAAGAGGGCGGCCATCAGGGGGGAGGGCCAGCCGTTCGGCGCGCCCTCGAGGTCGAAGTGGGTCGCCACCTCCGTCGGCAGGTGCGGGTAGGCCCACACCGAGAATCCGGCGGCGGCGAGCAGCACCACTACACCCGGAATCAGCTTACGCATGATCTCGCTCCTTTTTCTTTTTCCCGTTCTTGCGTTGCGCCAGGGTGATCAATTGCGGGACCAGATCCTGGAAGACCGTGGTATTGACGGAATACCGGATGAACTGCCCCTCACGGACCGCCAGGACCAACCCCGCCTCCTTGAGGGTGGCCAGGTGGTGGGAGACCGATGTCCACGCGATCGGGAACTCGGCGGCGATGTCGCCCGCGGTGCGATCCTTCTCCTGCAGCAGCGAGAGAATCTGCCGCCTGGTCTGGTCGGCTAATGCCTTGTAGAGCTTGTCCATGACACTAAGAGGCTTAGACTAGCGGCTAAATCAATGGGGCTGCTAGGTTGGCCGGCCTTCGCCCTGGTCCGTCGAAGTGTCCGCCTACGTTGACCCCGCCGCGCACCGACTCGGCGTCCGCCGGGCACTGTACCGGAGCCTGTTCGCCGTCCTCCGCCTCCAGGGATTCCAGAGCGCTTACGCGGGGATCGCACTGCCCAACCCCGCCAGCATCGCCTTCCACGAGCCCATGGGGTTCATGCAGGCGGGGACCTATCATCGGGTGGGATACAAACACGGCGAGTGGCCGGACGTCAGGTGGTATGAACGATCGCTGGGGGATCATCCGGGAGAGCCGCCGGTCCCGCGCCCCCCTTCCGGCGGCCGTGCAGGAGCCGGCGTTCGCTCAGGCGCTGGCGAGCGGTACCGGGTGAGCGGGACGCTGAGTGCGGGCGGAGCTGGAGCTCCCCCCTACCCAACTCCTCCCAACCGCCCAACCGCCCAACCGCCCAACCGCCCAATCGCCCAATCGCCCAATCGCCCAATCGCCTACCGCCTGGGATACGGATATCCCTTCCGTAGCAGCCGATCCAGCGTGCGGTCATGCCCGTAGATGTCGGGGTAGAAGAACATGTCGCCGTTCTCCCGCGCTACCGCCGTCGCGTACATGATGAAGACCGGGATGGGCCTGGTGAGGTCCACCCGTTGCGATTCTTCCGCGGCCATCGCCGCCCGGATCCGCTCGTCGGTCCAGTCGGGCTGATCGTGCAGAACAAATTTGGCGAGGGCGAACGGATCGCCCAGCCGGATACACCCATGACTCGCGTCGCGCCGGGTGCGCTCGAACAGCGCCTTGGAGGGGGTGTCGTGCAGGTAGATGTTGTTTTCGTTGGGCATGATGAACTTCACGCCGCCGAGCGCATTGTGCGCCCCGGGAATCTGCCGCACCCGTACCCCCTGCCCGATCCGTTCGATATTCTCGAGCCACGGCTGCACCACCGAGCCCCCCTCGACCAGTTCGTAGCGGTTGCGGGTCAGGAATTCGGGATTCCTGAGCGCCGCCGGCTTGATCTCGTTCACCATGATCGTCGGCGTGACATCCCAGTACGGGGCAAAGACCAGATATCCGAGGTCGGCGGCGAAGACCGGCGTCTCGTTCTCGAACGCCTGCCCGACGACCACGTTCATGCCGAGCAGGCTGGTTTCGTCGTTCCGCATGGCGCTGAAGGCGTAGAGCCGGAACGCGGGGATGTTGACGAAGAGCGGCGGCGCACTGTAGCTGCGCGGCATCCAGCGCCACCGCTCGAGCGTGATCTCCATCTGCCGGATCCGCGGCGCGAAGGGACTGCTCAGCCGTCCGCGGGTCGAGTCGCCGATCACGCCATCGGGGGGGAAGCCCTGCCGCATCTGGAAGCGTTTCAGCGCATCGACGACCCTGCCGGCATAGAGGGTGTCGCTGATCGGCGCGGAGAGCGTATCCCGGTCGTCGCCCAGCAGCCGCAGGATCCGGCGCAGCGTCGGCACGCCGGCGTAAACCGAGCCGGGCCGCAACTGTCGCGGCATCGGCGGCAGCGCGAGCAGCGCGGAATCCTGGGCGAGCGCATGGTAGCGGGTGAGCGAGGCGAGCAGCAGCCAGTACTGCAGGAACGGGGGCTCGAGTCCGCGGAAGACATCGCTGGGCCACGGACTGACGGCCAGAGTATCGAGCGTTGCCGCGACGTCGAAGGAGTCGATCGGCAGCTTGAAGGTGACATGCAGCGCCGTCGGGTTGACCCGCCCGCGCCGGAGCGCCGTCGCGAACCGCGCCGCCGCCGCCGACAGCCCGACATCCAGCCGGGCTCGGCTGTCCTCAGTGGTGTTCCCCAGAATCCGCGTCACCTCGACCTGACCCTCGAACCAGCTCACGTCGTAGTCCGCCGGATCGAGCCCGCGGTACTCCGCCTCCTTGAGAATCCGCACCAGCGTCCGGGCCGGTGTTGTGAGGGTGTCGTTGACCTGCCAGAGCGGCGCCCAGCCGTGGCGCTGGTAAAGCCGAGCCAGATCGGCCTGCACGTCGCGCAGATCAGGCCAGCGCAAGTCGGGATGGCGGCCGCTCTCGACCAGCCGCTCGATCGCCGCATCCCGGAGCGGGCGCTGGGCGGGAGGCGGCAGGCGGCCAACTGCCGGCTGCAGCATGACAACAGCGGCAAGGAGAAGGCTTCGCATGGGTGGGGGATTATAGCGCTCCGGGAGTGGAGGGCCAGACGGGGGGCCGTCAGCCATTAGCCGTCAGCCGTCAGCCATTAGCCATTAGCCATTAGCCATTTGCCTGCCGCCCACCGCCTACACCCTGCCCCCTGCCGTACCCAGCGAGTAGTTTGAGGGACGGCGTGGTGACCGGAGCCACCGGGACCCCCGCCGTTCTCCGGAGGATCCTGCCGCGATGAGCACCGTCATGACCCTGCCCCGGATCATCCAGGGAGGGATGGGGATCGCCGTCTCCAACTGGCAGCTGGCCAATACAGTGTCGCGCTCCGGCCAGATGGGCGTGGTGTCGGGGACCGCGCTCGACGCGGCGTTCGTCCGGCGGCTGCAGGACGGCGACAGCGGCGGCCACCTGCGCCGCGCGATGGCGCACTTCCCCCTGACGGCGGTGGTGGCTGACGCGCTCAGGCGCTACTTCCTCCCCGACGGCCGGGCGGGCGCCAAGTACAAGGATTTGCCGATGTATCGTCAGGGCGCCTCGGCGGAACGGGAGCGGCTGACGATGCTGGCCTGTTTCGTCGAGGTGTTTCTGGCGAAAGAGGGTCACGAGGGCGTCGTCGGCATCAACCTGCTCACCAAGATCCAGCTGCCCACGCTCGCCTCGCTGTACGGCGCAATGCTGGCCGGCGTCGACGCGGTCTTGATGGGCGCCGGCATCCCGAAGGAAGTCCCCGCGGCGCTCGATGCCCTGGCCGAGGGCCGGCCGGCGCGGATGCGACTCGAGGTCGAGGGTCAGGATGCCGATGTCACGGAGCAGATGCGGCTCGACCCGGCGGCGCACTTCCCCGGGACTCCTCCCACACTGCGTCGCCCGCTCTTCCTCGCGATCATCGCCAGCAGCTCGCTCGCCATCATGCTGGCGCGAAAGGCGAGCGGCAAGGTGGACGGGTTCATCATCGAAGGACCGACGGCCGGGGGCCATAACGCGCCGCCGCGAGGCGAGAAGACGTTCAACGAGCGGGGCGAGCCGCTCTACGGCCCGCGCGATGTCGTCGACCTCGACAAGGTGAAGGAACTCAACCTCCCCTTCTGGCTGGCCGGCGGCGTCGGCCGGCGAGGCTCATTGAAGGAGGCGCTGGCAGCGGGGGCCGCCGGTATCCAGGTGGGGACGCTGTTTGCCTTCTGCGACGAGTCCGGTTTCACCACCGAGATCAAGGCGTCGGTGCTGAGTCACGTCGTGAGCGGCGAGATCGAGGTGTTCACCGATCCCGTGGCCTCACCCACCGGCTTTCCCTTCAAGGTGGTGCGGTGGCCCGACGACCCGGCGAAGGGCGTCGAGCGGGAGCGGGTCTGTGACCTGGGGTATCTCCGCACCGCCTACCGCACCCCCGAGGGAAAGCTGGGCTACCGCTGCGCCAGCGAACCGGTGGATGCGTATGTGAAGAAGGGCGGCAAGGTGGAAGACACGGAGGGGCGCCGCTGCCTCTGCAACGCGCTGCTGGCGAACATCGGGCACGGGCAGGTGCGCGACAATGACGTGGAACAACCGCTGATCACCAGCGGCGATGACCTGGTCCAGCTGGGGGAGGTGCTTGGCGGACGGACGCACTACTCCGCCGTGGATGTGATCCGCTATCTCCTCGCCGAGGCTGCGGTCGCGGGCTGAGGCGCGCAGCGTGCGCGCGCAACACGCACGTGCCCTCCAGGACGCCCGCCGCCTCGCCCCACTCCGCAACATTGTGCAGGGATTTCTCACGCCTTCAGCGATTTCAGATCAATCACGAAGCGGTACTTCACATCGCTCCGAAGCATCCGCTCATAGGCGGCGTTGATCTGCGGCATCGGGATCATCTCGATGTCGGAGACGACGCCCCGCTCGGCGCAGAAGTCGAGCATCTCCTGTGTTTCCCGCAATCCGCCGATCATCGAGGCGCTGAGCTGCCGCCGGTGGGACATGAGCCGACCAATGGATGGCGACGGATTGGGGGTCTCGGGCAATCCCACCAGGCAGAGGGTCCCATCCCGCGTGAGCGTACCGAGATAGGGATCGAGGTTGTGGGACACCGCCACTGTGTCGAGGATGAAGTCCAGACTCTTCGCATGCGGGGTGAACTCGGTGGAGTGCTTCGTGAGGACGATCTCGTCGGCGCCGAGCCGCCGGGCATCCTCTGCCTTGCCGGGCGAGGTCGTAAACAGCACGACATGCGCGCCGAGCGCGTGGGCGAACTTGACCCCCATGTGTCCCAGGCCACCTAGTCCCACGACACCGACCTTCTGACCCTTGCCCACCTTCCAGTGCCGGAGCGGCGACCAGGTCGTGATGCCGGCACAGAGGAGCGGCGCGACGGCGGCGGGATTCAGCTTCTCCGAGACATGCAGGACGAATCCCTGTTCCACCACGATAGAGGTGGCGTAGCCACCGTAGGTCACCCCACCGGTATGCCGGTCGGGACTGTTGTAGGTGAAGGTGGTCTCGGGGCAGAACTGTTCCAGCCCTTCCCGGCAGTCCAGACAGGTTCGGCAGGAATCCACCATGGTGCCGACGCCGGCCAGATCGCCGGCCTTGAAGCCGGTGACGGCGGCACCGATCCGCACCACCCGGCCAACGATCTCATGCCCGGGGACGATGGGGAAGGTGCTTCCCTTCCATTCGTTCCGCGCCTGATGGAGGTCCGAGTGGCAGACACCGCAGTAGAGGATATCCAGCTGGACATCGGTGGGCCCAGGGTCACGCCGCTCGAATGCAAAGGGTACGAGCGGTGTGGTCGCACTCAGGGCGGCGTATCCGGCATTCTTGAACATGCAGCAACTCCGCGTAAGTCGTCCGATTGGCTTGGGCGCCGTCGCGGCCGATGGCCCCGCCGTTCCCCTGGCGCCCATTCACCTGATAAACGTCCCGTCGCGCAACTCACTGACCGCCTGCCGGATCTCCGCCTGGGTGTTCATCACGATGGGACCATGCCATGCGACGGGCTCCTGGATCGGCTGACCCGAGATCAGCAGGAAGCGCATTCCCCGTTCGCCGGCCTGCACCGTGACCTCGTCGCCGCGGTCGAAGAGCACCAGCGACCGGTTGCCGATATCCGACAAGATCACCTTTTCCTCATCGCCCGCTTCCTCGCTCTTCACGGCCTGCGGCGCGGAGGCATCCCGGAACGTCCCGCTGCCTTCGAAGATATAAGCAAAGGCGTGGCGGGTGACTTCGACCGGCAGCACCTTGCGGCGCCCCGGTGGCACCCAGACGTCGAGGTAGCGGGGATCGGCGGCGACGCCATCCACCGGACCGGACCGGCCCCAGAAGCTGCCGCAGATCACCCGCACCCGCACGCCATCATCGTCGGTCACGTCGGGGATATCGGCGGAGCTCACATCCTGATAGCGCGGCGCGGTCATCTTGAGGGTGCCGGGCAGATTGGCCCAGAGCTGGAAGCCGTGCATCCGCCCCTGCGGATCTCCCTTGGGCATCTCCTGGTGCAGAATGCCGCTGCCGGCCGTCATCCACTGCACATCGCCCGCGCCAAGCGCCCCCTGATTGCCGAGGCTGTCGGCGTGATCGACGGTGCCGGTCAGGACGTAGGTGATGGTCTCGATGCCACGATGGGGATGCCAGGGAAAGCCGGCGCGGTAGTCGGCCGGAATATCATTGCGGAAATCGTCGAACAGCAGGAAGGGATCGAAGGCCTCGGTGTCCCCGAAACCGAAGGCGCGGTGCAGGTGGACGCCGGCACCCTCGATGACGGGTTGCGAGTGGATGACGCGCTTGACGGGGCGGATGGACATGGTGGCACCTGAAGGTGTGAATCGTAATGCGTGCTTTGGGTCGCAACCAATGGTCTCTGCTCGCACCAATCGCCCAATCGCCCAATCGCCCAATCGCCCAATCGCCCAACTACCTACTTCCGGCCAAACCGCCAAGTGTCAATCCGCCTGATCTGATCGATGCCCCCGCTGAACAACCCCTCGTGACCTGACGAGTCCGCCTGAAAGATGCCCTCGACGATCACGTAGCCGGGCACCGCCGCGGTGATGCCCTCGCGCAGCGAATCGGGGACGACGAGCCAGACGGCATCGCGGGTGAAGCCATGCTCGTACGCCTCGCGAGCAACGAACAGCGCCGTGCCTTCCGGCTCAAGCGTGGCGTAGCCGAGCAGCTGCACCGGCAGGCCGTCGAAGGTCTCCGGTCGGCTGATCAGTTCCTGCAATGCCGGAACGTAGAGCGTGCAGTCGTGCATGCCGAGGCTGTTGATCGCCGCGCAACGGGACTGGAGGTAGCGCGACGATCGGGAGCAGGCGCCGAGGACGAGCAGGAGGAACAGCGCGGCAGCGCGGCGGAGGACGGTCACGACGGGGCGGATCCTCTCTGGAACCAAGGTGCAGGCGGCGCCGAACGCTTCAAGCTAACGGCCAACGGCTAATGGCTAACGGCTAACGACTAGAACGGCTGCTCGATCCCCTCGCTCTGGGGCGAGAAGAACTTCGGCCCCTGCTCCGTGATGTACAGGCAGTCCTCCAGCCGGATGCCGAACTCGCCGTAGATCGCGATCATCGGTTCGTCGCTGAAGCACATCCCGGGCTGGATACGGGTGGTGTTGCCTTTCACGAAGTTGGTCCATTCGTGACCATCCATCCCGATGCCATGACCGGTGCGGTGCGGCAGCCCCGGCACCGTGTATCCGGGTCCGAAGCCGGCATCGGTGATCACCTTCCGGGCGGCTGCATCCACCGAGCCGCAGGTGGCGCCGACCTGGGCGGTGGCAAAGGCGGCATCCTGTGCCCGCCGCTCGAGGTTCCAGATCTCGCTCTGTCGCGCCGTCGGCCTCCCGAAGACCGTCGTCTTGGTGATGTCCGACTGGTAGCCCTCCAGGGCGCAGCCGGAATCGAGCAGCACGATGTCGCCCTCTCTCATTTGCTGCGGCTGCACCGAGCCGTGGGGAAAGGCCGACGCCGCACCGAACCCGACCAGCGCCCAGACATCGCTGCCCCCCAGCCGGGTTTGCGCCTCCTGCTGGATCTCCTGCAAATCGTACTGGGTCATCCCCTCGCGGAGCAGCGAGAAGCTGGTCCGGAACGCAGCCATCGTGATGTCAGTGGCCCGCTGCATCAGCGCGAGCTCGGCGGCCGACTTGAACATCCGGCAGCCGGCGGTGACGCCCTCGGCGCTGACCAGCTGCACGCCCGGCGCTTCCTTCCTCACGCCATCCATGATGAAGAAGCGCAACCGCTCCTCGACCCCGACCTGTCCCGTCGTGACGCCGCGGTCCTTGAGGATTCCCGCGAGCAGCCGGCAGGGATTCTCGTCCTCCTGCCACACTCGCACATCGGTGCTGAACTGGATCCGCTCCCGGGCCCGTGCCTCCTCGAAGCCGGGGCAGATGAACGCCAGCTCCCCTTTCGCCGGCAGCACCGCCACGAAGGGCCGCTCCGAGAGCGACCACTGCATGCCGGTGAAGTAGTCCATGGTGGTGCCCGGCTCCAGCAGGATGGCGCCCAGCTTCTGCTCCACCATCAGGCGTCGCGCCTTGTCCATCCGGGCCCGGCGTTCGTCGGCGCTGATCGGCACGATCCCGGTGGTCATCGGCGTCAGCCCCAACACCGCCGCGGGGAGCGCGCAGGGATCGAGCGGTGGACGCGATTCACCGGTGAGCCGGCCGAGGGGCAGGGCGCTCCCGCCAACCAGCGTGGCCAGGAGTCCGGTGAAGCGTCGGCGGTCTAGGCCCATGAGTCAAAATCCTTTTCGTAGGGTATGCCGAGTCCGTCCAGCCAGCGCTTCACTTCGTAATAGTCGGCAAAGCGCCGCTGAATCAGTGACAGGAGGTGACGATCGCCGGACAGCGTAAAGGGAGCCGCCCCGGATTCCGCCGCGAGGAGTGCCAGAATGCCGGCCTTCTGCTCCGGGACCAGAATCATGAAATACGCCGCGTCGCGCCCCAGCCACTTCTGGGCCTCATCGCTGAAATCGAAAATCTCGATCACGAGGCAGCCATCGGCGCGGATCGACGCGGAGGAGGCGGTCTGCGGCAGAACGCCCCTCAGCTTCACTTCCGGAACCGAGGGGTCTGTCACGCTGCTGCTCGCCGCAGCATCACCGGTGCGCGACCCGCCGGAGCACCTGCCCGGGTCGCCGACCGGTGGTCTGTCCCTGCTGGTAAACGAGGTCGCCATTCACCCAGGTCATCACGATCCCCTCCGACAGTGCATGCGGCTCGTCGGGCGTCGCACGGTCCAGCACCGTCGCGGGATCGAACAGGACCAGGTCGGCAGCAAATCCTGGCGCAATGCGGCCGCGGTCGGTGATTCCCACATGTTCGGCGGCGAGCGCCGTCCCGCGATGCACCGCTTCCGCCAGCCCGAGCACTGATCGCTCCCGGACATAGCGCCCGAGGAAACGGGGGTAGGTCCCGAAGCCGCGGGGATGCCTGCCCGCGAGCGAGCCATCGGTGCAGAAGTTGGTGAAGGGCCAGCGGATCAGTGCCTCGATGTCCGGCTCGATCATGCTGGTGCCGATCACGCTCTCGACATCGCTTCCTCCCTCCGCGCGCATCCGTTCGGCCCGCGCGATCAGCTCGATCAGCGCCGTCACCGAATCGACGCCGAGCGCCTGGGCCACGTCGGCGACGGTGCGACCGGTGAACTCCGGATTGGGTTTGTACACACCGAGCTTGAGTCCGGCGGGAGTGGAGACCTGGGTGACCGCGAACTCCGCTTCGCGCCGGTCCTGGTAGTCCCGCTCGGGGAAGAGCACTGTGAGCGTCGAATGCCAGTAGGGATACGGATAGATGTCGGCAGTGACATCGATCCCTTCGGCGCGCGCCTGATTGAGCCGGCGGATGAGACTGTCGGCCTGACCCCAGAGGCTGCGCATCGCCAGCTTCACGTGGCTGATTTGCACCGGGAGCCGAGCCTCTCGGCCGATGGTCAGCAGCTCCTCGATGGCGGCCCAGAAATGCCGGTCTTCGCTCCGCACATGGCTGATGTAGCGCCCGCCGGCGTCCGCGGTGGTGCGCGCCAGGGCGAGGATCTCTGCGGGAGCGGAATAGATCCCGGGATCGTACTCGAGCCCGGTCGAGAGCCCAAGTGCGCCGGCGGCAAGCTCCTGGCGAAGGAGGACTTTCATGCGACCGATCTCTTCCGCCGTCGCCACGCGACGCCAGTCATTGAGCAGCACGAACTCTCGAATCGTGTTGTGGCCGGCGTAGGCGGCAACATTCAGCGCGACCGGCTGCTGCTCGAGGCGGCGGTAGAAGTCGGCCAGCGGATACGGCGATGAGCCGTCCTGCCCCACGATTACCGTCGTGATCCCCTGGCTCACCGCGCCGAGGGCACCGGGCAGCGTCTCGAGATCGCTGTCGGCGTGACTGTGGGTATCGATGAAGCCGGGAGCCAGGGCAAGGCCGTGCCCGGCCACGACCCGCTCGCCCGGGAGCGGTGTCAGCGCCCCCAGCGCCGCGATTCTGCCGCCCTCGACTCGTACCGCTCCGCGCACGCCCGGAGCGCCGGTGCCGTCGAGGATGAGCACGTCATAGATCAGAAAGCCGGATTGAGCCGAAAGGGGCGCGGCGCCGACTGCCCACAGCAGGGCGAGGCGAAAAGCGGTGCGGTTCAAGGCGGGGTGCCTGGCCAGAGAGGGGGGAAGACCTGGGGGAACTCGCCTCAATGCTATCCCTGACGCGGCGGAGCCGCCAGCAGGGGCTGAGCGCGGATTGGTGACGGCTGACGGCCGACAGCTGCGAACGCTTGCCTCCATCGCTTTCCACGACGAGCTTTGCTCCCTACCGCCCTTCGCCCTTCGCCTGCCGATCGCCAGCGGCCAACCACGAGCGACGATGAAATACCGCCGCATGCTCATCGAGGTCGAGTCGCCCGAGGAACTGGGCTACGGCCGCATCCGCAACAACCTTTCGGAAAGTTCGATCGCCGACCGGACGCTCGGGGAATTCACCGTCGATCTCTCCAGCGTCACCCTGCTCTACGGCGAACATCGGGGTGACCCGCGGCTGCGCGAATTGATCGCGCTCCAGGGCGGCAGCGCGGCGATCGGCGCGGAGCAGGTGCTGGTGACGGCCGGCGCGGCGGGGGCGCTGTTCATCGTCGCGACGACCCTGCTGGAGCGGGAGTCGCATCTCGTCGTCGTGCGGCCCAACTATGCCACCAATCTCGAGACCCCGCGCGCCATCGGCTGCGGCGTCAGCCACATCGATCTCGCCTTCGACACCGGGTTCCGCCTCGACCTCGCCGCCGTCGAACAGGCCATCACTCCGGCGACCCGGCTCATCAGCGTCACCTGCCCGCACAATCCGACCGGGACGATGCTATCGTGGGATGAGCTGCTGCAGCTCGACCGCATCGCGGAGCGGCATGGCTGCCTGCTGCTGGTGGATGAGACCTATCGCGACCTGACCTACGGCATGCCCTACCCCACGGCGGCGAGCATCAGCCCGCGCGTCATCGCGGTCTCCTCGCTGTCCAAGGCATTCGGCACCCCGGGGCTCCGGCTGGGGTGGCTGATCGCGCAGGACCGCGCGTTGCTGAACGCATTCCTCGCGGCCAAGGAACAGATCGGCATCTGCGGCAGCGTGGTGGATGAACTGCTGGGTATCGCGGTACTGGAGAGCCGGGAAGCGTGGCTGGCGGAAAGCCGGATCAAGAATGTCCGGCACCTGGGGATCGTGCGGGAGTGGATGGCGGGCGAGCCGATGATGGAGTGGGTCGAGCCGGCCGGTGGCGTGGTCTGCTTCCCCCGGATGAAGCTGCGTCCCGGATTCGACACTGATCGCTTCTACCGGTCCCTGCTCCAGAACCATGGCACGTACGTGGGCCCCGGGCACTGGTTCGAGATGCCGAAGTGGTACATGCGGATCGGATTCGCCTGGCCGACGGAGCAACAGCTCAAGGATGGACTGGCGGGGATCTCGGCGGCGCTGCGGGAGCAGAACTGAGAGGACGAGCGAGGCAGCATGGAAGTTCGCAACCTGCGACTGCAGTCACCGCTCCAGCTCGGCGACGTACCACGCCTCCAGACGCTGCCGGGCCCACGGCGTCTTCCTCAGGAAGGTGAGACTCGACTTGACGCTCGGATTGTGCAGGAAGCAGCGCACCGGAATCCGCTCCCCCAGTTCGGCCCAGCCGTGTCGCTCCATCAGCGTGGTCACGATCATTTCCAGCGTGATGCCATGCAGCGGATCGCGCGGGTGAGTCATGAGCTACTTCTGGTGGAATGAGACTTCTACGGGATGGGTTGCTAAGGGACCGGAACCGGTGCACTCCTGGCAATCGTGGTACCGTCTCCCAACTGGCCAAAATCATTGTTACCCCAGCACCATGCGCTGCCATCCAATTGCAGGGCACAGGCGTGTGCCGCCACGCCGCCGGCGACTGTGATTGAGCTGAAGGTGCGCGACCCCTGGACCGGCTGCGGGGTCGTGCTGAACCCTGACTGACCGTTGCCCAGCACGCCGTCGGTGTTGTCGCCCCAGCAATACGCTTGTCCGGTGAGCGTCAACCCGCAAACTGTTCCGACTGCAGTGGCACCACTCCGTTCCCCGCCAACCGAAAGCTGGGCGAAAAACTGCCCTCCCCCGACTTGCTGCGGCACGGTATCGGACACAACCCCTCCATTGCCGAACTGACCGGTGCCGTTCTCTCCCCAGCACCAGGTGGGGCCCGCAGCGGTGACCCCGCACGCCGTCGACCCTCCGGCGGCGATGGACGCGAAGCGCAAGCCTCCCGGCACGGCCGTTGGCGAAGCGTAAACGATCGGAGACGGCGAGATGCCGGGGGCGTCCAGTGTCCCGACGCAGTACGCCAGCGAATCGATGCCGAGGCCGCAGGCGAATCCGGACCCGACGGCCGCCGAGCGGAAGGGCCGACCGGGGTTCACCAGCGTGGCGAGCATCCCCCCCTGCGGGTTGGCTCGGGTGAAGCACCACGTATTCCCCGTTGCGTGCAGCCCGCAACCGTAGCCCTGGCCAACCGTCACGGAGTCGAATCCAGCCAGGCCAGCGCCGAGTTGAACCCCTCGAATGGAGTCAGGCGAAATACCACCACCCCAGCAGCCCACGGTCTGGGCCCCCTCCAGCACGCAATTCGCGTCGTTGCCGGCGCTGATTCCCGGATTGGGTGAACGGTCCGTGAGCTGCCGGGGAACCAGACTGCGGTGCCCGGCGCCGGACAGCCCGTCGTTCAACTGGCCGGCGGCGCCATCGCCCCAGCAGAAATTCGGTGTCCCCGCGCAGGTGTGGGTCTGCCCTGCCGAAATTCTGGTATACCGGTTGATGGCAACATCGAATGGAATGCTGGTGACCGCGGGCAGAGTCGGGGTGGAGGCCACCAGGGTGTATCCTGTGCCCGGCAACGTCACCGCGATGTCGGGAAAGGCAACCACCCCGAGTGTCGGCAGCCGCCGGACCGTGCCACGGAGCGCCGCACCGGAAGGGTTCAATCCGATCGCCAGGTCGACAAAGCCGGCAAAGGCGCGCGTGACGTTGCCAAAGCTGTCGAGCGCGGCAACACTCGGCGTTACATAGAACTGGCCGTTCGCCGGCGCCCCGACGGGCTGCCCGATGAACTCCAGCGCAATCGGCGCACTGCCCCGGATGGCGAACGGCGGGCCAAAGGCATCGGGCAGACCCGAGCTTTGGGCACGCAACAGGTAGCCGCTGTCGGCCCGGGTCAGCATGAGATCATCAAAGGTCGCCACGCCGGCGACTGCAGCACGCGTCAGGGTACCGCGCAGACTGTCCCCGCCGGGATTGGTCTGCAGGTCGACCGTTACCTGACCCGTGAAGTTCGTCGCCGTATCCCCGGACAGATCGAAGACGGCAACACGGATGGAGGGTGTGAAAACCGTCCCGGCGATGATCGAGCTTGGCGCTCGCACCAGAGCCATGTGGTCCAGCGGTGTTGGTACCGCATCGAAGACGGGACTGTCAATGACAAGTGATCCCGCCGTGGCGCGGAGCTGGAACCCGATGCCCGCCGCCCCGATCGCAAGCGAGCGGAAGTCTGCGATCCCGCGGTGAGCGAAGACGGAGTCGGCGCCCCGAAAGGACGCGCCCACTGGGTTGGCGAGAAAGGAAAGGTGAACCACCCCAGAGAAGGTGGTGTCGATATCCGCTGTTGCAGTCGTGTCGCTCAAGACCAGCACGATGATATCGGACGCCAGCTTGGCCGTCACCGGTGTCTGGAAGTTGAAGCGAAGAACACGGCTGCCCTGGTTCCCCGCTTCGGGGCCACCGGTGTCACCGCAGCCCGCACTGAAGCAAGAGACAAGGATGCCGAAGATGACCGGGAAATGTGTGCGACGCTTGGGCATGCCGGATTCCTACCTGAGAATGAGCCGACTGAGCGCGCGGTCCAGCTCGTCGGCCATGATGTCGGCTTCGCGGATGCCGAATGCCATCGGCGGCTTGATCTTCAGCACGTTGTCGAACGGCCCGTCGGATGACAGGAGCACACCGGCATCACGCAGCAGGTTGAGCAGATCGCCGGTCTCCGAGGTCGCGGGCTCGAGCGTCGCACGGCTCCGCACCAGTTCCACCCCCAGGAAGAGCCCCGTGCCCCGCACATCGCCGATCAGCTCATGGCGACCGGCGAGTGCCTCGAGCCGAGCCTTGAGATGCCGGCCAGTGGCGAGGGCGTGGGCCTGGAGCTGCTCCTCCTCGAGCACATCCAGCACCGCCATGCCGACCGCCGCCGACACCGGGTTGCCGCCAAACGAGGAGAAGAACTCCATCCCATTGGCAAAGCCCCGGGCAATCTCCGGTGTTGTGATCACCGCCGCCATGGGGTGGCCATTGCCGATGGGCTTCCCCAGGGTGACGATGTCGGGCACCACGCCTTGCGGCTCGTGGGCCCACATGTGGGTGCCCACCCGCCCGAAGCCGGTCTGCACTTCGTCGATGATGACCAGTCCCCCCGCGGCGCGAACCAGGCGGGCCGCCTCCCTGAGGTAGCCGTCGGGATAGACCACCTGCCCGCCACAGCCGGAGATCGATTCGGCAATGAACGCCGCCGGTCCCTGTCCGGTCTTCCGGACAATGACGTCGATCTGTTCCGCGACCGAAGCGGCATACGCCCGCCCGGCCTCGAGTCCATAGCCCTTGTGTGCACCACGGTAGGGATCGGGCAGCGTAGCGATTTCGACGTGATCCGGCTTTCCGCTCCCGCCTTTGCGGTTGAACTTGTAGGGGCTTACCTCGATGAGCTCGCTGGTGTGCCCGTGATAGCCCCAGTCGAGCGTGATGACGTTGCGCCGCCCGGTGGCGGTGCGCGCCATGCGGAGCGCGAGCTCGTTCGCCTCCGAGCCGGAGCAGACCAGGTACACCACCGACAGCGGCGCCGGAAACGTCGCCCCGAGGCGTTCGGCGTAGTCCAGAATGGTATCGTGCAGGTAGCGGGTATTGGTGTTGAGCACGGCGGCCTGTCGTGCCAGCGCCTCGACCACATGGGGATGGGCATGCCCGACATGGCAGATGTTGTTCACCCCGTCGACGAAGGCCCGCCCGGTGTGGTCATAGAGGTACGCCCCCCGCCCACGCACCATCTTGAGCTTCCTGCGGTAGCTGATGGACAACGACGGCCCCATCAGCCGGCCGCGCCGCTCCAGCAGCACGGCGGGCGGCGCCGGATCTTCGATGTAGCTCTCCGGCGCCAGCTTCAGGATCAGGTTCGGGTCGGGAGAGATTTTCTGCCAGACGGGCCAGAGGCTGGGCTGCCCCACGCCGGGGAAATTGCCTGACGAATCCAGCCGGTCGGTGATGATCTGGAAGTGGAGGTGCGGCGCCCAGCCGCCGTTGATATCCGACGTTCCGATGGATCCGATCCGGTCACCGGCCTTGACCGCCACTCCCGGCTGCAGCCGGGTCAGCGTCTCGCGGGCCAGGTGGCCATACAGCGTGACGAAGGCGGGGCCTCCCGCGCCAGCCTCGTGCTCCAGGATCACGGTGGGCCCGTAATCGAGTGTCGCCGCATTGTCGGCCACACTCAGCACGCGGCCATCGAGCGGCGCATGCACCGCCGTGCCAGGCTCGGCGAACAGATCGACGCCGAGATGCTGCGAGCGCCACTCGGGCGACGCGGGCGTGCGGTACTGGTCGCCGGTATACACCGAGCGGATCTCGCCGTACTTCCCGATGGCAAACCGTGCGTCCTCAGCCGCAAGTCGCTGCCGGAGCCAGCCCCAGTAGGCATCCGGATGCGCCGCATGCTCCATTCCCGGCGCACCGGCCGTCATGGAGACCAGGCAGCGAGCGGCACGGTCCAGGTCGAAATCGAGGAGCGAGGCCGGCCGGCATTCCCGTGACGAGAGCCATGCCACAATCCGGTCGTGCGCTGCGACGGCTGGCAGGCCCGCCGCCTGACGTGCAAAGGCGGCCAGCAGCGACGGGTTCAACTGGTCGAGGCGGGTGAGCAGCCGTAGTGCGGGCGCCTGCGAGATCAGCAGGTAGATGTTGTCGGGAAACTCGTGGGCCCGGTGCGACGAGACGCAGACGCTCACCGCCAGGCGCGCCGCAATCAGGTCGAACAGGACGGCGGCCTCGTCCGGTTCGAGCGGACAGGCTGCGGCATACGCCGAGATCAGCGGACCCGCCGCCGCGTACAGATCGTCCATGTCGAGCAGGGCGTACGCCATCGTGACGGCGAGCTCGTTGATCCGGCGGCCGAACATCATGTCGCCGAAATCGATGAGTCCGGTGACCGACGAGCCGTCGGGGCTCACGATCAGATTGTTGTCGTTGATATCCTGATGCAGCACGCCGGCGCGGAGGCTGGGGAGCCGGGGCACGACGTGTTTCTCATAGCGTGCAAAGACGCGAGCGACGAGCCCCCGATGCTCCGCGGCGACGTCCTCCAGCCACGGCTTCACTGCCAGCGCCTCGTCGAGGTTCCACAGGAATTCCACCCGGTGCGCGACCGGATGGCCGAATCCCATCAGCGCGGCTGTCAGCCGACCGACGAACGCGCCCAGGCTGCCGAGCAGGACGGGCGTCTTCTCCACCTCGGAGAACAGCCGCCCCGGCAAATAGGTGAGCAGGCGTACTGCATGTACCGCGGCGCCCGACCTCCACTCGCCGATCTCCGCCCCACCGTGGGTGGGCACCAGCCGGGGGACACCCAGATCGGGAGCCGTGATGGCGAGGTGCGCCAGCAGCCCGTTCTGCAGGGCGAGCAGGCGACGATCCTCCACGGCGTTGGCGATCTTCAGGACGTAGCGCCGCGCGCCGCTGTCGACCAGCAGGTTCTGGTCGCGCTCGCTGACCAGCGGCGCCGTGGAGCCGTCGAGGCCGTATACGCGCTGCAGCAGCGCGCGGACCTCGGCCTCGGCCAGCTCGGGTTGCGGGTGATCAAACACGGACAGCTCACTCACGGATGGTCTCCGACTGGCGTCATTCCACAGGCCCGTCGTTGGGGCGGGCCATGGAGTATGGTTCCGCCCTGCCCCGGACACCACCCGTCCCGCCGGAACGCAGGTGAAGCCGTCATCCTCGGGGCCGTGCGGGTACCGGAGTGCCGTGTTCCAGCGAGGAGTACCGGTCGGTCGAGCTGGATGGAGCGGGGGAACCGCGAGCGAGCAGGCGGGATGAGGATGGGGCAGCGGTCGCGGGCGGGTGCACGCGGAATCAGGTGCAGGCGTCGCGCGGGATCAACTCCCCTGACCACCCCGGCCCTTGGGGCCCTTGCGGCTGGTGGGCTCGCCAAACCTGAGCTTCGACGCACCGCCGGAGACCTCGCCCCGGGGAGCGAGATCTTCGAGGAGGACGACCTCGTCTTCCGCGGGGGGGATCGGCTTGTCGCGCTTCTTGTTGGTCATGTGACGTGGTCCGGGTCTACCTCGTGTCTGGAATCGAACGGGCCAGGATCCTCGCCGAGCTCAGCCGGCAAGGATCCCGATTCCGCTCCGCTCAGGCGCGCGGCTTCGGCTTGGCCGTCGCGCCACCCTTGACCTGCTCGGCCTTGTCTTCGTCGATCTTCTTGGTGGGAAGATCGCGGACCTTGTCGTTCTGCTTGTCGGACATGAGTGCCTCCGTATGCGAGTTGTGCCTTCGGGAAAGAATCACTGCGATCCACGTGGCGGCGTGTACCCGGCGGCCGTCCGCCCACCCTTTACCTGCGCCGCCTTCTTGGCGCCCACGGCCTTCTTGGGCAGGTCCTTCATCTTGGGCTACTTGCTGGCAGCCATCGGTCGATCCTCCTGAGTGGGGGTCCGGCCCAGCGCCCGGCGGCGGTGTGCCGAGGCGGGTGGTGCGCTGGACCCAGGGATTCGCGGGGTAACCGGCAGCCACCGGCCTCGCGTGCCTCTCTCCAAGGCAGGCGCTGTGCCGTGACCTGGGGCAGATGCCAACAATTTGCAGTGGAACGACTTGGCTTTTCGAGCGCAGCGGACTGGACCACAGAAGGTATCGATCTGCAGCCATCGGATAGATCGATTGTGAGACTGTGGTAGCAAGACGGGACTGGCGGCCACCACGGGACGGTTGCCCATCACCGTGGTGGATCACCTCACGCCGGGCGCACCCCGAGCTTCCGATCGAGGGTCGAGCGTGACAGCCCCAGCATGCGCGCGGCCTGACGCTTGTTGCCGCTGACCTGCTCCATCACGGCACGGATGTGCCGCAATTCGGCGGCTCGCAGCGACAGATCGGCACCACCGGGCCCGGCCGGCGCAGGCGACTGGAGCATGGTCCTCTCCGCCACGCCTTCCACACCGCGCTCCAGCAGAATCGCCTCGGGGGCGATCACCTCTTCCTCGGTGATCGCAACCGCGGTGTGAATGACCCGGTTGAGTTCCCGCAGGTTGCCAGGCCAGTCGTACGAGAGCAGCCGGTCGGCGGCGGCACGGCTCAGCCCCACGATGGTCTTCCGCTGTGCCGCGCTTGCCGCCGCGATCGCGGCCGCGGTGAGGCCGCGCAGGTCGTTGGGGCGCTGGCGGAGCGAGGGCAGCCGCAGCGTGATGCCGCTGATCCGGTAGAACAGATCCTTGCGGAAATGGTCGGTTTCGAGGTACCGGTTGAGCGGGAGGTGGGTCGCCGAGATGAGCCGGACGTCGGCATCGAGCAGCTGCTCGCCGCCGAGGCGCTCGAATTCGCCGTACTCGACCGCCCGCAGGATCTTGGCCTGGCCCTGCGGTGTCATGTCGGCGATCTCGTCGAGAAAGAGCGTGCCCCCGTCGGCCAGCTCGAATTTCCCCTTCACCCGGCGGATGGCCCCGGTGAAGGCGCCCTTCTCATGACCGAAGAGCTGGCTGTCCAGCAGGGTCTCGGAGAGCGCGGCGGAGTTGAAGGCGATGAAGGGGCGTTTGGCACGGCTGGAGGAGTTGTGAATGGCGCGGGCGAGCATGGTCTTGCCGGTGCCGGTCTCGCCCAGAATCAGAATCGGCAGGCCGGTTCGGGCGGCGATGCGGGCCAGCCCCAGGCACGCCGCCATCGGCTCGTCGTCGCTCTGGAAGTCGTCCAGCGTGTAACGCCATTCGGGGTGGCGTTCGCCCTCGAGCCAGCGTTCAGGCATTACGGGGCCGGGGGTGGTTCCACGAAGCTCTCCTTGAGCGCGCGGATCGGTTCGAAGACGAAGCTCACCAGCGAGCGCCTGCCGGTCACGATATCGGCGCTGCCGCCCATGCCGGGGAGCAGCGGCTTCATCCGGCCGCGTACCCGGATCGAGTCATCCCGGAGCTCGATCAGGGCGCGGAAGGCGCCGCTGTCGGAGGAGGTGGTTCCGGTGGGGCCAAGCCAGCGCACCGTCCCGAAGCGTACCCCGTAGCGCTGGTAGGGAAAGGCATCAAAGCGGAGCTTCACCCCCTGGCCCGGCTGGACCTGCGGCACGCCGGACTGGGGCAGCACCAGTTCACCCTGGAGCCGGTCGCGGGCACAGGCCATCTCGCTCAGGATCTCGCCCTCCTGCACCACCGCACCAGGAGCGTTCACGTGCATGCGCAGCACCGTCCCGGCGCAGGGCGTGGTGACCACCAGCCCCGAGTCGGTGCTGTTGATCAGGTCGCGCCCCATGCTGCGGATGTGGATCGTGGCGGTCTCCATCGATTCCAGCAGCCCGCGCCTGGCTTCCTGATACTCCAGGTCCCGGGCCGCCTCATCCTCGGCGAGCCGGGCGATATCACTGCGGGTCTCGTCGAGATCGTTCTGCACGCTCTGGACCTCCTCCGCCAGCGTGCTGGCCTCCAATTCCATCCGGCTCGCTTCCAGCTGTCCGATGGCGCCGCGTCCCGCCCCGGAAATGGCGCTGTCGGCGAGCCGTCGCGTCAGGACGAGCCGGGTGCTCTTGGACCGGAAGAGTCCATCCAGAAACCGAATCCGGTTCTCCAGTCGGCGGGAATCGGCGGCATCGGACCGGCGGCGGGTCTCGTACTGACTCTTGAGGATGATCAGCCGCTGCTCGTTGCTGCTCCGCTGGGTCTCCAGCGTCCGCAGGTCGGCCGAACGATCACTGAGACTCACGGAGCGAATCACGAACAGCGCAGCCCCCGAGGCCACCGTGTCGCCCTCGCTGACGCGCACCTGACTCAGCAGGCCGGCGCGGAGGGCGCGCACCGGATCGGTGCCCTTCACCGGCACCAGGATGAAGCGACCGGACACCACCTCCGGAACGTGGACCACCACCGCCGCGACCAGCACCACGGCAAACAGGGTGATGATCAGCACGGAGAGTCCGCGCGCCACCCAGTGAGGGGGCGCGGAGTCCATGAAGGGGGCGTCGGATGCGGCCATGGATCAGTTCGCTCTCACAGCCCCAGTTGCTGGCTTACCAGGAAGAAGTACAGTCCCTGCCGCTTCATCAGGTCGTCATGGGTTCCCTGCTCGACCAGCCGGCCCTTCTCCAGCACGATGATCAGATCGGCCTCACGCACGGTGCTGAGCCGGTGGGCAATGACGAAGGAAGTCCGGCCTTCGAGCAGCTGGTCGATATTCTCCTTGACCGCCCGTTCGCTCTCGGTGTCGAGGGCGCTGGTGGCCTCGTCGAAGATCAGCACGGGTGGGCGGTTGAAGATGGCGCGGGCGATCGCCACCCGCTGCCGCTGTCCGCCAGAGAGCGCCAGCCCCGACTCGCCGATGCGGGTGTCGTAGCCCAGCGGCAGCCGCTCGATGAATTCGCGCGCGTTGGCCGCCTGCGCCGCCCACATCACCGCGTCGAGATCCGGCTCCTCATCGCCGAAGCCGATGTTGCGGGCGATCGTATCATCGAACAGGTGATTTTCCTGCAGCACGAAGCCGATCTTGCGGCGGAGATCGTGGTAGTTGAGCGACTTGAGGTCGAGGCCGTCGTACTGGATCGTGCCCGCGGTGGGTTCCAGCAGGCCGGCCAGGCACTTGATGAGGGTGGTCTTGCCCGAGCCGCTGCGGCCCACGATGGCCACCATGGTGTTCGGCGGGACCTCGAGGTCGATATCCTCCAGGATCGGGGCCGACTCGGGACCACCGTAGCGGAAGCCCATCTTCCGGAAGGCGATCCGGCCCTCCAGCGACTTGACCGGAATGAGCCGGGAGCGATCATGGCCCTGTTCCGGTTCCTGCTGGAAGATGTCGTCCAGCCGGTTCAGGTAGACGGTGGCCTGTTGCAGGTTGTCCCACATGGAGAGCAGCGTAAGAATGGGCGCATTCGCCAGCGCCAGCAGCGCGTTGAAGGCGACCAGCGCGCCGATGGACATCTGTCCATTCATGACCAGGTGGGCCCCCACCAGCAGGAACAGTACCACCGACAGCAGCGTGACGCTGTGAATGATGCCGTTGTAGGTCATCACGGTGAAGTCCGCCTTGAACCGCTTGCGGGCGACGCTGAGGAATTGGCCGAGCATCAGGTTGCGGAACGAGTGTTCCGCGCCCAGCGCCTTGACGGTTTCGATCCCCTTGATCGCGTCGATCTGGAAGCTCTGGTAGCGGCCGTGCGATTCCTCCAGCTCGGCGTAGAGCGGAAAGAGCCAGCCGGAGGCGTACCGCATGAGCAGGATGAACAGCGGGACCGTGGCCAGAAAGACCAGCGTGAGCGTGCCGCTGTAGACCAGCATCAGCCCGAGGGCCGCGAGCAGCTGGGCCGAGGCGGTGAGCATGGCCACGCCGTGTTCGACCAGGAACTCGCGGACTTGCCAGATGCCCGCCAGCCGCCGCTGAATGTCGCCGGTTCGGCGGGTACTGAAGTAGCTCATGGGCAGGCTCAGCAGCCGCCGGGTCAGGAAGTCCAGCGTAGCCGCATCCACCCGGACGGCGGCAAAGCTGAGCAGATACCGCTGCAGCACCGTCGCCACCAGGGTAAAGACGATCACCGCCCCCATCCCCAGAATCAGGACGTTCAGCAGCCCGACGTCGTGCTCGACCACCACCCGGTCCACGATGACCTGGGTGAAGACCGGGATCACCATCTGTAGCACGCTCACGATCAGGGCCAGCGCCGTGGCCTGCATGATCAGGCCGGCATACGGCTTGAAGAACGGGAGCAGCCAGGAGATGCCCGCCGACGTTTCCTCGTTGTCGGCGAACTTGTCGGTGTAGTCGAACAGGGCGGCGTACCCGCTCCACTTCTTCTCGAACTCCGCGATCGGCATCCGCCGCTTGCCGATGCCCGGGTCGGAGACGCGGACCGAGGTTGCGTCCACATCGTACAGCACCACCCAGTGATTGCCGTCCCAGTGCACGATCGCCGGCAGCGGCATCTGGGGCAGGTTGACCGGTGACGCCTTGACGGCGCGGGCGGCGAGGCCGAGCTCGTTGGCCCCCTCGCAGATGGCCTTGAGGCTGGCGCCGTCCAGGCTGGTGTGGACCATCTGCCGGATGCGGGCCAGGCTGATCGCCCTGCCGTAGTAGCGACAGACCATCGCCAGACTGGTGGCGCCGCAGTCCATCTCGTCGATCTGCCACAGATGGGGAAAGCGGCGGATGCGCTTGCGCCGCTTGACGAACCGCCCGGACTCGTCGGCGAATGGTGCGGACGCCGCGTCGGGCTGATCAGCAGGCTCGGGCCGGGCGGCATGGTCCTTCGGATCGGGAATGGCCCAGGTCCGGGTCAGGTCCTGATCGAGCTGGGCGTCGCTGACCAGCTCGGTGACGCTGGCATCGGCCGGCAGCATCTCGCGGAAGAGATCGATCGGAATCTGGGCGGTGTGGCGGAAATCGAACTGCGCGATGCGTTCCTCGATGGCCGCGCGAAATTCGGCGTGCTTCGCCAGCAGGTCGGCGTAGGTCTCCCGGGTCAGGCGCAGCAGTCGGCAGGGCGTGACCGCCTCGACCGTTCCCTCGCGCGGCTGGTCGTGGAACACCGAGAGCTCGCCGAAGAACTCGCCGCGGCGCAGAAACGCCACGTTGCGCCGCCGCCCTTCGACTCCGATGTGCACCCGGCAGCGCCCGTCCTCGATGATGTACATCGGGCCGGGCGGATCACCCTCGGCGATGATTACCTCGCCTTCGGCGGCCGCCACCGGCTCGAGGGCCCGGAGCAGCGAGCCCACCGCTTCGGGCGGCAGGGTGGAAAAGACATTGAACTGGCGGAAGAAGTGCTGCAGGTGACGGTGGCGGGCCTGCAGCTCGAAGAACTCGCGCACTTCGGGGCGACGCTTGAGCAGCGCATCGAAGACTGACCGGTCGAGCCGGAGCGCCTCCACCTCACCGCTGGCGCGCACCGTGGCGGAGTGGATCGCGCGGTCGGCAAAGCCGCCCTCCCCGAACGTCTCGCCCGGGCGCAGGGTGCCAAGCGAGATCTCTTCGCCGCGATCGCCGCGGCGGATCATGCGGGCGCGCCCTGCCACGAGGAGGTAGAGCGCGTCGGCGGGATCGCCCTCCCGGACGATGAGCTGGCCGAAGCTGTAGCTGGCGGGAACGAAACTCGCCACCACCAGATCACGCACATCCTGGGGCAGGAAGTTCAGGACCGGGACGCCCTGCAGAATGGCTTCGACCGACTCTGTGTCCAGCGGTCCCTCCTAGGGCGCGACGTCCCAGCTGACGTGCCGCCGAGCCTCGTCGGCCAGCGCGCGGCGGAGCAGACTCGCTTCGGCCCGCTGGCTGATGGCGGCATCCTTCTCGGTAGGGATTTCCTTGCCGAGGATCTGGTACAGGGTGAATCCTCCATCCGCGGAGATCGGGCCCAGCAGCTCCTGCGGCCGGGAGGCGAGCAACACCGCGCGAAGGCCGGACTCGAGTTCATCGAGGTAGAAGCGCGACTCGACGATCGCCACGCGGGCGGATGCGGCCACCTCGTCCAGCGCCAAGCCGTCCTCTCGGACGCAGAGGGCGGCCTCCCGGGCCTGGGCTTCATCCGGGAAGACCGCCGAGCGGCAATCCACCCGCATCCAGTCCATCTGGTTGGCGCGGATCTCCTTCTGGATCGCCGCCTGGGTCAGGATCGATGCCCGGAAGCGTTCCATCGCCCGCTCGATGCGCTGCAGGACCGGCCAGCGCTCCACGGCTCGCTCGACGGAAAGTCCCGGCGGCAGGATGGGCAACTCCGTCGTCTCCGCTGATGGCAGCTCCCCTTCACTGAAGCTCCGCGCCGCCGCCGCGCGCGCCGCCAGCTCTTCGGCAAACTCCCAGCCGATGCCGGAGCAGATGAGATCCACCCGGAGTGCGGCGTCGAACTCCTCGCCGGACGGGGCTGGATGACGAAGGAGGAGGGTCTCCAGTCGGTCCGACGCGTGGGAGCGGAGCACGCCCCGGCGCATGTGCTCCATCCACTCCTGCGCGGGCAGGCCCCGCGCGGCGAGCCACTGCTCCATTTCGAGAGCGGTGATCAGTTCTCGCTCATAGCGAAACTCGCGGGCCGCCTCCTCGATCTCCTCCTCCGGTTCAGCCGTGCCGGTCGCCTCGGCGTGGGCAACGCAGGCCAGCCCCTCCTGTGTCGTGCGCTCGAGGTCCGTCCACCGCCCGCGCGCCACCGCGTCAAGCAGCACATCCTCCCAGTAGAAGAGGGTGTCGACCACTCGAAAGACCGGGCGGCCATAGAGGGCTTGCATCGTGAGGCGACTCGGAGGACTGGGGGGGGTGCTGGGGGGGTAAGATGCCGCCGGTGGAGGTGGCCGCAAGGGCCTGCCCGTCCTCCCCGGTATCGCCGCACCGGCGCGCTCAGATGGGAGTTCGCGGAGCCCGTCAGTTGAAGCCGATCCCGTGCGGCCGCGCCGGCCCGGCGGAAAACGCGGTGTTGAAGTCCAGCGGGAGGAAGTTCGGATCCTCGACCCGCCCGTCGTCGGAGACGTTGAGGACGTGGACCTTGTGGTCGCCCTCGTAGTGGATCTTGCCGAAGCTGTCCTCCTCCAGGAAATAGTCGGTCACCACCAGTCGCTTGTCGTCATGGGTCAGGTGAATGGAGTGTGGCCCCGAGTTGAGGCCGAAGTTCACGATCGACACCTGGCGGAACTTGTTGCGGTTGGTGATGTCGAGCATGCCCACCTGCCCCGCCTGGAACGAGCCGAAGATGAGCCGGCGGCCACTCCGCGGCATCGCGAGGAGCTGGGTCATGCCACCCGGCACCGGCACCTCGATGTGCGGCACGATCGAATCGCAATCGAACGCCATGACATAGCTGCCGTCGGTGGGGTCCACCGTGTAGACCAGCCCGGTGAACATGTTGGCGGTGATCGCGCGGCCCCGGGGGTCGCCGGGAATGAGCTTCACATCCATCGTGCCGCCGCTGTCCGGCAGGAACACGGCGCGGATGATCCGCCGCTCCCGGAGGCTCCAGAACCGCAGTGAACTGCGCAGCTCCACCGGACCGGGCCAGGCGTTGAGCGTCGTCAGCGGATTGATGAAGTCGCTGGTGACAAGCAAGTTGGTGGCGAAGTCGGCGTCGATGCCATGCGGATTGGACTGGCCATCCGCCTGCGAGGTGGATGGATACTTGCCCACCAGGTTCAGGTGCTTGTCGAATTCCACGAGACGCCCGCCCGCGCCGCCGCTGGCCGACCCGATGTTGGTCACCAGGCATCCGCCATCGGGCGGCGACGGATGCGGGGTGGTGAAGAGGAACCCGAAAATCAGGCATCCGCAGGCCGGTGCCGCCCGACTTGTTGCTGGTGGCGGAGGCGGCACCGAGCAACGCCAGGAACGGTGCTGGGGCGCCAATCCAGTGCGCGTGAAGCGACGGGCTTGGAATCCTCCGGTGGTCGATGAAGTGCTGAGAGACCCGATCTTCGCACCTCACTCCCCCGGAGGAAGGCATGGGGCGGGCCCGGCACAATTCGACCAGCCGTGCGGTGAATGCCCAGATGCACCATGCACTTGCGGGCACGATGCAAAACGGCATGCCGCCGCATTGCCTATCAATGCAATGCACGTCAACCGTCTTGAGACGGAAGAACGAGAAGGTGGAAGAACGGAGGCAGCGGAGGGAAACGAATCGGGACACCGGGATTCGGGAACCAGGGATCCGAGCCGACTCGTGCGCGCGAGTGGAGCGGCTGGTCGAACGATCAGGAACTCAGGCCAGCCAGCGAAACCTCGAATTGATTCCGCCGAGTCCGTCGGGCACGCGCCACGGGTTGGTCGGGTCGGTCAGCCAGAGCTGACCATCGATCTTGAGCTTGTACTGATATTCGCCGGGTCGGAGTGACATCGGCTCGGTACTCCAGAGCCCCGGTTCAAGCTGGTGGCAGGGCGAGGCCTGTCGCCAGTCGCTCCACGAGCCGAAGACCGCGACATCGGCGGCGGCGTCATCGTGCAGCCGGAACACCGCACCGGCCGCGGTGACCAGTGGCGTGAACGGACTCGGCCCGTCCCAGCCGTGCCGTTCCAGCACCGCCAGCGCGACCGCTCGGCCGGCGTCGAGCGCTCCGGCGCCCTGCCGTTCCGGTAGTGCCCCAGGCACCGGATGAGCCGACCGAATCAGCAGTTCACGAATGAGGCGCGGCGTGAGGCGCGGGTTCGCCTCCAGCATCGCCGCCACGGTGGCGGCGGTGATCGGCGCGGCGAAGCTGGTCCCGTCAACGTGCTGGTAGTCCGGTGTCACGAGCTTGAGTTCGCTGATCCGGGCTTCATGATCCTGCACGCCGCGCTGGGCAAATAGCGTCGTCGCTTCACGGGCGACGGCTGACCCGGGGAGCACCGGCGCCACCACCCAGAGGCTGGGGGCCACCAGTTCGGGCTTCGGTGTCCCGGTGGCGGAATCGCCGAAGTTGCTGTGCCAGAGCTGCCGGGAGTGGTGATCGAGGGTGTTGCGATCGTCGAGTCCGCCCACCGTGATCACCGAGGGCGCCGTCGCTGGCGGCACCAGGTGACGCTGGCCGTCGTTCCCCGCCGCCGCGAGCACGGTGATCCCGGCCGCGATCAGCCGCTCCACCGCCCGCTCGATCGGACCGAGCATCGTCTCCGCCGGTGCGTCACCCGCCACCGACAGACTCACCACCCGGATGCCGTAGCGCTCCGCCTGCTCCTCAATCCAGGTGAGCGCCCGGAGGATGCTCTGATCAGTGATCCGGCCGTCGGCATCGGTGAGGTGCAGCAGGACCAGCTCGGCGTCCGGCGCGAGACCGCGATACAATCCGTGACTTGAGAATCCATTCCCCGCAGCGACCACGCTGGTCATCGTGCCATGCCACTGATGGTTGCGTGCCGCGTTCGAGTCTGGCCAGGCCGGACTGACCTCCGCCGCAAACACCCGCACCGTTGTCGGCGCGCGACTCGCATCGACCCAGACCCGGACCCGGTTCGTCGGGTGGATCAGATCAGGGTGCGCCGCGAAGCCGGAATCGGCGATGGCAATCGTGACGCCGCGTCCGGTGAAGCGGGGATCGGCGTGCAGTCGGAGTGGGGTCGGGAGGGCGCCAAAGGCGGCCTCGGCGTCCAGCGGCCAGGCCCGCTGCACGGCATCATGAAAGAGCTCCTCGCCGCGCTCGAGGAGCGTCGTGAGCAGGGTCGCCTGCACGCAAGCGGGACCGGCTCCATCCGGGCTGGTCCAGAAGGCGTACCGGGCGGCCTCGGCGAGGAGAGCCGGGTCAGTGGGTCGGCCGCACAGGCGGCATGATGATGGAGGTGTCACGGGAGGCAGAACGCGCAACGGTCCCGCCCAGTTCCCCCGAGGAATGGCGCCGCGGCGCTATCCAGCCACCTGATTCGTCCCCGCCGCGGCCGCTATCTGCGGCTCTTCCCCCTCGGCTTGAGCACCGTGATCGGACCAGGAGCGATGTCATTCTGCAGGTGGATCCGCGGCCGAGCGCCATCCACCCGGAACGGAAAGGGGATCACATACCGGTCGGCAGTGGTGTAGTCGACGGTGTAACCGATGTCCGCCATCGAGGCGATCGACACCGCGCTGAGCGGATTGAATCCGGCATTCACACAGCCGGTCATGATCTCGGTGTCGAACGTCGCTCCGCGCCACTGCGAGTCGGCCGTCCCCTGGCCACCCTGATCCTCTACCGGCACCTTGCCGCCGACATGTGCCGACCCGCCCAGGGAATCAAAGGACGCGATCGCCAGCGGCCCGTTGAAGTAGGGATCCAGACCGCCCAGGCTCGACGGATCCTGCAGGAAGCCCAGATCGCTCCAGAGCGTGCCATAGCCCAGCACCTGTCCCATCTCGTGGAGCATCACACCCTCCAGCAGACCCGCGGCCTCGATGGCATCCAGATCCGCCACGTCAAACGTCATCTGGCCGATCGCCCGAAGCACACCAACGGTATGCAGGAAGCACGGCCCTGCCTGACCGAGGATGCCACCCGGTCCATCGATGGGCCCGAGCGAGACGAAGATCAGCAGATCGTCGATCGGCTGGTCGATGGCGGGGCTCGGCCCGCAGCTGTTGGGCGGCAGCGAGGCGCAGTCGTCCGGCAGATCCCCGGTGATGATGGCCTCCCAGCGCTGCTGCGCCAGCGCGAACGCCTGGGCCTGACCCGTCGTCGGCTGGTTGGTGACGTAGACCAGGTCGATGGCGAATGGTCCGGGGAGGCGGGCGCACGCATTGAGGCTGGCGGTGAGCACCGTGCCCGACACCGTCGCCGAGAGGGTTTAGGGACCGAGGGCCGGGCCAAGCGTGAGCGTCGTCGCTGCCTGACCGAAGAAGTCAGTCGTGGCGGTGGCGGGAGAAACCGCGGCGCCGGCGTCGGTGGTGGCGAAGGTGACCAGCACGCCGGGGGCGGGATGATTCAGCACATCGGTGATCTGCACGACCATGGGGAACGGGAGCGCCTGCGACGGCTGCCCACCCTGCCCGCCGCCCCCGACCGCATAGATGTGGGCGGCCACCTGGCTGATCGTCACCGTTGCGACCGCAGTCACTGAGCCGGCGGCGACTGTCACCGTGGCGGTGCCCGCCCGTGCCGCCGTGGCGAGACCGTCGCCATTCAGCTTCAGTACCGCCGGATCCGAGGTGGACCAGGACAAGGTCATGTCGACCGGACGCCCACGGATGTCGGTCACCGAGGCGGTGAACAGATGATTCTGTCCCACTGCGGTGAAGGTGAATACGCTGTCGCTCACCACAATCTCGGCGGGCTCGCCCGGCTGCAGACCGCCGTCACCACCACAGCTCACGAGTGACAGAACGGCGATACAGCTCAGCAGCGCGCGGGAAAGTCGGACAGCCATCGGGGCCACCATCATCGACGGGATTGTCATGGGGGCGCCGGTTACAGGCCGTAAGCCGGGACGGGGAGCGTGAGCACGAACGTCACCTGGAAGAATTTCGGGTCGTAGCCGGTCCCCAGCACGACCGAGCCGTCGGTGGAAGCGGCCTGGATGTTGGTCAGGAGGTAACCCTCGGGGATGATGACACCGTGGCTGATCGCCAGCGAATCCAGCTGCTGCATCCCGCCGGCGGACGTCCACACGAAGGGGCGCGGCACGGCGAAGAAGGGGGAACCGACGGTACCGAAGATCAGCTTGCCGTCCGCCGCGATCGCGTTGGGGATCTATGCCGCCGGTGAACGCACCGTTGCCGGGGAGCTGGCCGAGGTTCACGACACCGGTACCCACGGTCCAGCAGAACCCTTCCTGATTCCAGACGCCGGCCAGCGTCTTGCCATTGGCGCTGATGGCGAGCACTTCACCGGGCGCATCAGCGGGGAAGGTTCCCCCGGGGAGCAGAAATCCGGTGCCGTCAGGATTCCAGATGGCGGGCCAGCGGTCCACCAGGTTGGTCTGGGCCCAGCCCGCCGCCACCGCGCCATCGTCGGAGATGACCGTCGCCCGGTTGCCGGGCGGGTTGGTGCTGCCGGGGAAGCTCGCGCCCAGCCGCTGCAGCGGCGTCAGGATACCCGACCCGGGCGCATCCCAGCGAAACGCCTCCGCGGCACACCCGTTCCACACCAGACCCACGGTGCTGCGGCCGTTGGCGCTCACATCCCAGGCGCCGGCATAGTCAGAACCGCAGCCGACGAGGTAGGGTGCGGCGAGGTCGGTCCATTCAGCAGCCTCGGTCCAGAAACCGGCCTCGACCGGCTCGTTATGCAGCGCGGTGACCACGCCGGTGGCGGAGATCGCGCTGGCGAAGGTGCGCAGCGGATCGCCGACCCGGGTCTTGAATTCCAGCGCGCCGGTGGCGGTGTGATAGAAGTAGATCGCCGGTGCCGGAGGAGCCATCCTGGATGGCTGCGATGCTGCCATCGGGGGTGAGGTCCACCGGGAAGCTCAGATTCACGAACTTGAGCCCCGGCTTGGGACCGCCGGACGGGCCGGTGGAGTCGTCACTACAACCCGCCAGCGCGCCCAGGAGGAAGCCGGGGAGGAGGAGCCGCGAGAGGTGACGTTGCAGACTTCGGCGGCCGGTGTCACACAGCTTCATATACACTCCATTGGGGATGCCTGAACACTTTGCATGCAGCTGGACGCGGCCCCTGCCAGAGCTGAGCGGCGGCGCGGACCAACTCGACCACTGGCAGCGTGAACGGTGAGGGTCACGCTCGTGCAGAAATCATCGCCCCGGGACCTCGGATCGAAAGAGGAAGGCCGCCCACCCACTCGACGAACCGCTGGATCAGCGGTATCGGCCCGCCTCACACCAGTTCCGTCCCCAGCGCCTCGGCTACCCGCCTGGCCACCTCGGTGAGTTCCAATGGCTTCGCGATGACCGGGGTGGACGCCCAGACTTCGCTCCGGCCGGCAATGAGGCCCGGCGTGCCCGACATGAACAGCAGGGGAAGGTGCGGCCACTGGTCGGCGATTCGGGAGGCCAACTCCTGGCCGCTCATCCGCGGCATGACCAGATCCGTGAGGACCAGATTCACCGTGCCGGCATGTGTCTCGAGGAACTCGAGCGCTGCCCGTCCATCCTCCCGTTCCACCACCTGATAACCTGCACCGGTGAGGTAGCGCGCCACGATGCGGCGCACCGCCGGCTCATCATCCACCAGCAGCAGGCGGCCCTCCCCCTTCGGAATCGGCGGCTTCGACCGGGGGCGACTTGCGTGCGCGGGCACTCCCGTGAGGGGAAGCCAGATGGTCACCATGGTCCCCGTGTCAGGTCCGGAGTAGAGCTCCAGCCGGCCACCCGCCTGCGTCACGATCGCCTGGACCGAGGACAATCCCAGCCCCGGCCTGCGCGACACACCACCAGGAGGGCATTCGAGGATCGTTGCACCAGCGCGCGGAACCGCGCGTCCTGCGCCATGCGCGCCTGCGATTCGGCAGCGAACTCCCGTTGCGCCACCACCAGCCGCACGATCAGCAGCCCCATCAGTGCCGCGCCCCCGAGCACCAGCCCGGAGAGGGCGGGATGGGTCGGGTCGGGCCGCCACCACTGGAGGATCGCAAGGGTTCCCACCACGCCGATGGCAAGGTAGGGCACCAGCGCGGTGCCGATCGCGACCGCGGGATGTGATTCCCGTTCCTCCCGCCGGGACGAGAGCCCCGCGGACATCACCAGTGCGGCCGCAAGGCCGAGCAGCAGGTCGGCCCCGGGGCCACTCCAGGTGGACCAGATCAGATCGTCATACTCATAGATGAAATCCGCGACGACGGCCGCGAGCGTGCCGACGCTCAGGAGCGAGAGGGTCCGGCTGGAGCTGGCCTGGGTCGGCCGATGAACGATGGCGACGGCGCCCAGCGCCACGGCCAGCTCGCCGGGAAACATCACCAGGACAATCTTGAGGTACGGCAGCAGCGTCCGCGCTGCCTCATCGAATCGGAAGATCCAGTACCAGGCCAGGATCACCGTTGCGACCACGACGATCAGCCCCTCCACCGCCAGGCGGACGCGGGCCAGCGCCCCGGAGGGGATCTCGATGAACTGCCGGAATCCCAGCAGCAGCGGGAAGTAGAGCTGATAGAGCGCCAGCGAAACCGTCTCCAGCCAGGCGACGGGCCAGAGCCAGAGCGGCATCATCAGGAGGGCCGCCACGCCGGAGATGAACCAGGCCGCGGCCACCAGACGCGGGCGAGGCGGCGAAAGGCGGCATGCTCCCGGGCGGCATGCCAGGCGGCGAGACCCGCGCCAAAGTAGAGCGGAAGAAAGACGAGGTCGTTCACGATGCCGCGGGGAACGAGGCCGGCGAGCACCGCCCCGGCCCAGAGGCTGTAAAGGCCGAAGTACGACCAGGCGGCTCGCAGCGACCATGCCCTGCGGGCGACCCCGTGATTGGGTTCTGCGGTCATGACAAACTCAGGGGGCCGGAGGGAGAGGCGGCGTGAATGTGCAGAACGGAACGGCGGTGGGCAAGTAGAATCCCCGTGAGTGCGAGTCATCAGTCCGGTGGCAACCCATACCATCCACGGCCGTCGGACCCAGCCCCGCGGCACCGGCCGATGTCGGACTTACTTCGCCGCGAGCTCCCCGGCGCGATAGGCCCTGAGAAAGGCCCGGCCACACGGATCACGCCCCAGCAGCAGCTCGGTGGCCAGCAGCCAGCCTCGGGAGGCGCGATTGAGCCCCGAGCGGACCGACACGGGATCGATGATTCCGCTATCGCCGCCGGCTTCGACAAACAGGGCGATGAACACATCATTGATGATTCGCCGTGCCGGCAAGCCGAAGGAGACGTTGCTCAAGCCCCCCGTGATATGGATCTCGGTTCCGAGCGTACGCCGCAATTCACCGACTGCGGCCAGCACCTCCGCCGTCGCTTCAACCCGTACCGCGGCGGGCAACACCAGCGGATCGATGAACAGCTGGCCCGGCCTGATGCCGCGTGCCGTGGCGTGTTCAACCATCCGGACGGCGTTGGTCACCCGCTCCTCAGATCCGCTCGGCAGGCCACCGGTCCCCGCCGCGGACAGCACGACCGGACACCCAGCCTCGGCGGCGTAGTCGAGCACCTCCAGTCGCTCGAGTGAGGCGGAATTGATGAGTGGGCGCTCCGCGCTCCCGCGCACCGCCTCGACCCCTTCGCGCAGCACCGCCGGGCTCGACGAGTCGAGGGAAAGCGGGACGGTGGCGACGGGCTCGATGACGCCTACCAGCCAGCGCATCGCGGTCTGCCGCTCCGCATCATTGGCGGAGATCTCGTCCACATTCAGGTCGAGCCAGGCGGCTCCGGCCTCCATCTGCCGGAGGGCGAGCGACTGCAGGTAGCCCCGTCCCTCCACCGCATCCGATCCGGCGCCCGACATCCCCGCGACCAGCGCCGCCTGCACATGCTTGATCCGGCCCTTTTCCCCATCCATGGAAAGCCGGACCCGATCGGGGATCGGCAGGAAGCGCCTGACGCCATCCGGCCCGTGGAAGCCGAGCGACTCGCGGCCATCGGGACCCGGGACGACATGCTTCCCCCCCCGCTTCACGATGCGGCTGGCGTGGATATTCTCGCCGATGATGCTGAACCGCGGTCCGGTCATGGCGTCCGTTCCCGCGGTGTGAGCCGGGCCAGATGGTCACGCCGGAGAAAGGTGTTGGCCCAGGCGCTGGTGTGGAGCAGCGCCGGGTCGGCAATCGTCAGCGGACGTGAAAGGATGTCGGCTTCTTCGCCGTAGGGTTTGAGCCGTTCGTAGGCCCGGGCCCAGATGCAGGCGCGATCGCCCACCTCGCACTGGCCATCGCGCGAGCCACCGCAGGGGCCGTTGCGCTGGCCCTTGGGACAGTGTGAGGCAGGACAGAGATAGGCGAGCTCCGCCAACGAGCAATCGCCGCAGTCCCGGCAGTCGAACCACGGGCCCTTGATCGCCTGTTCGAGCAGGTGCAGCGGCCGATCGAGCCCCGTCCCTTCGGCGCCGCGATACACCGCAGCACCCAGCGGGAATCCCGGCGCCTCCGGGGCGAAGACGAGTGCGTGGAGGAGTCGCGAGCAGCGATAGCCCGAAGACACGGTGCCCCGGGCGCTCCGCCTCGCCGCGATGGTACAGGAGGCGAGATAGGCCGGGTTCACCGTGTCACGGTTGAGCCCCGTGGCCGGATCAAGCTCGAAGTAGTAGAAGCCGTCCGGCCAGCCGAAGCGGATCGCGCCGGCGAATCCGCGCCAGTCATCCGGGCCGAATCGGTCAGCCAACTCCAGCACCATGGTCACTTCGGCGGCGGTCCGGTGCCCGCTGATCCACACCCCGCGGTAGCCCAGCCCGCGGGCGATCGCGATCTGTTGTGCCGCGAGTGTCAGGAAGAATGCCCGCCCGCGGTCCGGTGCGGCGGCCCGCCGCTCCACCAGCGCCAGCAGGTCGTCCGTCACCACGCACCCTGGCACGCGCCCCGCGTGGAAGCGCCGTGCCACCGTGTCACTGAGGATGAACACGTTGGCCAGCACCGGTGTCGTCAGCCCACGATGCCGCATATAACGGATCAGCTCGTCGCTCTTGCGGGCATCGTATCCGAGCTGACTCACGATGAACCGGGCGCCGCTCCTGATCTTGAGCTCGAGCTTGTGATACTGTGGCAGCAGCTCCCGTTCGTGCCGCTTGTGGCTGTTGACAACAGCGCCGAGAAAGAACGACCGGGTCGGGTCGAGCCCGGCGTACATGCTGAGCAGACCGGTCGAGTCGAGATCGAACACCGGCCGCGACAAACCACCGGCCCGTTCGGCGGGAGAGTCGCCCGAGAGGGCGAGCACATTCGTGAGACCCTGGTTCACCAGAGTCCAGCCGAGTTCCTGCAGCGCCCGGCGGCTGCGGTCGCGGCAGGCGACGTGCACGATCACCTCCCGGGCGCGATCGGCGTACCGCTGCGCGACCATCAGCGGCGCGACAGCCGGGTGACCGCCAGCGCCGTCCGTGATGCTCAGCGCGGTGATGCGCGGGTGACCAGCCAGTGCGTCCCCGATGGCGAGCGCCAGCGCGCCCCGATCGGAATCAGCGCTGTCTCGCCAGGGCACCAGCTCCGCGACGACAGCGAAACCGTCACTCGAAGCGAGCGTGGCAGGGAACCCGCCCGTCCTCAGAGCCATAGTGCCTCGAGGTAGCGTTGGGTGTACCCGGGCTGCGTACTGAGCTCGAGGTACTCCGAGCGGAGCGCGAGCGCCTCCGCGATGCGACGGCGTTCCCGCGACAGCAGCATCTGCCGCGCTCCCGCCCCCGCCGCGTTGCCCACCTGGCGGAACCGTTCCCGCGGCAGCGCGGGGAACATCCCGATCCGCATGGCGCTCCGGATGTCGAGATAGCTCCCGAACGCCCCGGCAATGATCACCTGCTCGATCTCCGCGGGGGCCACCTGAAGATGGGCCAGGAGCGTCTCGATTCCACTCTGGATTGTCGCCTTGGCGAGCTGGATCTCCATCACGTCCCGGCGATGCACCGCGATGGCGCGACGGCTGCCATCCGCCGGCGCGGGGGCCAGCACCAGACTCCCCTCATGGATCAGCGGGTGATCCTTCCGGATATTTCCCCGCTCGTCGAGCATGCCGGCCAGGAGCATCTCGGCGATCGCGTCCAGAATGCCGGAGCCGCAGATCCCGACGGCAGGACGGTCATCGACGGTGCGCAGCAGGATGCGGTCTCCAGCAATGCGCACCGCTTCGATGGCGCCCGGTGCCGCGCGCATGCCGGCGGTGAGATGCGCCCCCTCGAAGGCGGGACCGGACGGGCAGGAGCAGCTCACCAGCCGCCCGTCGTGCAGCAGCGACATCTCGGTGTTGGTGCCGATGTCGAGTGCCAGCACGGTTCCACCGAGCAGGTGGAAGTCGGCGGCCAGGAGCATCGCGACATGATCCGCGCCGACGAACCCGGCGATGTTGGGTGGCAGATGGACCTCCGCACCCGGCGCGAACGGGAGACCGAGGTCGCGAGTCGAGATCGCGAGAGAATCGGTGACGGCCGCGACGTAGGGAGAGACACCTAACTGCCGGGTGGGGAGTCCGGCGAACAGGTGATGCATGGCGGTGTTGCCGACCACGACCGCGTCCACGATCTGATTCGGACGGACGCCTGCCCGTTCGCAGAGCTCTGCGGTCCCTTCACTGAGGCAGGCGACGATCCGCTGCTGCAGCAGGCGCGTCCCGTGCTCGTTCTGGTCCGCCCACGCGAGCCGGCTGATAACGTCTTCACCACAGGCGATCTGGGGATTGAGCGCGCCGAGTGCCCCGAGCGTCTCGCCACTGGCGAGGTCCATGAGATACATCGCCACCTTCGTGGTGCCGATATCAGCGGCAACGCCGAGCAGCCGGGTGCCACGCGGCAGAACCGCCACGACGCGCCGATGGTGTCCTGCCCCACGAAGCGCGACCCGTACCTCCCACTCCTCGTACCGCAGCACCCCGGGCAGCTCGGCCAGCACCGCCGCGCTGAAGGAGACCGGCCCGCCCGTGCCGCCTCGCAACGCATGCCACACCCGGCTGGCGTCGGAGCGCACGTCCATGAGCGTTGGTGGATCGAGGACGAGATCCCGCGCAACCACGAGCGGGTCCAGCTCGACCCCGGTTGCCACCGCCTCGAGCTGCAGCCGCTGAACGGCGGTGAGCGAGTCGGCCGGCACCTCGAGCAGTGCGTCGGAGCGGGGCCGGGCCTGACAGGCGAGGCGATACCCCGCGGAGATGCCCTCGGGACCAAGCTCGGCCTGTTCCGCAGCGTCCGGTTCGGAGAGTGCGCCGCTGATCCGCCGCACGCGGCAGCTGCCGCAACTCCCGATCCCGCCACAGGTCGCCATGATATCGACGCCCGCGAGTTGCGCGGCCGCGAGCAGTGTCGTCCCCGGCGGGACCGCGATCCGGAGCCCGCTCGGCTGGAAGTGGAGCTTGTGATGACTCGGCACCATCTAGCTCACCTGCCGATGACGGCAACGGTCGCGACTGGGACAGAACTCACAGTGCGAGGCCCCCGCACGCATCGCCGGTCCCAGGCCGACAACCAGGGTGAGCGACTTCGCCGGGGCCATCATCCCGCTCGCGTGAAGCTGTATTGGGAGATTCCCCTCACCCAGCAGGCGGAAGAGGTCTCGCTGCCCGGGCTGGAGCGGCCACCCTTCCATGCCGGGGCTGAGTGGCGGCCCGGCGCACGATCCCATCGCCGCTGCCATCACTGTGATACGATCGGTCGCAGCGCTCGCCAGCGCCTCGACCGCTGCCGTGCCCAGACCGTCGAGCGCAAGGCCAAAGCCGGGCTCGCGGTTCATTGCCGCCGCCGTTGCGGTTTCGAGCCCGGCACCGATGGTCACGGCCATGACGATGAGTTCCTCCGCCGGGGCGCACCCGGTCGCGATCAGCCGACTGCTCAGTCCGCTGCCGCCGCGGAATCGGAGGCCGGTGTGATTCCGGCTCAGCACCGCGTATCGCCGACTGACGATTGCGGGAACAAGCAGCGGCTTACCCTCCAGCAGTGCGCGCTCCGCCAGCGCCACCAGCCGCGGGCTCCGCGCACGGACCCTGACCGGATCGGCACCCTGGCCGCGAAGCACGGCGTCCACATCGAGCCGGGGGAACCAGCCCGTGGCCTCCACGCCATGCACCGCCGCAGTCATCTCAGATCCCCGGCAGGGTGGTGAGTCCCACAGCCATCGCTTCCCGTTCCATGATGGCGCGAAGCGCCGCTTCACGGGCCGCCCCCAACTCGGGACGGCGATACTGCCTCAGCAGCGCGGCCACCCGTGCCCGCGCCCGGGTGAAGCTGTCGGACGCGCCGGCTTCCTCCCATGCGCGGAACGAGAGACGATCAATCACGGGCGACGGAAGAAACTGTTCCTCACGAAACAGCGCCCTGGTTTCCCTGAGCTTCAGGAACTCGCCAGACAAGCCGGCCTTGGCGAACATCTCCAGCGCGAGTGAGGTGCCGCGCGGCTCGATCCCCCGCCCCAGGCGCTGCGCCATGCCGATCGCCTCGGCGTCGATCACCAGCTTTTCGGCGCTGTGACAGGCAAGGAAATCGAGCATCCCGGCGCCGGAGATCATGTTGATCCCGGCGAGCACACCGATCAGCGCGGCCATGCCGGTCTCGAGACCGGCCTGCGCGTCCACCACCTTGGCATCGCTGCCGCAGAGATAGCCGTGGGTGGGGAGTCCAAGCGACTTGCCCACCTGGGAGCAGGCGGCATCGAGCATCGCCGTTTCAATGGCGCCCATCGGGGCGTTGCCGGAACGCATGTCGAAGATCGCGGGGGCGCCACCCCACACTACGCGCGCACCGGGACGGGCAAGCTGATGAATCACGATCCCGGTCAGGCACTCGGCGGCATGCTGCACCACCGCACCGGCCAGCGTGACGGGTGCGGTGGCCCCCGCGAGCGGCACCGAGATGATCTCCGCCGGCACGTCCGCGCGTGCGAGCTGCACCAGGTTCTCCCCGGCGAAGTCTGACCAGTGCAGTGGCGGAGAGGGACACACGTCAAAGATCGCACGCGGCCGCGCCTGCAGCGCGTCGAGCCCTCCCGCATCGGCGGCGAGGAGATCGATCATCCGCTGCGTCGTGGTCGCGCTGAACGCACCGGTGACGACCGGCTTGCCGGAATACCACAGGACCAGGAACAGCCGGTAGAGGTCGCCGATTCCGCTCGGCACATCCGCACAGACCATGGCGGTGGACTGCGCGGCGTACGCCGGCAGCAGCTCGGCCACCTGGATCAGCCGGACCAGGTCTGCGGCCTGGGACTCGCGGTGCTGGAGGGTGTCGGGATCGAGCACATGGACGCAGGAACTGCCCGGATCGAACTGCACCGCATCCCGGCCATACTCAACGGCCCGATTGCCATCGCGATCATAGAGCACGAACTCCCGAGGCACCGTGGCCAGCGCCGCCCGGATCACCGGTTCGGGAATGCGGGCCACGCCATCGGCGACGGTGGCACCGTGTGCAGCGAGGAGCTGCTGTGCCACCACCGCCTGCACCCGGACGCCCGGCTCCATCAGGAGTGCAAAGGCCTCACCGAGGATTCGGTCGAGTAGTGCCTGATCAAGGAGCTGGAGCCGTGTTCTCACGTCGCTGGGACTCCGCGGCCGACCAGCCGCTTGGCCAGCGCGACCGCCGCCATGGCATCCTCGCCGTAACCATCCGCTCCGATCTCCTCTGCCCAGGCGTGACTCACCGGCGCGCCGCCGACCATCACCTTCACCTGTGCTCGGAGTCCTTCCCGGGTCAGTGCCTCCACCACCTGCCGCTGCCCCGGCATCGTGGTGGTCAGCAGGGCGGAGAGGCCCACGATATCGGCGTGCACCTCCCGCACTTTCGCGACGAAACGCTCGACCGGGACGTCCACGCCGAGGTCGTGCACCTGGAAGCCGCTGGCGGACAGCATCGTCATCACCAGCGTCTTGCCGATCTCGTGGATGTCCCCCTTCACCGTGCCGAGCACCACGGTGCCGAGGCTGTCGCGCTGCAAACCGCGGCGCTGCATTTCCGGCTCAAGGATCGCGACCGCCGCCTTCATCGCTTCGCCGCCCATCACCAGGTCGGGGAGAAACATCTCACCCAGCCCGAACTGCTCGCCGACGTAGTTCACCCCCTCGACGAAGCCGCGGTTGATCGCCTCGAGCGGATCAATGCCGAGCGCCAGCGCTTCGTGCGCCAGGCGCTCGACCTGCTCCGGGTCACCGTCGATGATGCTCTGCCGCATGGCGGCAAACAGCACTTCATGCATGGAGTCCTCGACCTGGGCGGGGAGTGGTTCGCGGCAGGAAAGTGCCTTCGGAGCCGACTGGCCTGATTGGGTCGGGTCCCGAGGCCATCACCACGACTTCAACTTCGCACCGGTAGGGACAAGAACTCATGAAGGTCGGATTACATCGGGCACTGACGCACCTGGTGCCGGGGCATCCGCTGCCCCTTCGGTGCGGAAGGAACTGGGTGCGAACAGCAAGCCTGCGCGGGTCCATGAAACAGCGCGGCTGAGCCAGGCGAATACAGCGCGCCGGGTCCCTCCGCCGCCTACGACACCACGCAGGTCGAGATGACCTGCCACCACCCCTGTGTCCCACCCGCAAACACAATGTGCAGCTCGGCGGGGAACATCCCGCCCCGGCCTGGGAGGGACGGAGGCATCAGCAGGTAGTAGATGTTGCCTGGCGTGCCGATCCCGTTGGCATGCCCGGTGACATTCCAGACCTTGTAGCCCGGGAAACCGGGATAGTTGGTGACCACAACGCCAGTATTCCGGTAGGAGCCCGGCGTGGCCGGATAGTAGGTGGGATAGGAGAGTACGTTGGTCGGAGTACCCGTTGCCGTCAGCTGCGCCGTGACCGTGTAGCAGGCATAGCGCCGGCCACCGGCCGCGCCGTTGCACTTGAGATTGCGGAGCGCGGCCGGCGCGACGAGCTCGGCGGTCGCCGCTCCACTCGTCATCGGTACGCTCAAGGGGGTGGCGCTATCGGGCGAACGGGCTGCCGCCGAGGCGTTCTCGCCGGTGGGGCTGGTGCTGCAGGCGGCCAGGGTGGCGGTGGCCGCGAGGGCCAGCAGGGGGAAGCGCTTGAAGGTCGACCGCATACAGGTTCCTCGAAGTAGGGTGGAAGGTTACCCGCTTCGACCTGCAACTCACGTGCGTGCGGAGCCCCCGCCCGGAGAGTGCGCTCGGCGGAGGACTTAGCTGCGCAGGGCGGCGCGATGACCTGGATCGAGGCATGACGATTGAATCGGCGTGTGGCAGTTCCTGCATGACGGACGCATGAAACGGCGCGGCCGCATTGATTTAATGATGGAAGCTTCGCGAACCGTTCAACCCCGCTTCAGAGGGTGACTGCTAAGTTGTGCTGCAGGTGGTGAGATAGGACAGAAGGTAGGTTCACCAAGGAGGGCTGTATGAGACTCACCAAGACGCAGACTGGCGTCCCGACGCTCGCCCGTGATATCGACGACGTTCTCGGTCGGTTCTTCAATGCTCCGGCCGCATTCCCGGTCTTCAATTTTGAGCCGATGAAGAAGGCCATGGAGACCAGTTGGATGCCGGCGCTCGACTTCGCCGAGACCGAAAAGGAGTTCGTCATCCGCGCGGAAGTCCCGGGTGTCCCGCGGGAGAATCTGGACGCCCATCTCGAGGGAGACATCCTGACGCTGACCGGCCATCGTGAGCGCAACGTTCACGAGGCGAACGAGAACATTCTCTGGGAGGAGAGAGAGACCGGGAAGTTCATCCGCAGCATCCGCCTGCCTAAGGCGGTCGAGGCCAAGAAGGTCGAGGCTGACTACAATGAGGGAATCCTGACAGTCCGTCTGCCCAAGGCAGAGACCACCGTCATGAACAAGATTCTCATCAAGGGCTGAAGCCCGATCTGCACCGCTCGCCGCCCCGGCCCGCCTCGGCCGGGGTGGCTTTTTCTGGCCCGGATCCCGGCGGAGCTGCGCAGGCGACAAAGCGGCCGACCCGGGAATCCGGATCGGCCGCTTCCGATATCATCGACGACGGGCGTGTCACATGGCCGGGCTGGCGCCGTCCCGCGCCTCCAGTTCATCGGCCAGCGGGTGGGCATCGTACACCCGGCGGAGCGCATGGACGATCGCCCGGGAATCCACCCAGACCGAGCGCGCCACCCGCTCGGTAAACAGAAAGCGATTGGGCAGCATCTCGATGTTGCCGTCGAAAATCAGCCCGACCACCTCGGCGTCCCGGTTGATCACCGGGCTGCCGGAGTTGCCGCCGATGATGTCGTTGGTCGAGGCCACGTTGAACGGTGTGTCGGGGACGAGCGAGTCGCGCCGCTCCTTCCAGCGGGCGGGAAGGTCAAAGGGCGGCTGCCCGCCGAAGACGGAGGCCCGCTCGTAGAGGCCGTTGAAGGTCGTATACGGCGCCGCGACCGTGCCGTTCATCGGATAGCGGCGGACCTCGCCATCGGAGATACGGAGACTGAAGGTCGCATCCGGCGCCACCTGATTCCCGAAGACCGCCAGCAGCGCGCGGGCGACCTGCTCGTTGGCCTGCGCCTCGCGGTCGTTGAGCTCGGTGACTTCCCGGATCATCGCCCGGTCGAGCGGATCGATCACCCGGACCAGCTGGATGAACGGGTCTTGTGAGGCCGCGGCCGCGGCGGCCCCGCCGTCGGTGAGCGCCTTGCGGGCCGCGGCCGTGGTGAGCGTAGCGGCATCGACCATCGCGGTGGCGGCGGCCTCCGGCGGCCGGCCCTTGAGCGCCTGACGCAGCACCGGATCGGTGGCGGGCAGCTCCCGCTGCATCGCGGTGAAGTAGGCGGTCAGCAGCGCCTTCTCCTGCGCCACATCAACCGGCTGGTCGCCGAACAGCACCCGTTCGATGTTGGCCTTGTTCGCATCCTGATACGGCGCCAGGCGTGCGGAATCCGGCTTGGCCGTTTCCACCGGATAGCGGATGGCCCCCATCGCCAGGCTGAGCAGGCGGGAGCCGTAGGCACCGGAGGCGTAGTAGCGGCGTCGCACGTCGATCTGGCTGCGGCGCAGACTCACCGCCGAGATCGTTGGCCACGCCTTTCCATACTGCCGCTTCAGTCCCGCGTCTCCCTCTACCCGGGCGCGGAAACCACGCTCCCACTCCCGCTTCCGGGCCATGAGCTTCGGATCGAGCAGACCGGACTGGTAGCCGAGAATCGCCTTCTGGGTGTTCTGCAGACCGAAGATCTGGTTGCGCAGCGCCTTCCCGCGCACGCTGTCCTGGCTCGAGAGCTGGAAGTAGGTCTCGATCTGCCGGTGCAGGGCATCGAGCTGGGCCGGGTACTGCACGTCACGCAGGAATTCGAGCTGGGCCACGGTATTGAGCCGCCCGGTGGAGCCGGGGTTTCCAATGACGAAGGTCAGGTCGCCTTCGGTGCTGCCGCTGCGGCTCCAGGTGAAGTGATGCGGCGTCGCAGCCGGCTTCCCATCGACGTAGGCCCGCACGAAGCTCATATCGAGATTCCAGCGGGGGTAGGTGAAGTTGTCGGGATCGCCCCCGAAGAACGCGATCTGGCCTTCCGGCGCGAACACCAGCCGGATGTCCTTGAACCGGTGGAAGCGGTACAGCTTGTACTGCCCGCCGCGGTACATCGTCACCACCTGGCAGGCGGCGTCGGGCCCGGTCTTGCCGCACTCCTCCTCGATCAGCTTGATCACCTTGGCGCGCTGGGTGGATGCCGTCTTGGGGTCGGCCGTGGGGGCGGCGGACTGGCTCACCCGGTCGGTGACATCGGTGATCTGCTGCAGCTGGTCGAGGAAGAGACCCGCGCAGGCGCGCTCGTCCTCGCGCCTGGCGGCGTAGAAACCATCGGCGAGAAAGTCCTCACCCTCTTTCGTCGACGACTCGATGCAGGCGCGGGCGCAGTGGTGATTGGTCATCACCAGCCCGTCACCCGACACGAACGACGCGGTGCAGCCGTTACCGTACCGCAACGCCGAGAGCCGCACATGCTCCATCCAGCCATCCGATGGGGTGAAGTTGTAGCGCTTGGCCCAGTACTCACGGGGCGGGACGTCAAAGGTCCACATCTTCCCGGTCTCGAGGCCGGGGTAGTCGCCCTCGAGCGGGTTCTGGGCCCGGAGGGACGCCGGGGCGGCGAGCAGAAGGGTGAGCAGGGCAGCACGAAGGATTCGCATGGTCTTCAGGGGTTCAGGGTGGAGCTTGATCCAGCCGACGGCCAGAAAACTATGCAGTCGCGCACCGGAATGCGCGAGGGCGGATCCGGGCGACCGCGGAGCGCTCACCCCCGATTCACCCATCGTTCATCCACCCTGACCAGGATGCAGCTCCGCGTTACCTGAGAGGGGCACATGGACGCCGGTACCCTGCTCCTCTGGAGCGTGGTGGCCGCGCTGGCGACGGGACTCGGCGCCGCGCTGGGCGTGTCCATCCTGGGCTGCGCGCTATGGAGCGTATTCTCTTCGCTGCCACAGCCGCTGATGGCGGTGCCGGCGTTTCTGCTGGTCGACCGGGTACAGGCCGCCCTGCCCTACGGGCTGGGCTTTGCCGCCGGGGCGATGGTCTACATGGTGCTGATCGAGCTGCTGCCGGAAGCCTACGATGCCGCCGAACGCCGCTCGATCGCGGTGCTGGCCGGCCTCACGACCGTGGTGATGCTGCTGTTTCAGCAGGTCCTGTAGGGCGTGCGAGGGGAGAGGTATGCACTGTCACCGTGGCGCCTTGCCGGACACACTCACCAGCCGCCGGCCCTCCACGTCATAGGTGACGAGCAGGATCTGCCGGGGTTCGAGGACGAGGGTCGTTTCGAGCAGGAGACTGGCGGGCACCGCCTCGAGCCGGCGGTGCTCCCGTTCATCCGCCTCGCGCCGATCGCGACCCGGAAGTCCCGCGATGAGTGAATCGTCCGGGTGCTCGCCGCTGTCGGGTGCGGCGGGGCCCACGGGGGTCAGGCTGTCGATGCGCTCGAAGCGAACCGCGATCTCATGTCGCCCTGGTGGGGTGGGGAGGTCGCGCAGCAGGTAGAGCGGCCGGTCGTGCCGCAACCCCGACCCGCGGACGACCTCATCCACCAGAGAAGCGCCATCCCTTGATACCCGCAGCCGGTAGCGCGCACTGGTGCCTTCGCACACCACCTTCTGTCGCATATGCGCCGGGAGCTGGGCCAGCTCCGCCGCGCTCGGCTCGCGACAGGACTCGATGCGCTCCGGTCGCGCGCTCCAGGCAAGTCGGATGACCCCCGCGTCACTCGGCCGAATGTGATACGGCGCGCGGGACAGCCACGCGACTCCGAGGACAGTCACGAAGGCCAGGAGTACGCCGAGCCCGCGGCGAAGCGGTGTCGTCATCGCGTCACCTCTTCCTCGGCGGCCGGCTCGCAGACCGCCTCGACCTGAATCTCCGCCTCCGCCGTCGGCGGCACCAGCCGGGCGAGCGCGGCCTGGAATTGGTGCAGGGCACCGAGCGCAACGGCGCGTTCTCCCGCGGCCGCATGTGCAACGGCGACCCGGTCGCGATCCACCCGCGCCTGCAGTTCGGCTTCGCGCTCGTGATAGATCCGCTGCTCCAGCCAGAGCGGGCCCTCGCGATTCTTGCAGTCACGTGGGGGACAGGCGAGGACCAGGACACCGGCGGCGCCGGCACGGATCGCATACTCGACCACCGAGGTGTGAAGATTGCCGGCGCAATCGACTGCATAGACCGCGCTCCCTGCAGCCTCGAGATCCGCAGTGAGAGCCCCCGCTCCATGGCCGCAAGCGATCACGACGACCTGATCGGGCCGGCGGACCGGATCGGCCATGAACCGGCGAATGGTCTCCAGCTGGTCGCGGCCGGTGCGGCCCGGCGGACCGACACCCATCGGCGCGCAGGAGCCGGCGCAGATCCCGCAACTCACGCAGAGCGCCGGATCCACATCGGCGACCACGTCGGCCCGGCCATCGGTGCGCGGCAGCATCGTGATCGCGTCGAAGGGGCAATCGAGCCCGCACTGGCGGCAGCCGGTGCAGAGCGCCGCGTCGACCGTGGAGGGCGGTGGCCGCTCGGCGCCGCGGCGGTGGGCCCAGCTCGGGAAAAAGACGAACGTCGCCGTGACTATGATGCCGAGGGCCCAGACCGCCGCGCCCGGCAGCGGGCGGGTGAGCGGGAGCCAGAAACCGTAGAACCAGTCGACCGCGACAAACTCTGGGCGGCTGAAGGGACTCGCCTCCGGGGCCATGGCCAGCGGCCAGATCACGGCGACGGCCAGCAGCAGCAGCACCAGCCCGCGGGCGAGCGCCTGCGGCGGGAGCAGCACTGGCCGCGCCAGCCTCGAGACGTGAAGCCAGAGGCCGAGCCCCATCGCCAACGGGATCGCGATGTGCAGGAAGAGGTTCAGAAAGAAGAAGACACCCTGGATCGGGCGTTCTCCGACAAAGGCGCGGCTGATCGGCTCGGAGAGAATCGGCAGCGCGTCCACGATCCGGGCGCCTTCCAGCGCAAGCTCGGCGCCGAAGCCGTCCCACACCATCACGAATCCGGTCACCCCGCATACGAAGAGGAGTCCGAGGAGGACCATACCCGAGACCCAGGCCAGCAGGCGCGGTCCCCAGCTCCGTCCCTGCGCGACCATCCGAACCGCGTGGACCACCGCGGCAACGACTGCCGCATCCGAGCTGTATCGATGCAGTCCCCGCACCCAGTTGCCGGTCCACCGGTTGGCCGTGAGGCGGGCCACCGAGTCCCACGGGGCGCCGACTCGGTAGAACAGCAGCAGCCAGAGCCCGGTCACCAGCAGAACGAGGAAGAGGAGGACGACGATCGTCCCGCTCTGATAGAGCGGATTGTGCCGCCAGCCATAGAGCCGGTTCAGCCCGGCGTCTGTCTGACGCAGTACTCGGCGGACAAGGCGTTCAAAGGCACGGACAAGAGAGTGCATCGGGCCGGGGAAGCTCGAGGAGGTGGCCTGGGGGCTTGCGCGATTCATAATATCACCTCATCATGATCTAATCAACGCGAAGCGATCCACCTCCACCTCAATCGCGCGGAGCTGCGTCCATGCCCCAAGCCCCTGACCACCCAAGCGCAGTTTCCGAGGAGCCGCCGCTCGGGCAACGCCTGTTCGACAACGTCTTCCTCCTCCTCGTCGCCGGCATCGTGGTCATGACGGTGCTGTTCACCGGCTGGGGCATGTGGGAGATCATGACACTGCCGCCCGCCACTCTTCCCTGAGGCATCCATGCACACTGAAACCCATACCGGGCTGGACTCTCCGCGGGGCATCTGGTGGAAACCGGCCCACAAGGCCGAGAGGATGTGGGTCGCGATCGCGTTCGGCTGGTGCATGGTGCTGTTCGCGATGATGCCACTGTGGCATCTGAAGGGCGGGCAGAATCCCTCAGGCATCCGCCGCCGCACCACGCCGCAGGCGTACTACGCCCGCACGATGGAGTTCATCAAGCAGTACAAGGTCGGCGAGGACCGGGGGATGCCGATCGTCGCGCCCCCGCCCGGCAGCGATGTCTACCTGATGGCGCTGACCTTCCAGTGGCAGCCCATCCTCAAGCTGCAGCAGGGCGTCGAGTACACCCTGCATCTGTCGTCACTCGACATGCTGCACGGCTTCGAGCTCTTCCCCATCAACGTGAATTTCGAGGTGATACCAGGGTACGACTACGGCCTCCGGGTCACGCCGACCGCGGCCGGCGATTTCCGCATCATCTGCAATGAGTTCTGCGGGATCGGCCACCACACGATGGTTGGCCGCATCATCGTGGTGGACAGCGCTGGCAACGAAGTCGCACAATCCGGAGGTACCCGATGAGCGCCGACGTCTACCGGTCCTGTCCCGTCACCGGCCGCCGGATCTACTCGCAGGCGGATGCGCTGATCAAGGCTAATGCCGTGGTGTCGGTGGTGTCGCTGCTGATCGGCGCGATCGCGGCGATCCTCATCGTGCTCACGCGCTGGCAGGCGGTGCACCTCCTCCCCGCGGACTGGTTCTACCGGCTGCTCGGCGTCCACGGGATGAGCATGCTCATCTTCTTCATCATCTTCTTCGAGATGGCGGTGCTGCACTTCGCCAGCACGGTGCTGCTCAATGCCCGGGTGTCCGCGCCGCGACTATCCTGGGTCGCCTTTGGGCTGATGGTGCTGGGCGCGCTGATGGTGGAGGTGCTGATGTGGGCCGGCAAGGCCGATGTGCTGTTCACCTCCTACGTCCCGCTCAAGGCGCACCCAGCCTTCTACCTCGGCGTCATCCTCTTCGCGGTCGGCGCACTGCTGGTGACCGGCGTCTTCTTCAATAACCTCGTGGTCGCCAAGCGGGAAAAGACCTACGAGGGGTCGCTGCCGCTGGTCGTCTATGGCGCGGTCACCGCCGCGATCATCGCGGTGATCACACTGCTCCATGGCGCCGCCATCTACATCCCGACGTTCCTCTGGTCGCTGGGGCTGATGAACGTCGATCCCCAGGTGTACCGGCTGGTCTGGTGGGCGCTGGGTCACTCGTCGCAGCAGATCAACATGGCCGCGATGGTCGCCATCTGGTACATGCTGGGCGCGCTGACCGTCGGCGCGGTGGTGCTGAACGAAAAGATCAGCCGCTCGGCTTTCGTCCTCTACATCCTGTTCATCTCCATGGCCTCGGCCCACCACCTGCTGGTGGACCCCGGCATGGGACCAGCATGGAAGGTGGTCAACACCAGCTACTTCATGTACATGGCGGTGCTGGCCAGCATGGTCCACGGCTTCACCGTGCCGGCGGGGATGGAACTGGGCCAGCGACTGCGGGGCTTCACCAACGGGCTGTTCGAGTGGCTCCTCAAGGGACCGTGGGGCGACCCGGGGTTCAGCTCCCTGATCTTCTCGGTGGTCGTGTTCGGTTTCGTCGGCGGCATCACCGGGGTGACCATCGGAACCGAGCAGATCAACATCATGGTCCACAACACGCTCCGCTCACCAGGCCACTTCCATTCGACCGTGGCGAGCGGCACGGCGATGGCATTCATGGGAGCCACCTACTACCTGATCCCGCTCATTTTCCGCAAGAAGGTGGCCTTCTGGCCGCTGGCCCGGATCCAGCCGTATCTCTTCGCCGGCGGCATGCTGGTGTTCGTGATGGCGATGACCTTCGCCGGCAGCTTCGGCGTGCCGAGGCGGCACTGGGACATCAGCTTCAGCCAGGCGCCGTTCGATGTGCAGTTCAATCCGGCGGTGGATCTTCTCCTCGCGGTGATGGCGCTGGGCGGCGTGGTCGCGGCGACGGGCGCGCTGGCGTTCGTGGCGATCGCGGTGAAGTCGGTATTCTTCGGTGAGCCGATCGGCGAGATCGTGCCCGGCGTCGAGGTGGCCGGCCTGCCGAGGGGTATCACCCATCCGCCCATCCACAAGCCGAACGTCGATCAGCTTAACGATGAACTCCATGCCGGCAAGACCTGGCGGCTCGGCCCGGCGCCGGGCACGCTGATCCTGGTGTTCGTCTTCCTGGCGGCTTTTGTGCTCTACTTCTTCACCAACTGGAAGCTGCTGTCGGCGGTGTGGAAGATCGGATCGTGATGCGCCGCCGGGCGGCGCTGGCGCTGGTGGCACTGGGGTGCATCACGGCGATCACCGTGTCGTGGTGGGCACTGGCGCTGTGGCCAATGCCCGCCACCACGCCGCTCTGGCTGGCCCGGGCCCGCGAAGTCTGTTTCGGGAACGCGGGCGACGGACTACCGAACGCCGGCGGATGGATCCTGCTGGTGGGCGAACCGCTTGGCATGGTAGCAATCCTCCTCGCCGTCTGGGGCGATGCAGTACGCGAGGGGCTTGGAGTACTCAGCCGGCGCTGGACGGGGCGGCTCCTGCTCGGTGGCACCGCGGCGGGAATGCTGGTTGGCATGCGCTGGGCAGCCCAGCGGGTGCTGGACGCGCGGGGCGAACCGTTCGATGCCCTCGCCAGCGCGCCGGTGCGCCTGGACCGGGAGCCGCCACCGCTCCGACTGCTCGACCAGGCCGGAGATACCATCCGGCTGGAGCAGTACATCGGCCGGCCGGTGGTCGTGGCGTTCGTCTACGGACATTGCGAGACCGTCTGTCCGGTGATCGTCCACGACCTGATCGCGGTCACCTCCCGACTCGGCGCCAAGGCGCCGGAACTGCTCTTCGTCACCCTCGATCCGTGGCGCGACACCCCCGCTCGCCTTGCCACCATCGCCGCGACGTGGGAGCTGCCGGCCGGCGCGCACCTGCTCAGTGCCGGGGTCCCTCAGGTGGAGGCGGTGCTGGATGCGTGGGGAGTTGCGCGGAGCCGGAACACCACGACCGGAGAGATTGTCCATCCGCGGCTGGCATATCTGATCGGGGCGTCGGGGCGGATCACGGCCCGGCTCGACGGCAGCACCGAGTCAGTGGTCGCCGCGGTGGAGGCGCTGGACCAACACAGCCCACGGTAGACGCCCAACGGTCCGCTTTCCCACCGTTGCGGAGCGGTCGAAGACGCGGCGGCCCCACCGATCCTACTTCTTCCTGGCGGCCTCCTCCCAGTGCCGCTTCTCCTGCTCTCGCAGCTCCGGGGTGCACTCCGCGCCGAAGTCCTCCGCCTCGAACACCCGCCGAATCTCGATTTCCGACGCGGTCAGCATGGGATTGGGGCAGCGCTTCACCCACTCCACCGCCTCCTCCATCGACCTCACCTGCCACAGCCAGTAACCGGCGATCAGCTCCGTGGTCTCGGCAAAGGGGCCATCAGTCACCGTACGCTGGGTTCCTTCGAACCGCACCCGCTTCGCCGTGCTGCTGGGATGGAGCCCATCGCCGGCCAGCATGATCCCCGCCTTGACCAGCTCCTCGTTGAAGTTCCCCACATCGGTGAGGAGCTTCTCGCTCGGCATGACGCCGTTTTCCGAGTCCGTGGTCGCCTTGATGCTCACCATGCCGCGCATTCGGCTTCTTCTTGATCGCTGAGAGTCAGGGGGGTCTGGCGGAAGCGTCGAGCGCTCGGCCTTCGGCCGCCGAGCGATCAGACCGCATTTCATTCGCCGCGCCCCATGGCCATCACATCGTGCCGTTCAGTTCTCCCGGGACCAGCGTGGTCTGGCTCGGTATCCGCCTCAGGCCAACGCGGCCTGGAGCACCTCGCGCAGCGCCTCGAAGGAGAAGGGCTTCTGGAGGAAACTCGCCAGGCCCTTGCCGGTGAACCGCACCAGCGCTTCCTGCTGGCTGAAGCCGCTCATCAGTACGACCTGCACTCCCGGGCGCAGCCGGCGCAGTTCCATGAACGTCTGCTCCCCATCCAGGTGTGGCATGGTGAGGTCGCACAGGACCAGCGCGAAGCGGTCGGGATCGGCGCGAAAGAGCTCCAGCGCCTCGCGGCCATCCGGAGCGAGTACGGCTTCAAGACCCATGTGGCGCAGCATCCGCGCGATGGTGGTCCTGATGGTCTCCTCGTCATCGATGACGAGCACGGTGCCCGGGCCAAGCAGGTCGGTGCTGGAGACCGGGCCGATGAGGGCGGGGTCGAGCGGACCGGTCACCGCCGGGAAGAGAAGCTTGAAGGTGGTGCCACGGCCCGGCTCGGTGTAGACCTTTAACGCCCCCTTGTGTCCCCGGATGATGCCGAGGACGGCGGCAAGCCCGAGTCCGCGCCCGGTAAATTTCGTGGTGAAGAAAGGATCGAAGATGCGGGTCTGTGTTTCGGGGGTCATGCCGCAGCCGCTGTCGGAGACTTCGAGAAAGACGTAATCCCCTTCAGGCAACTCGGGCGTGGTCACCGTGCCGGCGAGGGGGCGATCGATGCGGGTCACCCCCGTGCTGATGCTGATGACCCCGTTCTTCTCGCCGATGGCCTCGGAGGCATTGATGACGAGGTTCATGATCACCTGGCGGAGCTGGGTTGCGTCGGCCTCGATCGGGGGCAGCTGCGGGGCAAGTTGCAGCCGCAGCACGGCCTTCTTGCTGATCGAGAGCTGGATCATCTGGGTGGTTGCCTCGACCAGCCGGCCGAGGTCGAGTCTCTCGACCACGAAGCGCCCCTTGCCGCTGTACGCCAGCATCTGCTTGCAGAGATCGGCGGCACGAAACGCGGCTTCGGTGATGTCGTTGAGATTCTCCTCCGCCGGGGAGCCGGGCGGCAGGCTCATGAGTCCAAGGCTGGCGTTGCCCAGGATGCCGGTGAGGATGTTATTGAAGTCATGGGCGATGCCGCCGGCAAGCACGCCGAGACTTTCGAGCTTCTGCGTCTCCAGCATCTTCCGTTCGAGGTTGTCGCGATCCAGCTTGGCCTGCCTGCTGGCGGTGATGTCCTGGATGAAGCCGTCGATGCACAGCAGCGTCCCGTCGGCGGCATAGACCCCCGAGGCCCGCTCGGAAACCCAGTGCTCGTGGCCCTGCCGGTCGAGAATCCGGTACTCGTTCTGGCATGGAATGCGGGCGTCGAGCGAGGCCTGGCACTTGGCCCAGAGCCAGGTGGCGTCCTCCGGATGCACCAGGGTGCCATAGCTGACGCTCCGGTTCCCCTCCAGTTCATCACGTCGGTAGCCGGTGAGCGCCTCGCAGCCGTCGCTGACGAAGGTCATCGTCCAATCGGGATCGTTCTGGCAGCGGTAGGCCATGCCGGGAAGGTGGCACACCAGGGTCTCGAGCCGGACCTGACTGTCGCGCAGTGCGGCCTCGGCCTGCTTGAGCTCCGTGATGTCTGACCCCAGCACGAGGAAACCCAGCACCGTGCCGTCACTTCGCGTGCGGGGGATGTACTGCACGTCGAACCAGTGGGACTTGCCTGCGGGGCTGGTGGGATTGATCTGATAGTGCACCGGCTGGCCGGCAAGCGCTTGACGGACATGCGGCTGCATCTCGGCATAGTCCGCCGGCTGATGCACCTCGCTCAGGCGCTGGCCGACGAGCTTCTCGGCCGTCGGGCCGATGTACTCCTCGTAGCGCCGGTTCACCAGCCGGTAGCGCTCCTCGGCATCCACGAAGGAGATGTAGGCCGGCAGGGAATCGACCAGCAGCTGCAGCACGGTGAAACTGCCGGCCGAATCGTCCATCCACTTCATCGGTTTCTCCGGGATCGAGCGCAGGACCAACAGCCGCAGAGCCGGCGGTCTGCAGCCAGACCGGGCGCGGCATGCTTTCCAATGTACATCTCGAGGCAGTCATTCGCCGGGAAGATCGGCCTCAGTCGCCTTCGGCTCCGCCCAGGGGAGTGATGCGCCCCCAGATGAGCCTCTCTTCACCACTGGTTCACGATGCTTTCAACGCCAGCGGGGAATCCTGCTTGTGACTCAGGCAGGAGGTCCCGGATGCTGGTGGCGGAGCTGATGGAGAAGAACGTCCTGACGGTCGGCGCGGAAGCGACCGTCGCGGATGTCATCGTGACGATGTCCGACGCCCACGTCTCATCGTTGCCGGTGGTGGACCGGCATGGACGGTTGCTGGGAGTCGTGTCGAGCACCGACGTGCTGAACGCAGAGGCGGAGGCGGAGGGGGGCGGGCTTAAGACGCTTCTGGCAAAGACGACGGTCGAGACGATCATGACGACTCGTCGGCTGGGCGTGTCACCCGAGACATCAGTACGCGAGGCCGCCCAGCAGATGCTCTATGCCGACGTGCACCGGCTCTACGTCGTGGAGCACGACCGCGTCATCGGGGTCATTTCGACCACGGACATCGTGCGCGCCGTGGCCACCGGGCAGCTGTAGGGAATAGCGCCGCACGGCGAGCACCGCAGGTCGAGCCGTTGGGTCGCCCGCACTGAGAGGGGTGGATTCGGCGACCGGCCGGTGATGCGACACTGATCACAAGAACCGGGGGGCGCGGAACCGGTGCATGGGGCATTTTCAGGGGGTCGTGGACCGCCCCCTGACTCGTACGGAGCCTCCCACTCCCATGCCTTCCGCCACGCTACCGCTTCCTCCCGCACTGCAGCGCGCGCAGCACCACGCCGCCACCTGGCTCAACGGTCTGAACGAGCGGCCGGTCGCGGCGGTGGCAGATCTTTTGACTCTGCGTGCGCGACTGGGCATTCCACTCCCCGAGCGGGGCACCGACCCGGAACGCGTCATCGACGAGCTCGTGGCCGCCACGGAGGGGGGGCATCTTGGCTCTGCCGACGGGCGGTTCTTCGCCTGGGTCATCGGAGGATCACTCACCTCCGCACTCGCCGCCGACTGGCTTACTGGCGCCTGGGATCAGAACGCGGCGCTCTACTCTACCGCCCCCGCCGCCGCGGTGGTGGAAGAGGTGGCGGGGGCGTGGATCAGGGAACTGCTCGATCTGCCGCGCGACGCGTCGTTCGCCATCACCTCCGGCTGCCAGCTGGCCCATTTCACCTGCCTGGCGGCGGCTCGCCATGCCGTGCTGCACCGCACCGGGTGGGATGTCGGCGTCGAGGGTCTCTCCGGCGCGCCACCGTTCCGGGTGCTGGTCAACGAGCAGAATCATGGTTCCATCACTCGCGCAGTCCGATTCCTCGGACTTGGCACCCGGCATCTCCAGGCGCTGCCGACCGATCAGGCCGACCGGATCGCACCGGCCACACTGGAGCGCGCGCTCGCCAATCAGTCAGGCCCGACGATTGTCGTGCTGAACGCCGCCGACCTCAACATCGCCGCCATCGACCCATTCGCCGAACTCATTCCGCTGGCGCACGCCGCCGGAGCGTGGGTGCACATCGATGGCGCCTTCGGGCTGATCGCACGGGTGAGCCGATCGAAGCGACACCTGCTGGCGGGTGTGGAGGCGGCCGACAGCTGGGCGACGGATGGCCACAAATGGCTCAACGTGCCGTTCGACTGCGGCATCGCGCTGGTGCGGGACAGACAGGCGCACCGCTCGGCGATGACCGTCAGCGCCTCGTATATCACCGCCGAGAGCCAGGCGCGGGATGAAATCGACTGGAACCCGGAGTGGTCGCGCCGGAGCCGCGGGTTCGCGCTCTACGCCGCGCTCCGGGAGCTGGGCCGTGCGGGGCTGGAGGCGGTGGTGGATCGGAATTGTGCGCAGTGCCATGCGATCGTCATGGGCATCGGTGCGCTCGACGGCGCGGAGGTGGTCTGGGAACCGACGCTCAATCAGGGGCTGGTCCGGTTCCCCGACCCGCGTGCCGGCGCGAGTGAGGCGGACCATGACCGCCGGACCGATGCGGTCATCGCCGGCATCAACGCGACCGGCGAGGCGTTCTTCAGCGGCACGACCTGGCGCGGGCGGCGGGCGATGCGGGTCAGCGTGGTGAACTGGCGGACGACGGAACAGGATGTGGTGCGCGCCATCGCGGCGGCGCGTCAAGCGATCAGCATGGGCTAACGGTGGGTAGGTCCGGCCTCCGTGCCGGACCGGGAAGGGCAATGAGGCGCGGCGCAATGGTCGCCAGCCGGCCGGCCGGCCTGAGTTCATCCTTCTTTACCGGGGGCCCCGCCAGGGCCGGACTGCTGCTCTTTCCTTGTCCTGCTCATTCTGGCAGCCGACGTCAGCAGCGACCTGCCCGCCGTGGCCCGAGTGGCCGTCACTCCCGCCAGCTCCACCATGGCGGACAGCGATTCCGCCGACTTTTCGGCGGTGGCCTATGACGCCCTCAACAATCCCCTGCCCTCGGCGACGATCCACTGGACCTCCGCAGATCCCGCGGCGGTGCAGTTCCAGTACGGCTCCGCGCTGGTGAACACCTTTGCCTGGCCGAGCGTCGTGGTGCATGGTCGCAAGGTCGGGCTCGCAAGCTTCACCGCGAGTGCCGGCGGCATCACGACGGTGGTGCCGATCGACATCCAGGTGAACACCATCGTGCTGGTGCAGCTCTACCCGCCGGACTCGAGCCTCACCGTCGGCGATCAGGTGCAGGGCGACCCGCGAGTGAAGGACAACTCCGGCTACATCGTGCCCTTCCCCGTCTTCTGGACCACCAGTGACGCCAACGTGGCGACGGTCGACGCCAACGGGCTTGGCCCTACCCTGCGCCAGTCCCCTCAGCCGCAGGCCTCACCGGCCTCGCGCGGAAACACCGTGATGCCGACCGCGAGAAAGGCCGCCTGGGCCCGGACCGTCCGCAGTCTGAGCTGGTCCGCGAGCAGGCAGCCGGGCCCTCGGAGACGCGGACCGGGGAGGCTGGGACGCACCGACGCCTGGGCGAGGTGCGCCGCCAGATCCCACGGGTGGGAGGCGAGCGCCTCAAGCGATTTCTGCCGCAGCAGGTCGAGTGCGCCGTTGCACATCATGCCGGTGGTCGTGATGTCCGGCGCGGTGAGCACCAGGCGGTTGGTCCGGATGGCGGGGACCCCACTGATGCGGACCGGGCAGGCGAGCGGTCCGCTCCGCGCGGTGGCCAGAAGCACCACCCGCGCCCCTTCCACGCGAAAGGCATTGGCGCCGGGCTGCAGGGTGAGCGAAACGACCTTGCCCTGATCCTGCGCCAGCGCCTCCTCGACCAGATGGCGTCCCTCCGCGGCCGTCACCCGGACCTCCTGATCCGGCGTGCGGCTCGCCTCCTGCACCTGGCCCGCGAGCGCCGACGACGTGCCTCCGAGGCATGCGAGGATCACCCCGGCACTCGCTATCTTTGCTACCAGCATCCTGCCTCCCTTGCGACGCCCTGACGGACGTCCGCCGCAGTCACTCACTCCTGAAAAGTAACGGGAGCCACGAGCGCCGCCGGCGACGACTGCCGTCCCACCCGGAGAGATTCATGGCTTACCAGCAGCGTTGCGCCCTCCTGCTACTTTGCCTGCCATCACTCCTCACCGCCCAGCAGACACCCGGCTGGCGGGTGCACGAGATGACCCGGCCCCATCCGCCATCGATCGCGACACCAGCGCTGGCGCGAGCGGCACCACCCGCCGGTGCGGTCGTCCTGTTCGACGGCACCAGCCTCAGGCACTGGGTTGGGGCGGACGGGAAGCCGGCGCGATGGACGCTGGGGAAGGGTTACTTCGAGGTGCGGCCCGGCACGGGCACCATCACCACGGTGGATTCCTTTGGCGACATGCAGCTCCACCTCGAGTGGTCCGCGCCGGTTCCGGCGAAGGGCGAGGGGCAGGACCGCGGCAACAGCGGCCTCTTCCTGATGGGGCGCTATGAGCTGCAGATTCTCGATTCGTGGCATAACGAGACCTACACCGACGGGCAGGCGGGGGCGATGTATGGCCAGCACCCGCCGCTCTTCAATGCCTCGCGTCCGGCGGGGATGTGGCAGAGCTACGATGTCTTCTTCCGCCGGCCGCGGTTCGACGCGGGCGGCGCCCTGCGGGAGCCGGCGCGCGTCACCGTGCTGCAGAACGGTGTGCCGGTGCAGAACAATGTGGCGCTGTTCGGGCCCACCTCGTGGCTCAGTCGCCTGCCCTACGAGGCTCATCCCGACCGGCTCCCCTTCGGGCTGCAGGATCATTCGTTCAAGGTCCGGTTCCGCAATATCTGGGTGCGGCCGCTCCCCGAGGGGGATGCGCCACCACCGCCACGCGATATTCACCGGGTCGCCGACGGCGTCACCGCCTCGCTGATCGGCCGATACAATGAAGGGGGCAACGCCGCCGCGATTCTGCTCTACGACGGGAGGCTCTCCGTTGACCTGGGCGACGGGCCGATGCCGCTCGTCGCCGACACCGACTCCTCGTTTTCGATCGAGGGCGTGGATGCCGCGGTGCGATTCTCGCGGGATGCGGCCGGGCTGGTGCGGGCACTCGAGTTCGAGGTGGGTGGGGTGCGCCGGCAATTCGAGCGGCGCACCGAAGCGAACCGCCAGGTGGGCCGGATCCGGACCCCGCAGGGCGAGATTCTCTTCCTGCTGCACGACGCCACACCGCGCCACAAGGCGAGCTTCCTCCGGCTGGCGACGGCGCACTACTGGGATTCGCTGACGTTCAACCGGGTCATCAAGAACTTCGTCATCCAGGGCGGCTGCCCCGACACGCCGGAGGGCTTCAGTGACTCCCCCTACCTGCTCGCGCCGGAATTCCGCGACAGCCTGAAGCACATCTACGGCGCGGTCGGCGCCGGGCGGGACGACAACCCGGGCGAGCTCTCCGCCGGCTGCCAGTTCTATATCGTGGTCAACCCCAAGGGCATCCCCCGGCTGGACCATCACTACACCGTCTATGGCCAGGTCATCCGGGGAATGGATGTGGTGGAGACGATCGCCTCGGTGCCGAAGGACTCCACCGACACCCCCCGGACGCCGGTCAGCCTGCACATCGACGTGATCACGATCACAGCCGAGGAATTGCGGCGCCTGTCGTCGCCCTGATTGCAACTCTCCGCCGCCCGTGACATACTGGTGCGGAGGATTCCGGGACGAATACGCGGAGAAGGTGGATGCGGCGGATCAGGGAGTGGCGCGAGGCGCTCAAGCGCGGCGGGATGACTCGGCGGCGGCGGTGGCAGCTCATCACCGCCGTAGTGGCGTTCTACCTGGTGCGTGACATCCTCCTTTATGTCGTGCTGCCGGCGCTGGTCTGGGTCCGCACCCGATAGCGGCGCCCCTGACCCATCCCATCTGAAGCCCGGCGAGCCTACCCCCGCACCATCAGCACCACGCCCCACACCGCCAGTCCTGCCCCGACGATCCGGCCCACGAGATCGCCGCGGGGCACCACCTTTTCGAGCAGCACCAGCAGCGCCAGCCCACCGACCCAGAGCGGATTCATCACCCCGCCGACGAAGAGCAGTCCCATCAGCAGCCAGCAGCAGGCGAGGCAGAGCGTGCCGTGCTCCAGGCCCATGCGGAGCGCGCCGCTGGTGCCTTCCCGCCAGTGGGCGGTGAAGTGGGCGAGGGGTGAGCGGCAATGGGAGAGGCAGCTCGCCTTGAACGCGGTCCACTGATAGGCGCCGGTCAGCAGCAGGAGCGCACCGGCGACGAGGCTCATGGGCCGGGAGCCGGAAGCGAGGTCGAGCAGGGCGACGCCCAGGCGGGTCTGCAGGAGCGCGGCGAGCGCGCTGAACCCGATCCAGATCAAGAGATAGCCGCCGACGAAGGCGGGCACCGAGAGCGGGGCCCGATTGGTCTGCTGCCGCTGGCGGGCCATCGACATGAACAGCAGGACCGCCGGCAGCACCGCCGGCAGCATCATCCCCGCCATCATCGTCACCCACATGAGGAAGAGGCTGAGCAGCGTGGCTGTCGGGGCCATCGGCCTATCCATTCCCGGCATGTCCATCGGCATCGTCGCCGACATGCCGGGGGCGCGGGCGACGCCGGCGACCCAAGCCCACGAGAGGATCGTGAGCAGGGCCAGCGTCGCGATGACCCTCAGCCGGTGCTCAGGTCGCGTTGTGCCAGCGGGCGATGGCATGCGCCGAGTACTTGCCGGGGTGGGCAAAGTGAACCTTGCCGTGGGTGACAGTCATCGCGGCCGTGGTGCAGACGTTCCCGTCGTCCCAGAAGAACCCGCCCTTGGGATAGACGATATGCACCTCCGAGTCCTCGCCCGAGACGATATTCTTGATCGGGGTCTGCTGCAGTTCGACGACGCCGGGGATCCGGAAGCTCGAGCGGGTCCCGTTCACCTGCATCTCGATCCTGGCGCGGACCGGTCCCTCAAAGGAAGTGACCGTACCGGCCAGCGCCTCCCACGGCATGCCGCCATGCTGGCCGCTCAGGATCTGGGCGATCGCGTCCACTTGGGGCTCGGTCAGCGACTCATTCACAAACAGCACCACTGCCCCGTTGCCCTCGTGAATCGCGCCGGGATATACGCAGACGACGACGAACGTCGCGCCGTCGAGGCGGACCGAGCCGAACATCCCTTCCTGGACCCGATAGCCGATCAGGAAATGACAACTGGTATAGGTGGGCGTCCCACCAAACTGGCAGGGGCAGCTCGTGGGACAGTTGCACGATTCGAGCTGATCGAGCTGCACCTTGTAGCGGGTGGCGGTTGGGGCGGCGGGCATGGGAGCCTCCGGGGGGAGCAGGGAGAGGCGAGGGGGGGCGGATGGAGCGCCAATATGTGGCGCGGTACGGATTTGGGGAAGTCCGGCGCAAGGCGCACGGAAGATTGGGCAAGGCTCCAACTGGATGTGCGAGCCCCCCATCCGGTCGTAGGGCAGGCGTCCCGCCTGCCCGTGAACCCGGCTCGTCCACAAAGAATCAGACACTCCCGGTGTCCCGCCTGCCCGCGACTGCACAGGCTCGCTTCCACGACAGCTGGCAGGACCGACTGTCCACGCGAGACACTCCTGTCCACGATTGCGGACGTTTTCCCGCTGACGTCTCCCCCGAATAGTACGACAGGCGAAAACGAGAAGAAGAGGATCGGCAGATCGCCGAACGAGTGCTGGGCGCCACAGCGCTCCGCTCAACTCCGTCGCCACGGGCCGCGGTGCGACCCAGTCGACGCCAGGGCCGGTCGAAAAAGGAGCAGGGAACGCCTTAGCAGGGATCGCCCTCAGGCCAGCGCCTGGGGGCAACGTCCGGGACGCCAAGCCGGGGGTCCGAGTCTCGTGCCGGTGCCCATGCCTTTTCCCTTGCCCGTCACCATGCCTTTCACCTTGTCAGTCGGCCCTCGGGTGGCTGCGGAGGCGGGCGGAGCAGTGCTCCGTGCGCGCTGGTGCATGGGAAGCGAGGTTTCAGTGGGCGGATTCGGAGGCGGTCGCGTGGCATCCATACTGGCTGTTGTTCGCCGGCGGGTCGTGTGGGATGCCCGCTCATGCTGGTGGCGTGGGCAACGCAAAGGCATCGAGGTCGTTCACGTAAAAGGGGCACGTCATCCCGATCGTTGGCACATCCCCATTTCGGACTCCGTTTGATCTGTCCCGCGAAGGTATCACGTTGGCTAAGGTGCTCACCAAGGACATTCAGGACAACGAGCCAGCTCCTCCAACTATTCGCCCGTGGACAACGTGGATAGTCCGATCGCGCGAACGGATCGCAAGCGGAATAGAAGTTGTCTCGACGCCGAGCTGTTTGGGCGCGAGTAGTCACATCGGGGTCGAGTTTCCCGGAAGAACGGCGACCCGAGCGGTGACAGCTCATCGCCGCCGTGGTCGGCTTCTATCTGGTGCGCGACATTCTCCTTTATGTAGTGCTGCCGGCCGCGGTCTGGCTGAGGGCGAGGTAGCGGTCAGCGGTCAGCCGTCAGCCGGAATTGACGACACCCCCGCAGGTCTCCCCTCGCGAGTAGTGGCTGAATGCTGAACGCTCCGTGAATGGGCCGTCGGTCATCCTGAATCGACAGCTCGCCTCCCACGAGACGACCACGCCCCGGCGGGGGGCCGGAGCGTGGCATTTGATCTGCCGAGCGACGAGCGATCAGCTCGCCCCAGTCACCGTCACAGTGGCCGTCGTCGTGGCATTGGCATTCACTGTGACGCTGACGGGGAGGACGGGCGTCGTGGTGAAGACCGTCAGGCCGACGGGCGGGGTGATGTCGACGGTGAAGTCGCCCGGAGCTACATACAGCAGCAAGGCGGTATAGACCCCGTCCCCATCGCTGTCGCTGAAGCTGGCCGGCCGCGGAATTCCGTCGCTGCCGGTGAAGGTCGCCGAGAAGTCGCCCAGGGTGAGTTGGACAGCGTTGATGATCGGAAGGGTGATCGTGGAGCCGAGCGCGAGGTTCACCGCCGCACTCCCGGTGAGCGCGATGTCACCGCCGCGGATGACTGGATGCATCACCCACATCCCCGAGCCACCGGCCTGGTGACCGAAGCTCTGGGCCACATCGAAGTCCACTACCAGGATCGTCGCACCCCCATCGGCGACCATCAGCCGGGTGCCTGGCAGCGTCACCTTGAGTCCGCTCTGCCCCATGCTCGGCATCTGCAGCGAGCCGGTCACGGTGGCGCCGACGGGGAGACCGGCGTAGCTGGGCGAGGAGGCGTAGATGCTGGTGCTGCCGTCGCCGTTGTCCACCTCGATGTAGCCCCCGGTGATCACGAAGCGGAGCTGCGAATAGCTGCCGGCCGGCACCACCACGCGGTCGAGCAGCGTATCCGCGTCGCTGGCGAGCGTGAGCAGGTTGGTGGTGACTGGAGTGCTGGAGAGGACGGTCTTGCCACCGTTCCCCTGCAGGTTGATTTCACTGATCGTGACCACGGCGGCGACCACATCGCCGGGGGCATCCTTCAGTACCAGGGAGAGATGACCGGAACCGGTGGCAGGACTGGTACCGTCACTGCAGGCGATGCTCCCAGCGAGCAGTGCGAGCGCGCCCAGCCGGGTAATGGAAGCGAATCGTTTCATGGCGTCGGACCCTCATGAGTTCACGTGCACCCGGACCATCCGGTCCGCAGTGCGCTAGTCTATCGGGATGTCCAGCGGCGGGCGGTGACTCATCTCACCTCTCCGCGGCGAATCTGCAGGCGACAACCGCGCCCTCGGTGGAGAAACATATGATGGAAAGCACTGCGGGAGGCGCGGACTCATCCCAAGGATTGAGAGACGCCCGTGGAACTACGGGGGGGTAGCGTAGCGCGGCGGCGGAGCGGGGCCGACAGACAGGGGCCATCGCTGGGGCGATGTCCCCTGCGTGTCATGCGCCGAGGGCTGGGATCATGCGATCACCAGCATCTCGAACTGCGAGTCGGCGAAGTTGCCGGCGGCGTCGCAGCACTCGACGTTGGCCCGCAGGCTGGCGGCAAGGCTGGTCCAGCAGAGCACGGCGCAGTTCGCGTAGGTCGAGCGATAGGGCGTCACCTGCACGATCTCGGTCCGGCCCGCCGGACGCTGCAGCCCGGTGAAGGTCACCGCATACCGGCCCGGCAGCACTTCGCGACGCTCGCCGATGCCCAAGCACGGATCGAGCAGTGGCGGAGGGCATTCCTCATTGTCGATCCTCCGATTCTGACCGGCACTACTTCGGGGGAAAGGTCAGGTTAGCTGGGAGACTTCGATCCTTCGGTCAATATCGGTCTCGAGTGGCCCGTGAACTCCGCCGAGCCCCCTGTCTCTTAATCCATTCGCTTTCTTGACCACCCCTTAAATTCGGTGTATGTTCGGTATGTCGCCGAACACTCCGGATTCGAGGGCCCCATGACCACCACGTCCAAGCCGCATCCCCTTCCCACCCGCTACCAGCCAGCCGCTAACCCTTTGCCCACGGCCAATATCCGGGTCTGCCCCGAGTGCGCCGGCCCGCTGGTGCGGAACTCCGGCTGTGTGAACTGCCGGCAGTGCGGGTGGGGGAAGTGTGGGTGATCTCCGCAGGGCGGAACCGAGCGGGGAGCGCTCCTCCGGATGGCAGACGCGGTTTGAACGGTGAGTGCCCAGCACCAGCATCTGTTATCCGGGGGCTACGCGGCGGGAGGGGTTGACTTGCGGTACACGTCGCGCCGATGAGCAATCCTCACGACCATCACGATCAGCACATCGTCGCGGATTTCGTAGAGGATCCGGTAGTCGCCCTGGCGGATGCGATACCGTTCCTGCCCCGAAAGCTTCTCCGAGCCCGGGGGGCGGAGCTCATGGGCAAGGGCGTGGATACGGGCAATGATGCGGGCGCGGTCCTGCCTGGGCAGCGCGATCAGCTCTTTGGCGGCCGACCGCTTGATGTCGAGGCTATAGCTTGCCACGCCGCTTCAAGTCCTTGAGGACATCCTCGAAGGAGAGCGACGGTTCCTTGGCCCGGGCGGCGAACGCCGCCAGGTCTTCGGCATCCTCCGCCAGGCTGGCGCGAATCGCGGTGTTGACGAGGTCGGAGAGGCTCCGCTCGGTCGAGGCGGCCTTGATCCGGAGGGCCTTGTGCAGACTGGGGTCGAAGTAGACGGTAGCGCGCTTGAGGGTCGGCATGGCCGGAGAGTAGCGCTGTAACGTCATGACGTCAAGACGTTTCGACACCCGTGATTCACTGGACGATTGGGCGACCAGGCGATTGGAGAGGACCGCAATGGGAACCACCGCGCAGCTTCCGTTGTTGGACGGCCAATCGTCCAATCGCCCAGTCGCTCAACCACTCCTCCTGCTCGCCGAGCAGCCGGCGCGCGGCGCCTCGTTCCTCGAGGTGCCGGTCAAGGCGATCCTCAACGGCCCCGCCAGCACCGGCATGGGGTTCTGGTCGCTCAATCCCTATGTGGGCTGCGAATTCGGCTGCACCTACTGCTATGCGCGGGAGACGCATAAGTGGCGGATGGAGACGATTCGGCGGTTAGACGGTTTGGCGGTTGGGCGGTTGGGCGGCTTGGCGGCTGAAGCGACAGCCGCGGTTGTCGCACCCTCCTCAGCCGATAATCCAACCGCCTTACCGCCTAACCGCCCAACCGCCCTTCCCCCTTGGGAGGCCTTCGAAAAGCAGATCATGGTAAAGACCTCCGCCGCCGCCGTACTGCAGCGGACCCTCTTTCCGGCCAAGCTCGCCGGCTGCGCCCTCGTGATCGGCACCGCGACCGATCCGTACCAGCCCGCCGAGCGGCAGTTCCAGCTCACCCGGAGCATCCTCGAGGCGCTGCTGAGCTGGCGCGGGCTGACGCTGGGGATCATCACCAAGTCGCCGCTGATCCTGCGCGACGTGGACCTGCTGCGGCAACTGGCCGAGCGGCATGAGTTGAGCGTCAACATCTCGCTCGCCTCCACTGATGCCGCGCTGCTGCGGGAGGTCGAGGCTCGCTCCCCCGCGCCGCACACCCGGCTGCGGGCGCTCAAGGGGCTCACCGACGCGGGGATTCATGCGGGGCTGCTGATCGCACCGATCCTGCCCGGCATCACCGACAGCACGGAATCGTTAGCCGCGCTCATGGCGGCGGGGAAGGCGGCGGGGGCGCGCTACGTGCACGGGTCGGCGCTCCGACTCGGGCCGGCGGCGCGGTCCCGCTTCCTTCCTCACCTGGCTCACGCCTTTCCCGGCCTCGTCGAGCGCTACCGCCAGCGCTACGGCGCCGGCGCGAGCGTGGGCCGGGAGTACACCGATGCGCTCTCCCGCCGGCTGCAGCGGCTGCAGCAGGAATACGGCTTCCCGGTGCATGAGAGCCGGAAGCAGCGGGCGCGGCTGGAGGGACGGATGCCCGGCCGCGAGACGTCCGATGAAGCGGCGGCGCAAGGCACGCTGTCGTTGTAGTATGTCATCCCGGCGGAGTAGCGGCCGCATGCATGCGGCCGCTACTCCGCCCCTACCCATCACCCCCTTTCCCCCGAGGCCCCAATGTCGATCGCCGCATCGCTGCTCCCCGAGTACGACCACGAGATGGCCACCACCCGGAAGCACCTGGAGCGCACCCCGCTGGCCCAGAAAGACTGGAAGCCGCACCCCAAGTCGATGACGCTGGGCGCGCTCGCCGGGCACCTGGCCGAGATCCCGGCGTGGACCGCCGGAACGATGATGGGCACCGAGTTCGACGTGGCCCCCAAGGGCGGACCGGCCTACGCCCCGCCGGTCTTCGCGACGGTGGCGGAGATGCTCACGAGCTTCGACGCCCACGTGAAGGCGGGCCGGGCAGCGCTTGCCGCCGCCAAAGATGCGGATTTCATGGTGCCCTGGTCGCTCAAGATGGGCGGCGAGACGCTCTTCACCCTGCCCCGCCTCGGCGTGATCCGCACCTGGGTGCTGAACCACAGCATCCACCACCGCGGCCAGTACTCGGTCTACCTGCGGCTCTGCGATGTGCCGGTACCGCAGACGTACGGGCCGAGTGCGGATGAGCAGTGACGGAAAGGCGGTTAGATGATTAGGCGGTTGGGCGGTTAGGCACACCCTATCCCCCTAACCGCCTAACCGTCTAACCGCCCACCCATCCAATCGCCCAATCGCCCAATCGCCGCATCATCACCGTGCCCGCCTCCCGCTCCGTCCTGTTCATCGACCCCCCCGCCTTCTGCACCACGGTGGAAGGCCTGGTCGCCCCGGCACTCCGGGAGCGGCCGCTGATCGTCGCGGCGCCCGGCGCCGATCGCGCCACCGTGCTCGCCCTCTCGGCGGAAGCACGCATCGCAGGGATCACCCGCGGGATGCCGGTGCGTCAGGCACGGAAGCGCTGCCCCGACCTGCTGATCCGGCCGCCCAATCCGCAGCTGTACGCCCGCGCCTCGCGCGCGCTGCACGAGATCCTGGCCCGTTATGCGCCGATCATCGAGCCGCGCGGCTATGGCCACGCCTTTCTCGACCTCACCGGCACGGGACGGCTCTTCGGCGCGGCGATCGACGTGGCGTGGCGGATTCAGCGGGAAGCAGGCGACCGGCTCCGGCTGCCGCTCGCGGTGGGGATCGCGCAGAACAAGCTGGTGAGCGAGGCGGCGAGCGAGGTGGTGAAGGGATGGACCGCCGGTCAGACGGTCAGGCGGTCAGACGGTCAGGAACTGCTCAACGTCGCGCCGGGCACCGAGGCGCCGTTCCTCGCCCCCTGCGCCATCACGCTGCTCCCCGATCTCACACCGAAGATCCAGGCCCGGCTGGACGACTACCAGCTCGAACGAATCGGCGAACTGCAGGTGATCTCCGCCCAGGCGCTCACCGCGGTGTTCGGCCGGGTGGGGACGGGACTCGCCGCGTACGCGCAGGGGATCGATCCGCGGCCGGTGCTGCCGCCGGCGGTGAAGGCGGAGTTCCGCGCGGTGCACACCCTGACGGACGACACCAACGACCTGAGCCGGCTCTCCCCCGTGCTGCGCCAGCTCACCGAACGGCTGGGCAGCCGGCTCCGTGCGCGCGGCCTCACGGCGCACCGCCTCACCGTGCATCTGGCCTACACCGACTACGCCACATCCAGGCGGCAGGTGCTGGTGCAGCCGGGCGCGCTCGACTGCGACCTGTGGGAGGCCGCCCGCCGCGCCTTTGCCCTGGCGCAGACCCGCACCGTGGCCGTCCGCGCGTTAGGCGTGGTGGTCGACCGGTTCCTCGAGGCGGAGTGTCAGATGGAGCTGTTCGGCGGAACAGAAGGCGATGGGCGTGAGGCGATAGGCGCTGGGCGATGGACGACCACTGCACCGCACGATGGAACGATACGGGGGGTAGGTCGGGCCTCCGCGCCCGACCTGCAGAGCGCCATCGACCGAATCCGGACGCGGTGGGGGAAAGGCGGAGTGCGGGTGGGGCGGTGAGGGGAACGGGGAACGGGAAACAGGTAGCGCGGAGCCATTGCTCCGCGCCGCTGGGAGAGGAGAAAGGGGAG
>Ga0163152_10000436_pt1 | contig 73802 bp, 64 predicted proteins | sample OliLakLV19MP8IB2_FD_148635 | JGI IMG/M metagenome (GOLD analysis project Ga0163152, IMG submission 148635) | Freshwater microbial mat bacterial communities from Lake Vanda, McMurdo Dry Valleys, Antarctica - Oligotrophic Lake LV.19.MP8.IB-2 | ecosystem: Environmental > Aquatic > Freshwater >... | reverse complement strand
TATTGCGGCTGTTGTATTATCACTAGCTGCACTGATCCTACTGCTATGGCTAAAGAAAAATCAAAAGCCGATGGATATCAAACCGGCAGAATTTAATTTCCTGCTTTTCATTGGTATCTTTCTGGTAGGCCTCTCATCCCCGCTGGTAATCGTACTCATCAATATTCTGGCACTGGCGATCAGTTTGCTGACCATCCGTGAAGGAGCCCGGCACAATCACTTTGGGATTCTCAATTACGGTCTCTTGATAATCACTGCGCTGATCATCTGTAGATTTTTTGATACCAACCTTAGTTTTGTATTCCGGGGCTTATTGTTTGTGGCTGTCGGGTGCGGTTTCTTTTTTGCCAATTACTGGATGGCCCGTAGGAAACGAATAGTGAAAAATGAAGAGTGAAAAATGATGATTTGATTACGCTCACCAACCGGATAAATGAAAATCGTAGCGCAGCGAAGATCACGTCCGCTAGGCGTGAGTGAAAAGTGATTATTTAATTTATTTTAAGTAAAACCCCATTTACCTCAACTTTTAACTTTAACTAAATATCCCCTAAGCCTCTAAGCTCCTAAGCTCTATAATCAATGAATTACAAAATCATTTTTCCTGCATTCATCCTGATGGTCGTGGTCCAACTGTATGTCCCAGCGAGCCTCCTATTCCAAAATGAGCGGGTCATTCAATTCGGAACGGAATACAAATTTAAAACAGCTCCTATCGACCCTAATGATCCCTTTCGTGGAAAATATATCACCCTGACCTTTGAAGAGACGTCCACCACCATGGAGGATAGTATCTCATGGGTCAACGGGACTCCGGTCTATGTAACGCTGACGACTGATGACGCGGGATATGCAAAGATTTTGTCATTGACTGACATGGAACCTACAGGAAGTAGTGATTATATCAAAGCAAATGTGGATTATGTTCTTTCAGATACTGTACACACAGTCTTTGTCCGATATCCCTTTGACCGGTTTTACATGGAGGAATCGAAAGCACCCCTTGCTGAACAAGCATACAATGAGGCCATGGTAGATTCAAATCAGGTGGCTTATGCCCTGGTCCTGGTTCAGAACGGAAAGGCCGTTATAGGTGATGTAGTGATTGATGGAATATCAATCCAGGAAGTGGTGAAAAAGCGCCAAAGGTCCATTAAGTAGAATTCTCATTAATTGCATACTTCTGTTCGGTCAGCGTTCAAGGAAAATTATTACAGATAGGAATGAGAATCGAAAATGATTGTGACTATCTTTGTTGATGTAAAAGTTAACTTCATTGGCTGGTTTAATCAATCAGTTTAAACGGATCTCCTCATACAATGAAAATACTGCTTCAAAAACTTTTCCTGGGCAGGCCGATGGAAGGTCCAACACCTGTCAAAGGGGCAATTGAAAAGCGGATATACAACATCAAATGCATCTGGAACAACGTACACGATAATGATGTCGGAATAGAAAAAATCCTACGTTTATTTCTGGCCGTTTCCCAGTTTTTCTTCCCTGGGCTGTATATCAAGGAAATTTTCAGCCGGAAATGGATTTCCTATCAGGATATTGCTGTGGATGCATATGTCTTACTTAAATTAGCCTACCCGTTGTTCCTGCTGTATAATGGCCTTGAAAAAAATAATTTTTTCTTTGCCCTCCTCCTTATGTTCATGGTGGAAACCATGCTCTATGTTCCCACGTTGATTTTTGCATCTGACGCGATGGCCAGGCCCAGGTCCTACAGGCGATCTATGTTGCTGCTCTTTCTCAACTATATTGAAATTATTTTTGAGTTCGGGGTCATCTATGCACATGGACATTACCTCAATACGCCCTTTATGCATTGGTTCGATCCCGTGTATTTCAGCTTTATTACCTCAGCCACGATCGGATACGGAGATTTCTACCCTGTCATGCCCTTGGGTAAAATGGTGGTCAGTTTTCAAACCACCCTGTTTATTATTTTCATTGCCTTGTTCCTGAATTTCTTTTCAGGCAAAGTGGAAGCCAAGGGCTATTTCGGAGAACATAAAACCTGAAACATTTTGAAGTTGGGGTTACCTATCTGAACATCGCCTCTATCCTTTTCTTTCTTAGATTCACCATATGAAACTAGAATTTACATTAACGGAGCAAGACTTACTGACCCATCAGCTTTTTGCCACCTCTAAAGCAAAAAGAGTAGTCAAACGGAGAGCACAAGGCAAAATCTTCCTGTTGCTCATCTATATGGCCACCGGGTTGTTTATCTGGGAAAGGAATGGGGTGGTCACCGGGGCCATATTTTTTCTGGTATGCCTTCCCTTGTATTTTCTATATGCTTCGATGGAGCGCAAACAATATGTCAAACATATCAGTGCCTTTGTCACAGACCAGTTTAAAACACGCGGTGATAAAAAAACATCACTGACGTTTGGTGAAAAGGAAATCACCATGAAGGATGGAGACAATGAAAGTATAGTGCCCATGCCAGACCTGGAAATTATCCATGAGATAGATGCATTGTACTCCATTTCCCTTACCACCGGCCAGGCGATCCTCATTCCAAAAGAGCACCTTATCTCCGTTGAAGATACCACCTCGATGCTGATGAATCTTGCAGAACGATTGGATATCCCTTATCAGCAAGAGATGAACTGGAAGTGGAAATAAATCCTTCCACGGATTCAGACTGGTCAGTTGTATCTTCTTAATGACTTAAATTTGAGGTATTAACCCTTGTTGTGATTTTCCGAATTCGCCTTTGTTGACTTTATATCAACATTGGGAAATCGCACGTCTTAAGCTCAAACAGGAATCTTCTAAGGAGGTCATCCTCATTATTGACGAAATACAAAAAATCCAAAACTGGAGTGCGTATGTCAAAAAGGAATGGGATGCGGACACACGAAATGGTATTCCGCTCAAAGTTATTCTGTTAGGCTCTTCTCGTCTGTTGATCCAAAAAGGGCTCACGGAATCGTTAGCCGGGCGGTTTGAAACCATCTATCTTGGCCATTGGTCTTTCACTGAAATGAATACTGCCTTTGGATTCACGCCCGAAGAATATGTTTGGTTTGGTGGCTATCCGGGGGCAGCAAACTTGATCCAAGCCGAAACCCGATGGAAAAACTATGTAAGGGATTCGCTGATTGAAACTAGTATTTCGTTAGATATCCTAATGCTCACCCGTGTGGACAAACCGGCACTGTTGCATAGGTTGTTTGAAATAGGTTGCCTCTATTCAGGTCAGATTCTATCGTACACCAAAATGTTAGGGCAATTACATGATGCAGGAAATACTTCAACCCTCTCCCACTACCTCTATCTGCTCGATACAGCAGGCCTGCTAAGTGGACTTGAAAAATATGATCAAGGAAGAATAAGACAACGAGCATCAAGCCCAAAATTCCAGGTGCAAAACACTGCGCTGATGATCGCCTCTCAATCAGAATCTTTTGCATCAGTGCATGCTCATCAGAGTCAATGGGGCCGATGGGTCGAATCTTGCAACGGTGCCCATCTTCACCATGGATGCATGAAACATCACCTCAACCTATACTATTGGAGACATGTTAATGATGAAATTGACTTTGTCTTGACAGACGGAAAAAAATCAATCGGCATTGAAGTGACTACATCTATTAAACACAAAAAGTCAGGTATGACCGCTTTTACAAAAACGCACCATCCTGATAAAGTTCTGTTGATAGGCGCCGATGGTATGCCATGGCAGGAATTTATTAAAATCAGTCCGCACGAATTGCTTTAGTTTTTGCTCTGAAAAGAAATATTAAAGTGCATTTCCCGAGAAATATCGCGGAGAGACGAAGTGGATTTTCTTTATACAATTCGTGCAGAGACGCAGTGACGCAGTGAATTTTCTTTAGACATTTCGCGCAAAGATGCAGTGACGCAGTGAATTTTCTTTATACATATCCTGCAGAGACGCAATAAATTATAATCATGCAATTCACACGCTTACTTTCTTACTCTTACCTTCTCACATGCTTACATACTAGAACTCCGCATTACCGGGCGTACGCGGAAAAGGAATTACATCCCGGATATTGGACATGCCGGTGACAAATAAAACAAGGCGCTCAAATCCAAGTCCAAAGCCCGCATGCTTACAGGTACCGAATCGTCTTGTATCCAGATACCATTGCATCTCCTCCAGTGGCACATGCATCTCCTCCATACGACGCATCAACACATCAAGCCGCTCTTCACGTTGTGACCCACCGACGATCTCACCAATGGCCGGAAACAAAATATCCATGGCTGATACCGTCTTTTCCCCTTCATCCACGCGCATATAGAATGCCTTGATTTCTTTCGGATAATTCGTTAGGATCACAGGTTTTTGAAAATGTTTCTCCACGAGATACCTTTCATGCTCCGATTGCAGGTCCGTCCCCCACCCTTCAATAGGATATTGGAATTTGCCTTTTTTGTTTGGCGTAGAATTTTTCAAAATCTCAATCGCTTCCCCATACGTCAATCTTTCAAATTTATTGTCAACCACAAATTTCAGCTTGGAGATTAAATCCATCTGACTACGGTCAGCCTGCGGTTTTGATTGTTCCTCCTGTTCCAGGCGCTCCTTCAAAAACTGAATATCATCAGCGCAATGTTCAAGTGCGAATGAAATAACATACTGCAGCATACTTTCTGCCAGATCCATGTCATCCTTAAGATCAAAAAAAGCTACTTCAGGTTCGATCATCCAGAATTCGGCAAGATGTCTTGTGGTATTACTGTTCTCTGCACGGAACGTAGGACCGAATGTGTATACTCTGCTCAAGGCAAGTGCAGCAAGTTCAGCTTCCAACTGCCCCGATACAGTAAGATTGGTTTCCTTTTGGAAAAAATCTTTTTTGACATCCACTGCACCTTCAGGTGTAAAAGGGATTTTGTTCAAAGGCAGTGTAGTCACTCTGAACATTTCACCGGCTCCTTCCGCATCTGATCCCGTGATCACCGGACTGTGGAAATAAAAGAAACCACGCTCATGAAAAAAGTGGTGAATCGCATACGCGAGTGAGTGACGGATCCGCATGACTGCGCCAAATGTATTGGTACGAATGCGGAGGTGCGCGATCTCCCTCAGAAATTCCATACTATGCCTCTTTGGCTGCAATGGGTATTTATCAGGATCAGCATCACCTACTACTTCGATATGAGTAGCTTTCAATTCAACATCCTGACCCTTGCCCTGAGAAGCGAGTAAAGTACCGGTAGCTATAATAGCTGAACCTGTTGTAATACGCTTGAGCAATCCCGGGTCAGTAGCCTCGTGATTTACCACCACCTGCATAGTCTGAATACAGGACCCATCACTGACAGCGGCAAACTGATTACTCCTAAAGGTTCTTACCCATCCACAAACGGTCACTTCGGTGCCTACAGGCTTACTCTTGAGGATTTCTTTAATTGATTGTTTCATATAGGATTATGCGACATAAGGAGGTCAAAGATACAGTCCTTGACCCTAATTCTGCTGGCATCTTGCAAGGAAGGGCTCCGCATCCGGGGTGCCAAGCTCAACTGCCTTTTTCCAGTCCGCACATGCTGCTGCGAGATCGCCCAGGGCTTCATAGGTCCTCCCTCTGAAAAAATAAGAAGCCCCATGCTGTGGCTGAATAGCTATGGACTGTTCCATATCCGCTTTTGCCTGCGGAAACATACCCATCTTTCCGTAGCAGAAACCACGCTCATAATAGGCATTTGGAAAATTCGGATTCAGTACGATCAATTTTGAATACGTTTCAATGGCCTCATTGAGCATATTGGCTTCTTTGTATGCGACACCGAGGTTAAATATACCATGCTGATTATTAGGATCTGCATTGAGGATGGCTTTAAAATCTTCTGCAGCTTCTTTGGTGTGTCCGCTGGCACCAAGCGCGCTGCCCCTAAATTGAAGCGCTGAAATATTGCCAGGTTCCTTTGCGAGTGCCTGGTTAGCTACTTCAATAGCCTCCGGATATTTAGCAAGTTTAAAATACGCTTCAGCAAGGCGAACCTTTGCATCTGTATAATCCGGACTGAGTTCAGATCCCTTTTTCATGAATGGCAATGCTTCTTCCCAATTGCCTCCATCTCTCAGCATAGACCCATAGTTGAGATTGGCCAATCCAGATCCGGGATTTGAAGTAATCGCATTTGTATAATAAGGCTCCCAACCTTCATATGTTCCTATCCTCCAGAAATTGACACCGGACCAAACCACCAGGACACCGGCAAGTATATATGGAGCTACTTTCTTCGAGCTCAGTTTTGATTTGTCAACTATTGCAAGTATAATGAGCCATAGTCCAATAAAAGGAAACCAGGATCTGTGGTCGAGATAATCATAAGCCACTCCTGCAAAGGAAGGTTCATATGCCAGAGAAGGTAGTAGTGGTGCAAGCCAGATGACCGCACCTATTAGCACCAGTTTAGGATCAGGTTTGTATTTCCATTGCATTAAGGAAAGGACCCCTACACAGAGTAAGCCGCCCAACGTCCAAAATATTGAATACCCCGGCATCACACTATATCCAAGTGGAACTATCATTTTAAAAACTTCCTCCAATAGCGAACGGGTATTCCTGAAGAAAGCAAGGGCAGAAAGATTTCCGGCATCGGCAATGGCGGATGACCTCATCGCAAAGTATACCGCAAATAATAGTCCGTTGATACCTATCCACACCCACTCCATTACCGAAGGCATCTTTTTACGTTCGGCATACAACATCACCAGCGCGATAGGAAGCAAGGCCACAGCTGATTCCTTCGACAACAAAGCCAGGAAAAATACCGGCACTGCCATCCAGAGAAATTTATTTGAATTCGCTTTCAGGTATCGCTGCACCAGAACAATGAACCCAACACCAAACAACATTAGATATAAGTCGCCCCGTGCAGCGATCCACCCGGCAGCATGAGGGGTGAGCAGGTTGACACTATACAACAATGTACCCGCCCAGGCGAGTGTAGGTTTAAAATAAGAACGCAACAGGATAAATAAAAGAACAACACCTGCCAGAAAGACAAGCAGGTTGTGAAGATGATATACAGTTGGGCTTTCTTGCCCAAGTGCATAATCTATCATATAGGTGATGCTTTGCCATGGGCGATAGAGCTCTATTCGCGCATCCATAAACCAGGCATCAGTCGTAAAAGCTATGGCAGGGTTAAATCCCTCTTTGATCACCGTATTCTCAAGGATCATCTTGTCATCATCATGCATGACAAAATCAAAAAATACGGATCGTCCAAAAACGACCAACGGGATGGCGATCAACAGCAGATACTGCCAGAGACTGAGTTTTGCAGTTGCCTTTTTAGGGGAAGTTTGTTTTTGCTTTTTAATAGCCATTGCTTCTCAAGGTAATGAGTTGAAAACTGAATAATGAAGGAAGGGCGAAATGCAATGACAATGATATGAAGAAAAAAGGGAATATGAAAAACTGCTACTGGATGGAGCGAGGCGGTGAGTGGTGACAAACTGCTTTCTCCACCTGCCACAGATAGCGTTTATGCCAACAAATCTGTTAGCTCCCAGCATTCACGCAACATCTCCTCTCTTGAATATCCACCAGGTATACCGCCATACCGGAAGGTGAGGCACTGGTTGAAAAACCCGATGGCACGGTCCGTCAATGTTTCATTGACACCTGCTTTGACCATATACTTTCTCATGCTTGTCTCATCAAGTTCGGAGGATGGAATCATAAAACGATCGATCAGAAACTTATAATACGTTTCAGTAGCCTTTTCAAAAAAAGCATGACCAGCCAAAAACTCCATGTTAGATTCCAGTTGATTGTAATGCGTGTATGCATTGGTGGCCGCAGCATGTTTGATTCTTTCTGCTTCAGGCATTTGATTTTCACGCTTGCGCTTTGCTGCCTTGAATACACTTAAACCAGAACCCGATAGCAACAGCGCAAAAAGCAATAGATGTGGTATAGAAATCCAGAACTTGTCTTTCAAAATGACTGGGTTTATGTTCATTAACTCCGGGGGTCCGGAGGCGATCTGATGCATCAAGGCCGTATCGAAAGGCACACCGGTGCCCTGTGTGACGTGCAGGTCAATGGTATCTGATGTAATGGTCACATATTGCTTCCGTGCCGGGTCAAAATACGTAAAGGGTACCACCACCTTGTAATCACCGGGAGCTGCCGGAATCATCTGGTAGGCGACTTTGCGGATATGAGAAACTTCATTGCCCGCATCAAAGACTTTATCTTCTATAATCCTGGGATCATACTTTTCAAAATCCCCATTGGCTACTGCAGATGGAACATCCCATCTGCGTGAATCGCCATTGCCTGTAATCTCGACCTGGAAGGTAAATGCTTCATCCGTAGTGATCTCTGTTTTGCCAGGTGTGAGACTCATCTGATAGGCTCCCACTGCTCCCGAAAAGGAAGCTTGCGCACCAATAGGTAACGGAAGTATAGTAATGGTCAGCGGCTCTGACGCAACCTGGACATCCTGGATCCTACGCATCGTAAAAAATCCCTGGTTACCGGGGAATGGGGCATTGATTCCTGCACTCATCACCATCGGGTCAATCGTATAGGTGCCCGATTGATGTGCAAATAATGCAATTGACTTAATGATTCTCGAGGTAAACTGCAGCCCATTGATGGTTTCGTAAGAGGCCTCCCGACTAAAGTCTGAAAAGTGCTGTACAAAAAAATCAGCATAATCATCTTCATCGAGTGTACTCACGGTCTGTACATTCTCCCTGAAGAGTAATCTGTAGGTGAGCAAAATTTGTTGTCCCGGGTAATATGCTTTTCGATCTGTTTCAGCCCTTAAGATGACCGGTTCTCTGGACGAGGAAGATGAGCCTTGTTTTGCTAAATCTTTTTGAGCGATAACTTCAACAGCGACCGGCCGGGTAATAAATTTTTTACTGCCTGCCACAACTGTTGCAGCGCCTATGGATAATTTACCCTGTGTAATGGCGAGCAATGAATAAGACCATGACTGACTCCTGTTGACGGCACCATTGATCACCATGGTACTGGATCCGATAGATGGACCACCTACCACCCGAAAATGCTCAAAAGAAGGTGGACGAAAATCCAAACCATTGGCATTGAGGAGTTCAAACTGAACCTCAAAAACCGAATGCTGCGCAATCTTCGATGACGAAATACTGGTCCTGAATTCAGGCTCTTGCGCAAGCACAACACTTCCCGCACCAGACAGGATGAGAAAAAAAAAGAAGCATCTCCGTAATTTAAAATTTCCTTTTCTCACGGGTTGTTGTTGAACTTGATTTTTCTGATGCAGATCTGGACGAAGAGGGTGATCCCGGGGTAGCCAAGACCACTACTTCAACCGGACGGATGGTCAGCTTTTCCTCACCGGTCTGATAGGTGGCTTTTGGCACAATCAGTGTTCCGGCTTCCATTGCCATCAAGGTAAAGGAATAAGACTGGTTTGAACTCATCTTTCCGTTTTGGTACATAAAACTGGAGGAAGTATTCGGTCCACTGATCACCGGTAGCTTGCTCATATCCGGCATGTTGAGCTTTCCCTCTCCGTTTTCAATCGTATAGGTCACCTCTACCCTTTCCCCGATGGAGACGGTATCTGAACTGACCTCGACTTTCACCACCGGCTGTTGTCCATACACAGTGATCGTAAGTAATAGTACAGGTAAGAAAAATAAACGTTTCATTCTATGTTTCAATACTTGTTATACAATGATTAATTAAGTCCAACGACCTTCCCTTTTAACAAACCATTCGAATTAAAACAGCGCAATCAACCACTAATACAAAGCTTCCTGTAGAGACTTTCTTCGTGATTCGATACTAAAAGCTCCATTGAAAAATTTCGTACGTAGAGTACGGAGTACACGGAGAAATACTTCTCACTCTCGTCTAGCGTCGTGATCTATGCTGTGCTTCGATTTTAATTTAACCGGTTGGTGAGCGTAGTCGAACCATCATTTTTCATTTTTCATTTATTACCAATCTTTAACCGGTGGTGCCGATTTCCCTGCCGCTTTTTTTAGTTTTTCCTGCACCCGTTGATCTTCCCGTTCTATAGCCTTAAGTATTTCCCTTGCTTCTTCATTGCTCAATTCCTCTGCGGATTGCTTTTGGTCCTCTTCACGTTGTGGTTCTTTCTGCGGTGCGCCTGATTGATCTTGTTGTTGCGATTCATTTTGTTGCTGATCAGATGGTTGCTGTTCGTTTTGGTCTTGCTGTTGCTGATCTTGATTTTTTTGCTGGTTCTGCTGCTGTTGATATTGTCGCAAAGCGAGTGTCAGGTTTTTCTTGGCTTCTTCATCTTCAGGCTGAAGCTTTAGGGATTCTATGTACGCCTGTATGCTTTTATCGTATTCCTGGCTTTGATAGTGAGCATTACCCAGATTATACCAGGCTTTCGACTTCAGTGCCGGATCATCTGAAGATTCTATCGACTTCTGATATTGCTGGATGGCTTCAGGGATCCTGTTCTGATTATAGATGGTATTGCCGAGATTGAATGAGGTTGTGGGCTTTTGTTTTTCCTCCAACGCTTTGCGATACGCGGTTTCTGCATCGGTATATGCCTGTTGGTTATATAATTCATCCCCAACCCTTAACCATGGATAATCAGCCTGGCTCCATCCTGATCCATAGGAGGTAATGATCATGAAACAAAGCAAGACGATATGTTGGTTCTTTCTCATCAGATAACGTCAGATTTATAATTAGCCACCACCATGAAACCGATCAAAAAGAGCGCCGGAAACAGGAACCACTGGAAATAGCTTCTATGCTCCGTAAAAGAACGCTTTTCCATCTTACTTCTTTCGAGACCTGCCAATTCTTTTCCCAGTTCTTCGACAACCATGTCTCCGCCTGCTGCGTCAAAATATTTACCATTTCCCTTTTGGGCAAGGTCCATCATCAGGGATTTATTTAAAGCAGTGCGGACAGGCTGGGCATGATCATCAAGTTTGAGATACTTCTGCCCTTCGTTTGTGATGGGGATCGTAGCTCCGGCTTCAGTGCCCACGCCTATTATATAGGTTACCCAACCTGCTTCGGCAGCCTGTTCAATAGCCTCGGGTGCATCGTTGTCATGATCCTCTCCATCTGTAAGGACAATGATTGCACCCTTGGTATCAGTTTCCCCTGATTTTGGAGTAAGAATCAACCTCAAAGCTTTTCCAATGGAGGTACCTTGGGTCCCGGCCTGATCAGGACTCGCTGCATTGAGGAATAACTGAATGGCGTGCCAATCGGTGGTGAGTGGGCTCTGGACATACGCATTACCGGCGAACAGAACCAGCCCCACCCTGTCTGTCTTGAATTTGGTAGAGAGATCCAGGGCTATTCTCCTGGCCCGCTCCAGTCTGCTGGGGGCTATATCCTCAGCAAGCATACTGGTGGAGATGTCTAGTACCAGATATATATCAGCGGTCTTACTTACTACAGCTACAGATCTGTAGCCCCACTGCGGATTGGCGGCTGCAACGGTGAGAAGTACTGTACTCAATAATCCCAGCCACATCCAATTAGGTCTATCATGCTGACCATCAGTGATTTTCTGATTGGAAGTGTTACTTCCCCACTTTGACCAGGCTCGGCGGGCCAGATATTGCCGCAGGTAATAAAAGAGGATCGCCAGGGCAGATAATCCAATCAACCAGAAAAAACCGGGATGTTCAAATCTAAACATGGTGTCTTGGTGGTTGCTTTTGAATGAAGGTGATTGCTAAATTTATTCCACGTGCATGACTTCCTGTCTCCTGCCGCAAGTCTGAGACAACCTGATATCAAATACCTCAGGATCTGGACAGACAGAAAGCAGTTTCTCTATTCGCAGCAAAAATAGTCATATGCCTCTATGCTGCAGTATTCTTGAGAAATGGTTAACATCAGGATCCGTATGTTGACTCCAAAACGATAGATCTTGCAGGTTTATGATCAACAAACCCGAGTCGGTTGAGGGCAGGTTTATGCAATCCGGGGCTACCCGGCATCATTAGCGTAAAATAATTGGCAATTAGCTGTCAGAGCACGAATACGATCAATAGGCGGAAAAGCAGGAATATTAAAAGCTATTACTTTGGTAGTCAAAGTGCAATATGTGGCACAATTATACTATATCAAATATCCTATGCAGTTTCAAAAATTCTGAGAATGCCTCGGACTTCAAAATTTAAATAATACAGCAGTGGCAATCGAAAAATAAAAATATTTTTGTGCTGATGATTACCTCAGCGATGAGGTGTAATCTTTTATTCTCTTACCCAGCAATGTCATTAAACTAAAAACATTAAATCATCCTATTTATGAGCAATCCAAGTGTCAAATCTGAAAAAGCTGAATCAACAGGGTCTTTCAACAGGTTATTTGCTTCTATTCTGATTCCTGTGGCTTTGGTCATAGGGTATTTAGTCTTCAAATATATTCTGGGTAGTCCCGGGAATTTTGTGGATAACAATCCAGAAGGACACCCACTTCCGGGCAATTATCTCGGGATGATGTACAAGGGTGGTTTGATGGTGCCTGTTCTGATGGCCAGTATGATTATTGTTATCGCGGTGATCATTGAGCGTTTTGTATCCCTCAATGTGGCTAGCGGTAAAGGCCCGACTCCTTTATTTGTCCGCAAGATCAAAGGATTTCTGGATCGCAATGACGTCAACGGAGCGATCAAGGAATGCGATATACAGCGCGGCTCAGTAGGAAATGTCATCCGTGAAGGATTGCACAAATACAATACGATGTCCACCATGCCTGGCCTCGAAAAAGACCAGAAGATCCTGGCGATCCAAAAAGAAATTGAAGAAGCAACTTCTCTTGAGTTGCCTATGCTTGAGAAAAACCTTGTTATCCTGGCTACGTTCGCTTCCGTTGCTACCCTGATGGGTCTGCTGGGAACGGTACTGGGGATGATCCGCGCTTTCTCCGCGATTGCCACTGCAGGAGCACCTGATGCTGTTGCGTTGTCAACCGGTATTTCGGAGGCGTTGATCAATACCGCATTGGGTATTGGTACATCTGCCTTAGCAATTATCTCTTACAATTATTTCACGACCAAAATTGATGGGCTGACCTACGGAATTGATGAGGCAGGATTCAGTATTGCACAGAGTTTTGCTGCAAAACATTAATTCTTCACACACCGTTATTCATTAACTTATGCCAAAGGTCAAAATACCCAGAAAGAGTACATCAGTCGATATGACTGCCATGTGTGACGTGGCCTTTCTACTGCTTACTTTTTTCATCCTCACGACCAAATTCAGGCCACAGGAAGCTGTGCAGATAGATATTCCTGCTTCAACAGCACAGATACCCATCCCGGAAACCGATATCATGATGTTTCAGATTTCCCCTGATGGACGACTGTTTTTTGGTTTAGATGATCAGATTACCCGCCTCAAATTACTGCAACGATTGTCCGATCATTATGAGATTACGTTTACACCTGAACAGACAGCGGCTTTCAAATTAATTGAAACCTGGGGAGTGGACATTCGGCGATTGCCTGAATTTCTGGAGATGGATCCAACCGCCAGAGCTGCATTTCAGCAGCCGGGGCTGAACATCGACACCACCGGGGGCCAATCTCAGGTGGAAGATCTTATCCTCTTTTCGCGTCAGGAAAATAATAAGTTGCGCATTGCCATTAAAGGTGACAAGACAACTGAATACAGGCATTTTGACAGATTGATTCAGGCTTTACAAAACAGAAAGGTTAATAAATTCAACCTGATCACTTCAGCCAAGTCGGCACAGGAGTAATTCATTTATACAAAACAAAAAACGTGAATCATGGCTGAAATGAATACTTCCGATAGTGGAAGTCATAAAAAAGGCTCAAAAAAGTTAAGGACCAAAAAAATGTCCACCAGGGTTGATCTTACAGCCATGGTGGATCTCGGTTTCCTGCTGATCACCTTCTTTATGCTGGCCACTACGATGAACAAGCCGAAGACCATGGAGGTCAATAAACCTGCAAAAGAAAAAGAAGAAGTCAAAGAACCTCCAATTAAAATGTCAAAAACGGCAACACTCATGTTGGGTGCCCGCAACAAAATTTATGCATACGTATCACCTGATGAAATCGATGCCACTACTGAACTGCAATTGGACAGCCTCGATTATAGCCCGACCGGTTTAAGAAAATTTATACAGCGCAGACAAAAGGAAGTGCAGGAGCAGTGGGGGGATAAAGACCAGTTATTTGTCATGATCAAACCTTTACCTTCTTCCAATGTTAAAAACATAGTAGATGTCTTGGATGAAATGACGATCAACGACGTGAAACGGTATGCTATCCTTGAACCTAATGACCCGATTGACTCGCTCGTAGCCCTTCAGACCAGACAGAGCCGAAAATAATTTTTATGCAATTATGCAGTTGGCTGCATCATTAGTTTAAAGAAAAAAGAAATAGCCATGGAAAATGAAAAATTGCTGAAAAATTCGATGGATGACATCGTTTTTGATGGCAGAAATAAAGCATACGGAGCCTTCCAGCTCAGACGCTTGTATGACAAGCATATGTCACGGGCTATGATTTCCGGAATGTTGTTTTTCCTGCTGGCGGTGAGTTCACCAAAAATTATCCAACTAATCAAAGGGTTTATTCCTGAAACAGAGAATGACCTGATCATGAAAGAGGTGACCCTTGCTGAACCTCCGCCAATTGATCCAAAGAAACCACCTCCACCACCACCGCCTGAAGTAAAGCCTCCGCCCATAAAGGATCAAATCAAGTTTGTTCCGCCGGTCGTCAAGAAGGATGAGGAAGTAATTGAAGAAGAACCACCTCCACCAACCATCGAGGAGATCAAGGACAAAGAGATCGCTACGGAAACAAAAAAAGGGGAAGAAGGCGGTGTTGATGCATCTCTGACAGAACCTGGCAATCCACCTGCACCTCCTGTGCTTGAGGAACCTAAGGAAGAAGAGCCCTTTGCCTATGTAGAACAAATGCCCACGTTTCCTGATGGTACAGAGGCGATGTACAAATACATCTACGAGAAGATAAAATATCCTGCTATTGCCCGGGAGAATGGGATTGCCGGCCAGGTCATCGTGCAGTTTGTCGTATCCAAGGAAGGTGATATTCAAAAAGCAAAAGTAGTACGTGGTATTGGCGGCGGATGTAACGAAGAAGCACTCCGTGTTGTAAATGGCATGCCGCGATGGAAACCGGGTAAACACAACGGAAGAGCTGTACCGGTTACATTCACTTTGCCGATTAAGTTCGTTCTCCAGTAAGGCATGAATGCCGAAACGATCAGGCGACTGTTCCTTTTGATACTGGGGCTGACGTATATTGGATTAGGGATTTTTATGTTTGTTAAAAAAATAATCCCGCTATCGCCTTGGGGCGAAATCCTTTCTGCGGCATTTGTACTGTACGGATGCTTTCGGGTGTACAGAGCTCTTGCGAAAAAGTAAACAGGACAAGATATACATGTAGCGAAGGTCTGATCTCCCGGACAGGGAATCAGACCTTCTTATTCAACCGCAAAGCCTTAAGGTGAAATTAATTCTCCTTAACACCGGCTTAACTGAAAAAGAACTGATGTCACGTCATTCTGATAGTAAAAGACCTGAACAGGTGACTATGAAACGCTTTACTGCATATTTACTCTTTTTGCTCTTCAGCACCTCGATGGCGTGCGTGAAGAAAGCAGAGGATATCGAAGGACCCACTATGGGCTCCCTCCGGATCCTGGCCGACGAGAGTATTAAGGATATCGTGGAGCAGGAAGAGGATATTTTCGAACGCTTCTATCCATACGCTCACCTGGATATCACATATACGAATGAGCACGACATGTTCAATAGGTTGCTGATTGATAGTGTTGATGTAATCATGAGTACCCGGATGCTCAACACCGAGGAGACCTCTTTCCTGACAAAGCGGCAATCGGTGCCCAGGCACTTTCCATATGCGACCAGCGCCATTGCATTTATCGCCAATCAAAATTCACCGGACACTGCATACGCGTATGAAAAGATGATTTCCATGCTTGGAGATTCCTCCTCCGGAAAGATTTTCGTGATTGAGAATGTCAAATCCGGCATCACGCAGCAGATTTTACAATTGATTAACAAAGCTGATTTACCCGGTCATTTTTATGCCCTTACCTCTAAAAAGGAAGTCTTTGAATATATCAAGGCTCATGACAATGCCATCGGCATCATCGACTATGTAGCTATCGGGGACAGTGATAGTGCGTTCACCAGAGAAGTCCTGGCTCGGGTAAACCTGCTGGCACTCAGTAGGCCCCTGGACTCAATACAGTATGGGTTTCTGAAGCCTTACCAGTATAATCTGCAGGACCGGAAATATCCTTTCACCCGTGAATTGTATGTCATCAATAATACGGGGAAAAGTGACGTCGGAATTGGATTTGCCTCGTTTATTTGTAGTGAAATAGGCCAGAAAATCGTTCTGAAAGCAGGTTTATTGCCTATATATCAAACCGAACGAAATCTTGAGTTTAAGAACTCCGCCGATATAAAAGTTGTAAAATGAACACAATACCTCATAATCATGTTGCATTTTTGCACCCTTATTTTTTAAATGCCCTTAAAATGAAAAATCTATTATTTGCGGCCCTGTTCGTTTCTTGTTCGACTATCCCACAAGCGCAGGTGCCATCATTACAGGAAGGGATCAAGCAGTTGCAGAATGAGAATTATGCAGCAGCCCTGACCACGTTCAATGCCATCGCGAAAAGTGATTCGAAAAACGGAACCATTTATTATTATATCGGTGAGGTGAGTTACGTGACGGATGTTCCGGCAGAAGCTGAGAAAGCCTACAAGAAAGGGCTGACGATCAATCCGCAATGCGCCGAATGTAAAGTGGGTCTCGGCAAGCTGATGCTCGACCAGGGGAAAGCAATGGAAGCTGAAGAGTTTTTCCAATCTGCTTCCAAACTGGATAAAAAGAATCCGGAGATCTTTGCCGTCATCGGCGATGCCTATCTTAATAACAAAAAGCCAAATGGGTCAAAGGCAATAGAATATCTTTCCTTGGCCAGAGATATGAATCCGGGTGTGGCTAAATACTGGGCTCATCTTGGAGATGCATATGAACTGACCGGCAACCATGGCGAGGCGATGACCGGCTATGAGACAGCGATCAAAAAAGATCCTACCATTTCTACCGCCTATATCAGCATGGCCAGGATCTGGACAAAAGCAAAGCAGGATTCACTAGCTATACCCCTGCTGGAAAAAGCTATCGAACTATCTCCTGATGATGCGCAGCCCTATAAATACCTGATTGAACTCTACATTAAAAACGGAAAGTATAATAAGGTAACCCCACTGCTTGATAAGTATGTATCCTTATCCGGTGATGATGTCGATGCGAAAGTGAGGCTTGTCAAATTTTTAACTTTCCAGGCCAAGGATTATGATCGTGCCATTCTTGAAGGTGAAAAACTGCTTCAAACCAATCCTGAGCAATACACCCTTCATCGCTGGTTGGCTTGGGCTTATGGTGAAAAAGGAGATTATCAGCATTCCTATGATCACAGTGAAATGCTCTTTCAGGATCTAGGTAAAAAAGAAGATAGAGCTGCATTCCCTTCTGATTATGATTACTATGCTAAAGCGGCCTTGAAACTTGGTAAAATAGACGATGCGGCACATATCTACCGGAAATATCTTGAACTGGATCCTTCCCGCAGCCAGGAGATCAATGGGATGCTGGCCAAAGGCTATTATGACATCAAAAACTATGATCAGGCTGAAGCCTATTACCTGAGAAAAGGCGTTGAAAAGCCACTCAATGCTGTAGACAATTACTACTTGGGACTATCCTATTATTTATCAGACCAGGATCTGGAAGCTGATTCCATCTTTGCAAAGATCCTGGAGGTCACTCCAGAGCATGCTACCAGCTGGCTGATGCGCGCAAGAATTGCTACCCGTCTCGATACCACCGAGGTGAAACTAGGCCTCGCCAAAGAACCTTACGAGAATTATATCAAGTATACCTATATACCTGATGACAAAGAGAAGAATGTAAAGAACATGAAGAATCTCAAAGAGGCTTATGACTACCTTGGTCGCTATTGGATTCAACAAGAAGAAAAAGATAATGTTAAAGCCAAAGGGTATTTCGAAAAAATACTTGAACTGGATCCGACTGATCCAGAGGTATTGGAAATTCTACGAATACTGAATTCTCAAAATGGAAACAAATAAAAAAAAGGGGGCAATAATTTGCCTCCTTTTTTTTCATCCTATTGTATCAGTAAGGCAAAGTTCGTACCAGCGTAGATCGCATGAAAAATAACACGAGCAATAGTGCAAAGCCGGCGATGAGCGGCCAGTAATACAATTCCACATATCTCTTGTACACTGTAATCTCCACTTCGGTTTTTTCAAGTCTGTCGATTTCGTTGTATACTTCCTGCAGCGACTCTTCCGATATGGCGCGGTAATATTTTCCACCGGTATCCTCTGCAATTTTACGCAGCAGTTCTTCATCTATTTCAACATTGGTGATCCCAAACATATACTCACCATTTGAGCGTCTGCGCACAGGCGACAAAGCCTGACCGTAACTCCCTACACCAATAGTGTACACTTTGATGCCAAATTCCCTTGCGAGATCAGCTGCAGTTGCAGGCCGGATATACCCTGCGTTGTTAACACCATCTGTCAGTAACACCACGACTTTGCTTTTAGCCTCACTGTCCTTCAACCGATTGACCGCAGCCGCAAGACCCATACCGATAGCGGTACCATCTTCCAATGCTCCGCATTCAAGACCCTGCAGGTATTCCTTCAAAACCTCATGATCATTAGTCAGCGGACATTGTGTATAACTCTCTCCGGCAAACACGGAGAGCCCGATCCTGTCATACGTCCTGTGGGAGACAAAATCAATAGCCACTCTTTTGCTGACCGATAACCTGTCAGGCTCAAAGTCCTTAGCGAGCATAGAAGACGAAAGATCCATCACAAGGAATATATCAATGCCCTCCCCTTTTACGATTTCTTCTGCGTGTTCTGATTGAGGGCGTGCCATTGCTATGATCAGCAAACCGATAGCTATCCAAAACAATGGCTCTATGCAGACATACAACCACATCCTCCAGGACTTTTTGATTACACCGACATGGAGTGGCATTTCGATTGCATTAGTTCCACGCTTAATTCGGTGGCTTCTCCTTAGCCATATCAGGAGCGGAATCAACCCAAGCAAAAGCAACCACCAGGGGTCATGCAGTATGAAATTATTGAACAGCTTCATCTCCCTCCGATTTAGACTGTTCAGCCTCATCCTGCTGAAAGGCAGGGATTGTTTCGATGACGAACTTTCTTACGCGCTCAATGGTGACTGCATGAATATCCATACCAGGATCCGCCTTGGCAAATTTGATCAGGTCTGCCACTGAAAGCAACTCTTCGATATCCGTTAGCAGGACATTGCTCAGGTGGTGCTTGCTCAATTGAACAAGTATTTCATCAGAAGTTTGTTCTTTGGCATGGATACCAAATCTGCGTTCGAGATACTCCCGGAGAATATCAGTGAGATAAGTGTAATGTTCTTTTATTTCTCCTCTTTGCCATAGCTTTCTTTCCGCAAGTTCATCCAATGCTTTACCTGCCCACTCGTGAGGCAAAAGAGGTACCGCCACTATTTCCGAAACAACTCGTTTTGATTTACGCTGTCTGAGCCATAACAATAATCCAGCGATGAGTAGGAGGAAACCAATCAGGAGAGGAATATACTTTTTGTAATAACCAGGATGGAAAGGCTGTTCATAGATATCCTTTATACCTGACAGACCTGCAGAATCAGGCTCTACCGGCATGACTTTGACCGAAAAATCATTTGTAAAAATTGTATCCGTCTGTCCTTGATTTTTTATCACGAGTGGCAAGAATGGAATCCTTACAACACCCGTATCAAAGAGGGCTACAGACCAGGTTGCAGTTGATGATTCAGGCTTGTCACGATTCCATACCGGACCATCAACTACGGCTATACCTTTGAGGGAATCAGGCCATATGTGCTCTGCATTCAGCAATTCCCTGCCATCACCCAGATTGAGGAGGATGGTTGCTTTAATCTGATCGCCAATTCTGACCTCTGTCTTATCAGCAGATAATGTTGCCTGCGATGAACAGACATAGGGAAAAAAGAAAACCAGTGAAAGAAAGATGGCTTTCATGCAGAAGCTCTTCTTTTAAAAAACCGGTGAAGTTCCTGGATATACGATTGATCTGTCGAGAGGGACATGGTATCACATTTAGCGCGTTTAAACTGTTCCTTAAACTGATTGAACCTTTCCATATAGGTATTTGAAAAAGCAGCAGTGACGCTAAGATCGCCGGTATCTACAATCATCATTTTCCTGGATTCAGGATCACGCATATGTAGGATCCCTGCATCAGGCAACATCACTTCAGCAGGATCATAGACATGCATCCCGACGACATCATGCCGTTTAGCTGCCAGTTTAAGAGTGGTTTCATAAGGTCTGGAAATAAAATCACTCAGCACGAAGGCAATGCACTTTTTTTTGATGACGTTGGTGAGATACTCCAGTGGCACATTGAGATCTGTCTTTCTGTTCACAGGTTCGAAATACAACAACTCCCTGATGATTCGCAACAGGTGCTGACGGCCTTTTTGTGGGGGGATATACATTTCTATCTTATCTGTAAACAAGATCAATCCAACTTTATCATTGTTTTGCAAGGCTGAGAATCCAAGGACGGCAGACAATTCAGCCATCCACTCATTCTTCCATGAATCCCTTGTGCCAAAATGGACAGACCGGCTGATATCCACCAGCAACATGATGGTAAGTTCTCGCTCTTCTTCAAAGACTTTGATGTGAGGTTCACCAGTACGGGCAGTTACATTCCAGTCAATGTCCCTCACTTCATCGCCATACTGATAGGATCGCACCTCACTGAATGACATACCGCGTCCCCTGAATGCACTGTGATACTCGCCTGAGAATATGTGCTTGCTCAAGCTCCTTGTCTTGATCTCGACTTTTCTAACCCGCTTGAGTAATTCACTCGTATCCACGTATCCTGGTTGTTTTTAAAGATGGCTCTTACCATCCAAAGTATTTCCAATATTTTCTTTTGATGATCGCTTTACTTTCTTCCACCGAGAGCAATCTCAAATCATCACCATATATCATATTGAATTCGGTCGTCATGGCAACGCCGAGCATAGTGGGCACCACAAGGGTATACCCAACATTCTCCAGCCATGTATTGTATTGCTCATCTTCAATAAAAGGATCGGTGCTGATCGCAGAGGCTGACGCAGAGGCTATTTCCTGTAGGGTATTCATCAATTCCTGTTGGGGTACAAAGACATCTTCCTTCTTCAGCCAGAGGAATGTCTCTCTATGCACAACATCTGGATTAGTATACGTGATCATGCCGCTGACATAGGATTCTCCTTCATCCACGATTTCAATCCAACCGGAAGTCCTGTAAGAAAGGCGCTCTGTATCTTCAGGTTGTTTGCCGGCCTGGAGCTTTTCGATTCCGACATTCCATAGTGAATCTATTTTCTGTTGGAGCCACACATCATAAACTTTACTGTCCAACTTTGGGAAAGTGAAATCCAGAAAACCTGTGGAGTTGTCAAATAATTTCACAGCCAGTGGTGTGACAAACTTTATGGTAGCAATGGATTCAACTCCATTGATCGAAGCTTTATAATGATTCAGGTCTTTCTGTCGCATCGTCAGGTTCCACGGTTCGCCATCAGGGCCTGGAAGTATCGTTTTCCAAATCGAACAGGTACCATCCAGACAATTACCATCAAACCTTGAATAATGACCTCCGATATTGGCAATACCTGAAACGATCCCATAATCCATCTTCTGGACAGAAATATAACTGGTCGGTATGCCGGCGATCTCTATCCACTCTGCTGCTGGCTTGAAGTTTTTGATTTTTATCAATCTCTCCGGGAAAGCTTTGACATCAAATAATCTGCTTTGATCAGCAGACATCCATTTCATCAATACCTGGTCATTAGAAATGGTCCCCGTCAGATATCCTGTAAGCCTATCATATTCATCACGTTCCTGAAGCTGGAAATGTCCTGTCTTACTCCAGTCACCGATGAGTTTATGTTTTCGCCCGTCACCTGCATGAATTAGATAGCCTACTACCTGGACGTGATCAGACGCCAACTGCAGGGAGATGGGATGATAATCAGCCAGCACGCCTTTGTAGGACTCCTGCCAGGTGATGGTCTCGAGTTGAGATTCCATCCACGCATCAGCAAGAGCCTGTCCCGTCAGGAGGTGGCAGATCAATAAAAAAGGAATGATGATTGAATATTTCATGGTCATAAACGCGGCCTAAGGTACTTCAATACTATTGAGGATGGTTTTGATGATATCCTCCTGGCTGACGTTTTCAGCTTCAGCTTCATAACTCAGGCCGATCCGATGTCTGAGTACGTCAGGACAAATCTGGCGAACATCTTCAGGGATGACATAGGCTCTCCTCTTTATAAACGCCATTGCTTTGGCAGCGATCATGAGGTTGATACTCGCCCTGGGCGAGGCTCCATACGAAATGAGCGGCTTTAACCTGGCAAGTCCTGATGCTTCGGGCTGTCGGGTGGCGAATACGATATCGAGGATATAATTCTCAATTTTTTCGTCCATATAGACCCTGCGAACCACCTTTCGAGCTTTGAGGATATCTTCCGGGTGCACGACCGGCTGGAGTTTAATGCTTGTTTCACCGGTCAGGCTGCGTTGCATGATGAGTCGTTCTTCATTACGGTCAGGATAGCCGATTTTGACCTTAAACATAAAACGGTCAACCTGTGCTTCTGGAAGATTATAGGTGCCTTCCTGTTCAATTGGGTTTTGGGTGGCGAGGACCAGAAATGGCTCTTTCAGTTTAAAGGTCTCCCCTCCGATCGTCACCTGACGCTCCTGCATGGCTTCCAGGAGGGCGCTTTGGACCTTGGCTGGAGCACGGTTGATCTCATCTGCGAGGATAAACTGGGCAAAGACAGGCCCTTGTTTGACTGTAAACTGGCTTGATGACGGATTGTAGATCATGGTCCCGATAATATCTGCGGGGAGGAGGTCCGGCGTGAACTGTATCCGGCTGAAACTTCCGTCCACACACGAGGCTAATGTTTTGATGGCAAGTGTCTTAGCTAATCCGGGAAGGCCTTCGAGGAGTACATGGCCGTCTGCCAGCAATCCCAGGACAAGCCTGCTGATCATATAGTTCTGACCGACGATCACCCGCCCGCTGGCCTCTATGATCCGGTCTACAAACGCACTTTCATTGTATATCTCCTGACTTAGCGCTTCTATATCTACACTGGTATGCATAAGGTGGTTGTATTTTTATCGCGTTGCGAAAATAGAATCTATGAATGACTTCAAGAGCAGTGTTAACCCTTTGATAACAAGGATACAGGAATACAAGCTACTTATTCTTACCCTCATCAGCATTTCAACATCGATTTGGTACCTTCCCGTCTATGGCCAGATGACTACGCCAACCAACTCGATCAAGGAACTAAGAGAAGGGAGCCTGATCATCCGGTTTCCAACCTATAAATCCAAGATTGATACCCTGACCGCCATGGCCGGAAGAACCGGTGATCCAAAAAACAAATCACGTCTGGAGAAAGAACTCAATAAGACCATTCAAGAACGGGATACCTTTCTTGCAGATTATATCGAAGCTTTTAAAACCAAATATGATTTTTCTAAGGTGGCGTATATCTTCGACTATGATGCCCGAAATCTCAACACTGCTGATTATTATAATCTGGACGGTGAAAGGATCGCTATAGCCGACCTGAGTGAGAAGCCACTTTTCTATCTCTATTTTGAACGGACAGCAGTCGATGCCCAGGATGCACTCGTGGTGTACAACCGGTATCTGCAGAAAGTGCCTGCACCCTTTCCAAATGATTTTATTCGCGGAGGCATCAATATTTTATTTCTGAAAATATCAAATAAAAAATTCCCTTCATGGCGCGTGGGGAAGATAAATAAACAGTTTTATAAGTATTGGGAGGATGTTAAGTGATGCTTCGACTGGTTCGACCTTCCTTACGTTTCCTTGGGCTGCAGCTCACCAACCGTCCGCTCAGCAACCGGGAAAAAAGTGATGCTTTGACTGGTTCGACCTTCCTTACGTTTCCTTGGGCTGCAGCTCACCAACCGTCCGCTCAGCAAATGAAAAAAAACATACGCAAATAAACGAAGAGATCCACTGACAGATAAAATCATTTGAAACAAATGAAATTGAATCAGATACTTTTTTCGGACTGTAGCCGATCACCGCCAACTGCTAGTTAATAACTTCTTGTTGCTAACTTCTCACACCTTACTCCTTTTTATAAATCGGATCCACGATCACACTATCGGGTTTGGTTTTAAAGCCGGGCTTCGCAGGCTTGACAGGTTTTACGGGTTTGGGAATGGTATCCAGTTTGGTGTCCAGAGAAGTAACCAGTAAGAGTGAATCAACATAGGCTTCTGCCCTGGTGTATGCAATATCCTTGCAGGCAGCCATTTGTGAGATTTTCCATTGCTCAAGTTTAATTTCGACAGCAGACGTGACGAGGTCGTCCTGGCTGACCTCCTTGGAGCAGGAAACAGCAATGAGCATCACAGTCATCAGCTTGATATGTTGTATGCGGAAGTTCATTCGACCAATTCGTTCATATCTGTCATACGTTCATTCAATATCGAATCCACAGCTACTTTGTAAACACTGTCCTTAATGTGAGTGCATAGCGAGTCAATCGTTGGCTGGAGAGCAATTACCTTCTGCTGAAAAACAGTATCTATTGCCCTGCGACTTGCTTTGGATGGTGAAACAGGGCGGGTGGTGCAGGAAACCTGGAGAAGGACGATGCCGCAGCAAAACAAAAACTGTTTCATCAGCTGACCTTTCTTTTTAATTCAAAATTCTGCCCGAGATACACCTTTCGCACCATTTCATCAGCAGCAAGTTCTTCGGCGGTACCGGTCTTCAGGATTTTACCTTCAAACATCAGATAAGCTCTGTCTGTGATAGAGAGGGTCTCCCGCACGTTATGGTCAGTGATGAGAATCCCGATATTTTTAGTTCTCAAAGCAGCTACGATATGCTGGATATCTTCTACAGCTATAGGATCGATTCCTGCAAACGGCTCATCGAGTAATATAAATTTGGGATCCGTAGCCAGCGCTCGTGCGATCTCTGTGCGGCGTCGCTCCCCTCCGGAAAGACTGTCACCGATATTGTTGCGCACCGTTTCAAGGCCAAATTCACCGATCAGAGATTCAAGCTTTTCAGCTTGCTGCGCACGATTAAGGCTAGTGAGTTCCAGTACAGCTTTGATATTGTTAGCTACCGTGAGTTTACGAAATACGGATGCTTCCTGTGGAAGATAGCCAACACCCAGCCTGGCTCTTTTATACATCGGGAGGTCTGTAATCTCCGTCTTGTCAAGATATACATGGCCTTCAGCTGGTTTGATAAATCCGACCGTGATATAAAAAGTAGTTGTTTTACCGGCACCATTTGGGCCCAGTAACCCAACGATTTCACCCTGGGATACCTCAATAGAGACCTGGTCCACGACTTTACGTCGGCCATAAAACTTAACCAGGCTATCTGTCCACAATTTCATGTCTTGTCGTTTGAATCTTTCCTTGAGGGCACAAAATACGCTTCACATCTTGCATCTGTGTAACTCATTGGCTACCCGAGATGTTGCGCACAGGCAAATGTTGCCTACTGCCAGGTGATTTTGGTTTCCAACTCCCACCCTGCCCGCATGGCATCCGGCGTAAAAAACATCTTACGCTCAGGTTGCCGGCGAGTATGATAATCACCAGAATCCCATATTCCGTTTCCATTCAGGTCTTCGAATACTTCAATGATGTATTTACCTGGCGCAATACTCTGCTTTTTTAGCTGAGCAGAGGATTGCTTTTCAATAATAAATCGCGCTGCTATCAATTCACCCGATTTTACTAAGAACACATAATTCTGGGTGGAGTCAAGACCCTCCACGATCATGGTGAAATCACCAAACTGATCTATGGCATTGACGATAATCGAATGTCGTATGGTGTCATTCACCCTTCCCCAGACATCTGTAACAGCACCGGGTAAAAAGGTAATAGTATATCTTGACAATGGTTTCCATCCAGCGGAAACTGATAAAGTTCTATTGTTGACCGAATCCCGTTGCAACGTAAATGGTAATGCACCGAGCGAATCATGTTTGAGCATTATCAGTGAAGTGTCTATCATGTCAAATGGAACCGTAACCCCAAACTGTGCGGAACTCAATGGATGCAATCGTCCCGTGAGTGCACTTATACGCAAAGGCAAGGAAACAGGTGAAGCACCTGGAGCTATACGAATGCGTATTGTATCCTCAGACAGAATAGCTTCTCCAAAATAATTTTTCACTGGCTTATACCAGACATGCAACGTATCGCCATCCCATGCAGTAACACTTCCTTCCACTTCCGGATTAAAGCGTGGCACCTGTTTCGGTATCGGTCCGTCCACGATCACTTTGATCCATCCTGGTCTTACATGAATCACATCACGGATCAATAGTTGTCGCTCCTTCGGAAAAACCATAATCTCTGGAAGCAATGAGGTAGGTCTCAGTGTATAAATGTTGAAATCTATCCATCCGAACAACTCCGTGTCCTGATCATATAGAAAATTGAGGTTGTCATCTTTAAGTGCTACAACGCTAAATGAATCAGCACGGATATTTGACATGGACCACTTACCTTCCTTGTTTGTCTTGGCCACATATTCCGGTTTGCGTTTATATACGGCACTGTCTTCGCCGACGGGATACAACATTACCCACACCCCTTCCGCTGGCACAAGTGTAACAGCGTTTGTCACCTTACCGCTCATCTTGACGGAATCCAATATATCTCCGGTCGAGAAAACAAATGCATAATTTTCCAGCACATTGCCTTCATTGAGATCAGCAATCGAGCTACCGAAATTGAGCGTATACGTTGTTTTTTCTCTGAGACTATCAGGGAGACTGATGATGATAGATTTTCCTTTTTGTTTGACTACCGGCTGCTCAGGCATCAGCGGAGATATCACCAACTGAGAGGCTATATCCTTGATCGTAAACCACTCGTCAAAGGTGATGATGATTTCATCTTCTTTAAAATTGGTTTGTTGGTTAGGTGTCGATTCCTCCTGTATAATGACAGGCGGTGCCGCATCCACCGGCCCGCCGGTCGGGGTCTTTGGTGCAGCACACGAAGCCAGGCACACCGCTGTTATGGCCCAGAGCAAGGAAAAAGGGTGTTTTTGGAAAAACATGGAGCAAATATATCTGTATTGAAAGGATCAGGCGGGTAGATCCCTTTTTATCGTGTCCCTGAGCTTGTCGAAGGGAATTCAGGGAGTACCTCCTCTCGCTCCCCATCTATCGGGTCCCTGAGCTTGTCGAAGGGAATTCAGGGAGTACCTCCTCTCGCTCCCCATCTATCGGGTCCCTGAGCTTGTCGAAGGGAATTCAGGGAGTACCTCCTCTCGCTCCCTTGCGCCGGGGCTCCTGGCCCCATGGCGCAAAGGAGCGGGGGAAATTATTTGATTTCTACCCTTCGGCAAGTTCAGGGACCCGCTTTCTCGGAATTCTTTACTCAAACCCTCGATTAAGTGGATGAAACGCATTAATCGTTTCTCTCAAATAATCGGCATTGAGATGTGTATATATCTCAGTGGTGGTGATGGACGCATGACCAAGCATCTCCTGCACGGCGCGAAGATCAGCGCCGCCTTCGACGAGGTGTGTGGCAAAGGAGTGTCGCAGACTGTGCGGTGATATCGTCTTGGTGACGCCGGCAAGTGAAGCGGTGTCTTTGATGATATTGAAGATCATGACGCGGGATAATTTTTTGCCGCGGCGATTGAGAAACAGGATGTCTTTCGATGTGCTGTCGATATTCATCATGCGGTTGCGATCACCTTCGAGGTACATCTTGATCTGGAGAAGGGCTTCCTGTCCGATGGGTACGAGGCGTTCTTTATTATTCTTTCCGATGACGCGGATGATCTGCATATCGGGATAGACATTACTGATGCGTAATCCTGTGAGTTCTGAAACACGAAGTCCGCAGGCGTACAATGTCTCGATGATGGCGACATTGCGCACACCTTGCGGATGGCTCTTGTCGATACTGTCGATCATGCGACGGATTTCTTCATAACTGAGGACCTCAGGAAGATACTGACCTGTCTTTGGGCTATCGACTAGTTCAGTCGGATCAGCAGCGAGCATGTCTTCCAGGATCAGGTATTGATAGAAAGCACGAATTCCGGACAACATCCTGGCCTGTGTTCGATGACTGATCTCCACTTCGTTGAGTACATGCAGAAACTGTTCAATCTGATGAGACGTAACAGCAGTAGGTGAATTGACACCAAGATCCTTTGTCATGTACAAAGCAATGCGTCGGACATCCCTGGCATAGGCTTCAATGCTGTGGCCGGACAACCCCTTTTCTAATGTGAGGTATGTTATAAACCCTTTTATCGTTGAATCCCAATCCATTTGTTGCCGCAAGTTACAGCCATGTAACGGAAATCGCTGGTATCTTTGAAAGACATATGGATCAGACCGCGCTTAAAAAATTTGACAGGCATGTGGGGACGAAGTACCACCTGTTCAATAGCTTGTTTCTAAGACTGCCCTTTGATCTCATCCATCAGACAGGGATCCTTTTACCATTGCTGTCCGAACTCTGTCAGACGAGTTACCATAAAGGAGGGAGTCCGAAAGAGATTATCGATGCTTTCTTTGAGGAATATCTAACCGGTGCTGAAGAAAACGAGAAGACAGATCTCCTTTTCAATTTTATCAAATACATCGAGCGGCAGGTTGTGCTCTTTGATGCAGTCGAAGAAGCTGCTTTTGATAAGCTAAATGATCTGGACGGTCCGGGGACGGTATATGATATGGTCACCAAAGCTCAATCCAATGGGTTGAGCGAATCATTACTTCACAAGCTCGAGGAATATCGTCTGCGCATAGTGCTCACTGCGCATCCGACACAATTTTATCCGGGTACAGTGCTGGGGATCATCACTGATCTATCGTCAGCGATTAGAGACAACCGGATATTCGAAGTCAATGACCTGCTGCTTCAATTAGGTAAAACTCCGTTTGTCAATCGTACAAAACCGACGCCGCTGGATGAAGCGAAAAGCCTGATCTGGTTTTTGCGAAAAGTATTCTATGATGCCGTACCGGAGATCGTGACCAAGATTGAAGACACCCTTCAGATACCTCTACCACGTAAAGACCTCATTGATCTTGGCTTCTGGCCGGGAGGTGATCGCGACGGCAATCCGAATGTAACAGCGGAGATTACATTGGAGACCGCAGCTCAGTTGCGCAAAGCGATTCTCAATTGTTACATAGCGGATGTTCATAAACTGCGCCGGCGTCTCACCTTTCAGCGGGTGTATGAACAAATCACGGCCATTGGAGAAAAATTAGGCAAGACATTATTTGACGATGTCAATGGATATAGCGGACCAGATGCACTGGCTGAAGAGCTGCGTGCATTGCGACTTATACTTAAAGAGCAGCATGATAACCTGTTTGCTAATGGGTTAGATGACTTTATCACAAAAGTAACCCTGTTTGGATTTCATTTTGCTTCACTCGACATCCGTCAGGAAAGTCGCAAGCACGAGGCGCTGGTCGAAGAAGTGATTCTAGTAAAAGCAGGTCAGCAGGAATTGGACGCGTACCGGTTGAAAAGTATTCATGATAAAATGGAATACCTGGAATCCTTAACCTGGTCCATTGATGCTTCCGTGACTACAGACCCTACATCGATTGATATCATCAGATCAATGCAGGCTATTAAGAAAATTCAGATGACAAATGGTACCAAAGCATGTCATCGGTACGTCATCAGCAATTCACGTCATGCATTGGATGTGTTTTCGATTCAGATATTGATGAGGTGGATCCATGGAAATGATCAACAGGACATTGATATAGTTCCATTATTTGAATTCATTGATGATCTTGGCACCGCAGCGGAGGTGATGCAGGAATTGTATTCGTTTGGACCATATGCTTTGCATCTAAAAGCGAGGGATCAAGTACAAACGGTGATGCTTGGGTTCTCTGACGGCACCAAGGATGGTGGATACCTTAAAGCCAATTGGTCCATCTATACTTGCAAGGAAGAAGTGACTGCGATATCGAGAGCCAATGGTGTCAAAGTGATCTTTTTTGATGGTCGTGGAGGTCCGCCTGCAAGAGGAGGCGGGAATACGCACAAGTTTTATTCGTCGCTGGGCCCATCGATTGAGAATAAAGAAATACAATTGACGATACAGGGGCAGACGATCAGTTCCAACTTCGGGAGCAAGGATCTGGCGATCTACAACATTGAGCAACTGCTCACCTCAGGGATTGAAAACGATCTCTATCCGCAGAGGACACCCGGCCTGACTGAAGGACAAAGGAGTCTCATCACAGAGATGGCTGATCTGGCATATCAATCGTATGTTGAGTTAAAATCTCATCCTGATTTCCTCACCTACCTCCAGGAAAACGGAACCTTGTCGTACTACGGAGAATCCAATATCAGTAGCCGTCCCGACAAGCGCGGTGGTGGCAAGCTGACACTTGAAAGTCTGAGAGCCATTCCGTTTGTTGGATCATGGAGCCAGTTGAAACAAAACGTTCCCGGCTATTATGGTTTTGGTTCTGCGCTGCAAAAGTTGAATTCCTCAGGTCGCGACAAGGCAGTGAAAGATCTGTACCACGAGTCCAGATTTTTTCAGACGCTGGTTGGTAATAGCATGCAGTCACTGGCAAAGTGCTATTTCCCGCTGACAGAATACCTTTCGCATGATCCTGAATTCAATGAGATCTGGAACATGATCCATGAAGAGTTTGAACGGTCACAACAGCTTCTGATTCAAACCACCGGAGAAAGGCAATTGTTGGGTCATGAAACTATCCGGGAATCGATCCATCTGCGGGAAGATATCGTATTGCCCTTGCTGACTATCCAGCAATACGCCTTGCTACACATCAATCACCTGGGCGATAGCGAACATGATCAAACCTTGAAAGCGCTCTACAGAAAGCTGGTGACACGGACGATGCCGGGGATTATTAATGCGGCGAGGAATTCGGCGTAGGAATTACCTTTAAACAAAGTTTTGTTAGTTAAAATATTTGAAATCCCATCTAGGTTAATTGTAAAAAAGAGAATATCAAATAAGAACCGCAAATATGATATAAATTCAATTAATATCAACATGTTAAATCCATATTTGTTAAACTTCTCTTTGGTATAAATTCTCCTCCTATATTTGCCCTAACGCCAACAAAAAAAAATCATGAACCTAGCAACGATTTCCCAAACTCACTATTTTTACATTTCTAACGATAATATATTGTGCTTCATGCACACTACCGTCGAATTACTTGATTACAATTTTAACCAAAATGATGGAACTTGGAGTGCATCCGTAATATTTGATATCGATGATTACTTTGGTCTTGATAAAAAAGATGCGTTAGTTTATCAAGCTTGGCATGACGGTTTCGGAGCATGGTGGATGTTACAAAACAAAAAAGGATTTGTGCCTTTTCATACCTGAGTAAGAAATGTATTTCTAATAAGTGGAGATATTACGCCTTAAAGATGACTAAAAATGTAGTTCTTTCGATGATTGTATTGGCACTTGCGGCTAGCATTGTATATATTTTGAGTATTAGAAATAAATCTGAAATTAAGTTTGAATCATTTGAATTAATGGAGAAGAGGGAAGTCGAAGGCTTTGGCTAACCTCAAGAAAATGAGAAATGGTATTTGGTATCAAACTTCCGAAATAACCCCAAACACACAAGCCAAATTGATAGCTTTGTTTGTACTACGCTCGAGCCAAATGTTATTGATCTGGAAATATCTGAAAGTGAACGCAAAGTTTACTTCTTCAAAAAAACAAGTGTAACAAATTCGACATATCTAAGTAAATATCCAAATCAATTCTTTAGACACTCAACCATTGAAGACTTAATTTGCGAATACAGATTTAATTCCTCGGGAATTGCCCAAATAATCTATTATAAAGACGGCAAATATGACTTGATTGTTTCTGATTTTCATTGCGAATGACCAATAGAAAAGGTCACAACTTTCTTAAATACTCTATATCTTCTGCTACCGGTGCAGGGCGCGATCTAGGCTGCGCTTCGACCTGCTCCCTGCTAGCCCCTTGCCCTACGCAACTACCTCCCTCATCATCTCCCTGATCAACTCCTCCGGCGACTCTTCATACCTAAAGCCCACTCTGAAAGCCTGCAGCCCTGTTGCACCTTGCAAGTCTTCGAGGTGAACACTCTCAAGATTAGTATCTAGATAATTAGTTGATTGCAGGTATTGGATGTATTGTAACCACTCATCTGCTTCCCAATCCTGGCTGTAGACGATCGATAATTTGCCGGGCTGGGTGAGGCGCTCTTCCGAACCCTTGATATGCGCCTTGTCAATCCGTTTTTTGAGTATCTCATAGCGCGCATTGTACGCGCCATCTACATCAAATCTCCTTTCATCCTGTCGGAAGCGAATCGCCATAGGATTGCCATAAGCCAGGATAAGGGATGCTATATCTAACGGCATCGGTAATTCATGCTTATACGATTGATGTATGTTCTCCACCCCGCACACCACCAGCATTTGCCATAGGCGCAGGTTTTTAAGGTGTATCGGATCCAGCACTTTGTTCTGGACCAGCGACTGACCGATAAAGGCATTGTATTCTACGCCATCCGTTTTGAACTTATCAAAATAGTGAGGGAACATACCCTGCGCCAACACCTGCTGTTGGTTGACATACTCTGATATCCGTTCATTGATCAGGTTGACAGACTGGTCATATTCTTTTCGCTCTTTGTAGACGATCCCCAACTTCGGATCTAGTTGACTGAGGTAACGATTGACCACACCCTTGAGTTTGTCCTGCGTCATGAGGTAATGGAAGGCCGGATCCAATTCGCGGCGAACAAAGTCGATGATCTTCACTTCATCACCAGCACGTAAGGTGTCGCCGAGTGAACTTTTGAATTGATTGATTCTGAAGGAAAGTTGTTCATAGATAGGAAGCTTCTGCAATTTGAGTGCCTGCTCTATGACTTCACTCGCGAGCTCCAACTGTTCTTTCAGGTCAGCAAGGATGGTACCATTACGCGCATCAGAGGAGCCGCGGATATCAAACTGTCCATACAATGGATATACATCCTGAAAGACAATATCTGTATCACCCGGCTTCCCAGTCAGCTCCTCCTGAAAAATAGCTTCTGCAGCTTTTATAAATTTCCAATTGACTGTAGGATGCAATGAAGTAAACTTATCCTGAATGATCGCATCCAGTTTCATATGGTGCGTATCAATCGCTCTGCCTACCACCATACTGAACATTGGCAATACATTATTAAGCTTGGCAGCCACCATAGAATTCAACACCCCGTGACGTGCTGAGGTCAATTCGATAAATGCGATGATCTTGTTATCAAGGATCAGCGGCGCTACAATGAAACTTCCTACTCCCTTGTTGTACATCCGCTTGACAAAATCAGATGGAGATGCCATCATTTCCTTCACATTGGAGACAGCATGGATCTCCCTTCTCTTGAGCAGTCCGTCAAAGGAAGGATCACAAAACCAATCGTCAACAGAGGATTCAAATGTATCCTCCAGCAATCTGCTAGAGGTCGCTGAACCATGCAGTGCTCGAATCAGGCAGCCGTTTTGATCGAAGGCATCAAACCCGATATCAAATTTTCCAATATTGAGATACTGCGCCAGTTGTTGCTCAACCTGATCAAGGATGGTATGGTCCTGCAGGGCATTACTTTCCAACAGAAGGCGCTTCAATTCAGACAAGGATTCTTCCTGCGTCTGATCAAAGAAGGTAACGACATGAATTCCTTCATAGGTATAGGTACCGGGCGGAATCATCTTTCGCCACAAGGCAAAATCATCGCAGTTGCTGATGAGCATCTGGATGTCCTCCGGAGAAAGTGGAATGGCATTCGCCTTTGGCTTGATCGTCGAAAAATCATTTGTTGTGATCGCTTTGAAATGCCGCATGAACCCTTGCTCCAGGTCGGGGATATCCACTTTACGCGGATGCTTAAAATCCACCGGGACATTGTAGATACTCTCGATCACACGGGCACAGGCAAACCTGTACAATTCATCTTCTCCAAAATTCTTCAACCTGATCTTGTAATCCGGTCCTGCCTTACTAAAAATCGATTTAAGTTTCTTCGACAAATTGAACAATACCGGCAGAAAAGGTAAACTCGCTGATTTTGCTTCACTATCATCAAGTATATCCGGAAAGATGGCGGATAGTAATAAATTGATCTCATGACTATGCGCTTCAACAATATCCAGGTCAGTGATTAATCCCCGCAGGATTGGAAAATCAGCTACTGCACCAAGGACTGCCTTACTATGAATTTGCTCAGAAGAGGATCCATTCGCTGCCTTCTCCTCCCAAAATCTGAAGACGTGCTCCAGGCTAAGGCTGATATCAAAGGGTAAGGGTGGAAATACCACTTCCCGGGCAAAAAGATACTGAGCATCAGCGCGCATATGGTTCACAGTTGGAGTTGAATCAATGTCTTCAGTTCAAAAGATAATGCAAATCTATCAAAGGTTTAGATCCGTTGTCATCATCGGCCTGTATCCCAGAATCCATCCTTGAACATTTTCTCTGCATGTGCATATCCCATGTCCCACCATTTGAGCATTTGACTGGGGTCGAAGATGAAACTATTGTCTGTGAGTTCTATGGGTGTATGAATGAGTCTGGTCCGGTTGCCTGTAAGTCGGGATTCCGAAAGGCCCATCTGGATATCATCATGAGCGAGTTGGTTTTGCATAAAATTGAAGGTTTTGAGCATCAGCATAAAGGCATTAGTGGCCGGAGGAGAAGTATTGACTTTGTGTCTCGGCTGGAGGACGATGGCATCAATTTCAGTAGCGCCTAGACTAATCGCTTCCTGTATAGGGATAGGATTACCGAATCCTGCATCTGCATATTCGCATCCGTCTTTGATCGCGAGACTCATGAAAGGCACTAGATTACAGGACATCCAGATCCAGTCGCAGAAATCTTCATAGGTGCAATCGCGGGCATACTTATACTCAACCTGATTGTGTGTGAGATTGGACACTGTGGCAATAACCTGTTTGCCGCTAGCTTGTAGTGCTTCCCATGTCTTCTCCGGAAATGCCCTGCTGATCAGATGTTTAAGATTCCTGCTCTCCCCAAATGTTTTCCGGCCTTGTATAAACTGCAGGAGAATACGGAAGTGATTGAAACTCGCTTTAAAACCATCTTCTGATTTGCGCAGGAGAAAAGGGCAGTTACTAAATATGTCCTTTTGATGGCTTGTGGTGTATGCTCTCTTGAGATCTTCAAAGGCATCTACTGCTATCAGCGGCACCAGCAGACTCCCAGTCGATGAACCAATCAGTATATCCCAGTTCATCCCGGCTTCCTTTGACAGGAACTCAACAAAGCCTCCTGCCCATGCCCCCTTGGCTCCTCCTCCGGATATGACGAGAGCTTTCAAAGGGGAGTAATTGTTGTGAGCGTAGTCACGGTTGTTGCGGTTGACATTGATTTGACAATGTAGTGGTTTTGGTTTATAAGTTTATGGGTTTATAAGTTTATGGGCTTATGAGCTTATGGGCTTATGGGCTTATGGGCTTATAAGTTTATAGGTGTATAAGTTTATAGGCTTATGGGCTTATGGGCTTATAAGTTTATAAGTTTATAGGTTTATAGGCTTATGGGCTTATAAGTTTATAAGTTTATAAGTTTATAAGTTTATAAGTTTATAGGTTTATAAGTTTATAAGTTTATAAGTTTATAGGTTTATAGGTTTATAGGTTTATAGGTTTATAAGTTTATAGGTTTATAAGTTTATAAGTTTATGGGTGTCGACAGATTGTGGTTTTGGGTACGGTTTAGAACAAAAAACAAAGTTGAGCGTTGGTTACACCTGCGCTCGCGTACGGCAGAACAAAGATAGCATGCATTAAGTAAAAACCTGTTTAGTCGTTTTCAACGGCAGGTAATTACAAAAACCGTTGAGCGTAGGTTGCACCTACGCTCGCGTACGGCAGATCAAAGAAAGCATACATTAGATAATGCCCTGTGCAGCCGTATCCGACGGCGGGTAATTATAAAAACCGTTGAGCGTAGGTTGTACCTACGCTCGCGTATTGCAGATCAAAGAGAGCATGCATTAGGTAATATTCTGTGCAGCCGTTTTCAACGGCGAGTAAACTATTTAAATTCTCTACATTTGTAAAGTACCGACACTAACGCGAATCAATGATCCTGCATGATTGATATATTGAAAAACAAAACCGCCATCATCACCGGCGGCAGCCGGGGGATAGGTCTGGCAATCGCCAAAAAACTAGCAGCAGCAGGCGTGAATGTGGTGGTGGCTGCAAAGACCACCGAACCACATCCGAAACTGCCCGGCACGATCTATGAAGCTGCAGAAGAAATCAAGGCTATGGGTGGAAATGCCCTTGCCCTGATTCTGGATCTCAGAGATGAAGCAATGATTGAAAAGGTCGTGCAGGATACAGTTGCCCAATTCGGAGGAATTGACATCCTGGTCAACAATGCAAGTGCGATCTATCTGGCAGGTATAGAGCATACCCCATCAAAGCGATACGATCTCATGCACCAAATCAATGTCAGGGGCACGTTTCTGATGTCGCAGGCATGCATTCCCTTTTTGAAAAAATCATCTCACCCCCATATCCTAAATCTCTCCCCTCCGCTGGATATGAACCCTGCATGGTTTGAAAACTATACGGCATATACCATGAGCAAATTCGGAATGAGCATGGTTGCTTTAGGTCTTTCAGCTGAATTGAAGCCCTATGGTATAGCTGCGAATGCTTTGTGGCCCCGAACTACCATTGCCACTGCGGCCGTTCAGAACTTATTAGGCGGAGATGCCCTCATACGTCAATCGCGATGGCCGGCGATAGTGGCTGATGCAGCAGCGATCATCCTCTCCGGAAATCCTAAAGAGACTACCGGGCAGTTTTTTATTGACGAGACGGTGCTGCGGGAGCGTGGAATAACCGATTTCACTGGATATGCTGTGGATCCGACAACTGGTCTGGCGCCTGATTTGTTTATCACGCTATGAAAAAAGAACGAAAAGACAAGGACTTTATCAAAGCCGCATATTTTGAAGGTGGCAGAGCAGCGATGGATACCTATGTCAAAAAAGAACTGCGGTATCCGAAGGAAGCCCTGGCAGCCAAAATTGAAGGCAGGGTCACCATCCGGTACACTGTTGATTTTAAAGGGAAAGTAATCGAAGCTACTGTAATATCAGGTATCGGACATGGTTGTGATGAAGAAGCCCTCCGCATTATCCGCACCATGACCTTTAAAGTACCGGATGTTGGTAAGATCAAATCAAAGTTTAGTCACCAGGTGAATATCCATTTCAGATTACCGGGGTCGCCAGCAGTATTGCCTGCTACTAAAAAAATAAGCCCTGCCCCTCAAAGCCTGCAGGTCCAATACCAGGTCACCACAAGTCCTGTTGCCCCTAAAAAGCAGCCCGCTACAAAATCATCAGCATATCAGTTTACCATCCAGCTTCCTAACAGCGACAAAATAAAAGAATGATTAATCTTGTTTAGAATATCTATTGAGAGAATATGCCGTAGGATGGATCGGTACAGTGAGAAAAGTCGAGCTGTATTGTCCACAAGTGAAGTAGTCCATTGAAGAATTCTCTTTTGGTAATTCCATGGTTGGCGGAGCAAACTCCATACAATGGCCAGGGCCGATTCCTTTCTTTTCAGACTTTAGTTAATCTCGTAAACCATATAAATAATATAGATGACAACACCTAAAGCTCTACGCGGCGGAGAATTTATCATCAGGGATTCAGTATACACAGATGTATTTATCCCTGAGGAATTCAATGAGGACCAACTCATGGTCAAACAGATGTGCCAGGATTTTGTGGCAGAAATAGGTGAGAAGGCACATGAGTTGGAAGCCCAGGTCGAACTCATGGAACAATCCGGTGCGCTCGGCCTGTTGGGAGCACATATTCCTGAATCATATGGCGGTAATACCCTTGATGCAAATACAAACACGCTGATTGCGGATGAACTGGGAAAAGCCGGTGGTTCTTTTGATACCACGTATGCTGCCCATATCGGTATCGGTATGCTGCCTATCCTTTATTTCGGCACAGATGAGCAAAAGAAAAAATATCTGCCTAAACTTTGTTCAGGGGAAATGAAGGCTGCGTATTGCCTTACTGAGCCAGGATCAGGATCAGATGCTATGGCTGCCAAAACACGCGCTGACCTTTCCCCGGATGGGAAGCACTATATCCTCAATGGACAGAAAATGTGGATCACGAATGCAGGATTTGCCGACGTGTTTACTGTTTTTGCGAAAATCGGAGGGGAGCAATTTACCGGCTTCATCGTCGAAGCAAAAACGCCCGGGGTTATCCTAGGGGCGGAAGAAAATAAATTAGGGATCAAAGGTTCTTCTACACGGCAGGTGTTTTTTGAAAATGCGGCAGTACCAACTGAAAATGTCCTGGGTAAGATCGGACATGGACATCTGATCGCTTTCAATACTTTGAATATCGGCCGTTTCAAACTCGGAACCATGGCCATGGGTGGGTCGAAAAAAAGTATTTCTATCGCTGTCAAATATGCCAATGAGCGGATTCAGTTTGATCAGCCCATCGCCAATTTCGGTGCGATCAAACACAAGCTTGGGGAAATGGGTGCGATTATTTTCGCACTTGAATCAGCCACATACCGGCTGTCTGATATGATGGGCAAACTCAAAGATGAGCTTACCGCCGCAGGGAGTTCCTTTGAGCAGGCTATGCTTGATGCCGCCAAAGAATTTGCTGCCGAATGCGCGATAGTGAAAGTGGCAGGATCAGAATACCTGGATTTTGTGATTGATGAAATGTTACAAATCCATGGTGGAAATGGTTACTCTGAGGAATATCCTGCTGCCAGGGCATATCGCGATGCACGAATCAACCGAATCTATGAAGGGACGAACGAAATCAACAGGTTACTGCTGGTCGACAGGATCATCAAAAAAGCACTAAAGGGCGAACTCGACCTGGTCGGACCTGCATGGGCTGTGCAGAAAGAACTCATGGCTATGCCATCCAAATCAACAGACGAGGGGCCCTGGGCTGCCGAGCATCAAGCGATACAACACTTCAAAAAAAATATGCTGTTGGTTGCCGGTGCCGCTGTCAAATATCAGATGGATGGCAAACACGATCTCAATCACGAGCAGGAAATCGTCATGCACATCGCCGATATCGGCATCGATTGTTTTATCGCAGAATCACTTGTGCTGAGAGCGGAGAAACTGGCCTCTAGCAGCTTCACCTATCCTGCGGAGGTTGTAAAAGCGATCACGCAACTGTTTCTGAGCGAGGCACAGGCCAGGATTCAGAAGCATTCGACCGATGCATTAATGGCTTTTGCGACCGGGGATGAACTCATCATCATGCTCAAAGGGGTAAAAAGATTTAGTAATTATCCGGCCGTCAACACCGTTCAGGCAAGACGAATTATAGCGGATCATCTCATCGCCGGCAATAGTTATTCCCTCGAATTTTAATAATAAACGCACTATGGGATCTGTACAATCGATCGTTATTCGTCCGATTAAAAGAGGTGAACCAAAACGAATCACAGCGGCAAATATTTTCATCGGCGGTATCGAAGGTGACCACTATTTCAAACCCGAAAGTGGTCGACAGGTCACTTTAGTAGCCGCCCAAGATCTTGCTACAGTGACCGCCATTGTTGGTTTTCAGGGCGATGCGCATTCCGCCTGCAGAAGAAACATTTGTGTTGATGAATTGCCTGCAGTAGACCTTGTCGGCAAACGAATTTCACTTGGTGAAGAGGTAGTACTGGAGATCACTTGTTACTGTCATCCATGCAAACGAATGAATGAAAATTTTGGTGATGGTGCGATAGAAGCATTTGCTGAAAAAGCAGGATGGGGTGCTGCAGTGATCCAAGAAGGTCATGTCAGGGTCGGAGATGAATTTCGTGTCCTCTAAAAAAAAATGTTGCGGGGGGTACAATTTATCAAACAGTCGTTTATCTTTGATATCGGAATAATTGATATCTCTTTCTATCAACATCCAAATTCGTATCAAGAAGATCAGCGCTACCCGCGCTGATTTTTTTTTGTCGTCGTTTCGACGATGCTCAACGACCTGGAATTTTTCACGATATATCGGAATGGATTATCCTTTGAATTTTGAATGGATCGATTAGGTTGCGCTCAAAGACCGAATAGAAAACCCGAGTAAATTCTTTGATGGAATAAAAATCAAATTCATCCAATTTGGAGGCCACAACTGAATTTTATAGCTTAGGTGATTGTTTCCTTCAAACCCCAATAGATTGTTTCCGGAGGTGTAGCGTCTTATTCATATTTAATCCAGGGTGATTCATGCATAGGATTCATGACCATTTTCGTCACCGATGACATAGGTTGTGTAGATTCGACTGAAATATTTGTTGATTCAGGTACGGACCCTACCATCCTGGATATTGAGATTACAAATGCTACGCATGGTCAGGCTGACGGACTGGTCGAAGTTTTTGTGGAAGGAGGTGCCCCTCCATATGTATATTCACTGGATGAGATTATTTATTACCAGTCACCCGTTTTTACAAATCTTCCACCGGGGCCATATGCTATGACTATCCGGGACGGAAATGGATGCATCTTATAAACGGATACCTTCTTGATTGAAAATAGTACCGCCATATATGAGCTCAAACCCAATCTAAATATCTATCCTAATCCGGCTTCAACCCATCTCCATATTGAAAGTGACGGCCCTGTATCTCTTGATTTAATGGATCTGCAAGGCCGCATATTGATGCACACACCCCTCTCCATCAACTATAATCTTGGGGTTGTCGAATTTCCCCGCGGGATGTACCTGCTCCGTATTTCACACGGTGCCGGGTATGAATTTCAACGAATCATCCTTTATTGATACAGGAAAAACTGACCAGTTAAACTAGACTAGCGACAAGTAATGCACTGTTCGTTTCAACTCCGATCATGGACCGGAAAGTGCTAACACTTCATTTTTCATTTTTCTTTTTTAACTTTACCATGCTCACACCCGATTTTAAGACTTTTAAATTCGGAAGCCTATGAAAACCACTTTTAATTCAACGTACCCTTTCCTTACCCTGCTATGCATCATTGTCTTTACCATTCCATCGTATGGGGCAACCAGGTATGTATCCACATCCGGCAACAACGCTAATTCAGGCAACTCCTGGGCCCAGGCCTGGCGCACCTTGCAACATGCAGCCGATCAGGTCAATGCAGGTGATTCAGTCTGGATAGCTGATGGTGATTATGCAGGATTTGATCTCCGTACGACCGGCACTGCTATCAACCCGATTGTGTTCATCGCTTTTGGTAATAATGCCGTAATCAATGCACCAAATCCGGTCACCACAGATGGCATCAACGTAGAAGATGCTAACTACATCGAGATCAATGGTATCCGGGTGATCAACCAACCCAGGAATGGGATCAGACTGGTATTTGCAGATAACTGTATCGTGCGCAATACCTTTTGTGACAATAATTTTGAGCGGGGCATTTTTACCGGATTTACGGATGATATTTTACTTGAGTATAATGAATGCCTCAACTCCATTGACGAACATGGCATCTATGTATCCAACAGCAGTGACAGATCCATCATCCGCTATAACATCTGTCATGACAACAATCGTGGAGGCATTCAGATCAATGCGGATGTAAGTCAGGGTGGTGATGGTATCAGTACCGATCCGGAAATATATGGTAACATCCTCTATGAAAATGGTGTCGCTGGTGGAGGAGCTATCAATCTTGATGGCGTGCAGAGTGCATTTATCTACAACAATTTGCTCTATGAAAATCATGCAACTGGAATCGCTTTATTCCAACAAGACGGAGCAGAACCCTCCATCAATGCAGTCATCGTACACAATACCATCATCAATGCGAGCAATGCCAGATGGTGCATCCTTGCGGTCAATGGTTCATCAGGAGCGCAGGTTTACAACAATATTCTGATCAACCAGCATGCCTGGAGAGGAAGTATTGCCCTTGACCCTGATGCGGTTCCAGGTTTTGATTCTGATTATAATATCGTAGTCAACAGTCTGAGCAATGAGGGCGATGGTCAAGCCATGACACTGACTGAATGGCAGGCACTCGGATATGATGCTAACAGTATAATTGCTGATCCGCTCAATGAAATATTTATTATTCCCGGATCAGACTACCATTTGCTCAATGATGCACAGGCGGTAAATGAAGGCAGTGCAGCCTTTGCATTTGGTGTCAATGAAGACATCGAAGGCATCAATCGTCCACAGGGCGTTCAACATGACATAGGTGCATACGAAGCAGAAGGATCTCTTGCAATAGATGAGGAAGAGGAAAAACCAGATGTCTACAAGCCCGGAATAACCATCAATAATGAATCAATCTCCTGGGCTCGTGGCTTGACCGGGACGTTGTCCCTCCTGAATGTAGAAGGAAAAGTAATCATCCGTATGGATATCAGTGATGCTGGTGAATACCTGCTCCATGATCTTGTGCCAGGTGTATATCTCGCCACAGTTCACAATCCAAGAGGATTGCAATGGAGTAAGGGCTTTATCTTTTTAGGGAAACACTAACGATTCCAAGGCACTATGTAAGTCGGGAAATAATTGCATCTATCGTGAGTTCTTCTTGTTCCCCGGATTGCAGATGCTTCAACATCAATGTTCCTTTCGATGCCTCGGTTTCGCCTGCAATCGCAATATAGGTGCTCCCAATATCCGTAGCATACTTAAATTGCTTTTTCAATTTTCCCGGCTCAGGATAGAGATCTGCGGCTATACCGGCTTGCCTGATCTGACTCACACAACGAAAAGCATATTGATGTGAAGCCTCATCAAAAGCCGCAATAAGCACTTTAGGGCCAGCCTGAACATGTGCAGGAAAAAGACCTTTCGCTTCCAGTACATCATAGATTCTTTCTGCGCCGAAAGAAACTCCCACACCTGGGACATCCGGCCATCCGAATACACCAGTAAGGTTATCATACCGACCACCACCGCCGAGACTACCCATCTCCGCATCTACGGCTGTCACTTCGAAAATACAACCAGTGTAATAACCAAGACCCCGGGCGAGGTTGATATCAAACTGCACTTTATTCTTCAAGGTTAATCCTTCCAGAAAAGCAAATACACGTTCCATTTCCTCAAGACTTCCTGCAACTGATGGATCGTCTGCAACTGCAGTGCGCAGAGAAGCAATATCCTTATGTTTCAACAAATTGAAAATGATATCCTGTGCTGTAGCAGGAATATTTCGTTCACTCATTTCCTTTCGCACACCATCCTCCCCTATTTTGTCAAGCTTGTCAATCGCCATAGTCATGTCGATCCATTGCGCACCGATGCCGGCAAACCCAGCGATGCCAGATAACAACTGACGGTGATTGATTCGTATCATGACGGGGATATTCAGGGCTGAAAATACATCATCATAGATCTGGATGAGTTCTGCTTCATAAGAGAGCGACTTACTTCCTACTACGTCAACATCACATTGATAAAACTCCTGGTAACGCCCTTTCTGCGGACGATCAGCGCGCCAAACCGGCTGTATCTGGTATCTCTTAAATGGAAGAGCTATGTCATTACGGTGCATGACGACATACCTCGCAAAAGGAACAGTCAGATCATAGCGCATACCCCGCTTTGCAATGGAGGTCGTGAATTTATTACTGTCTTTGTTCTGATACGCCTGGTCATCCGCCTTGTTGAGGTAATCGCCGTTGTTTAACACTTTAAACAACAGTCTATCCCCTTCTTCGCCATACTTCCCCGTGAGTGTACTTAAGTTTTCCAGCACGGGGGTTTCGATAGGCACGTACCCGTAGACTTTGAAGACTTCTTCAATGATGCCAAACATCCATTTCCTCCGCGCGACTTCGATCGGGAGAAAATCTCTTGTACCTTTTGGTATGCCTACTTCCATTAATTTTTATGTTGTTGTGTTGTGAGAGCGTGAGATGCCTTCGCGAAAAGTGCTTAGGCATCCGAAGAGGGGTGAGAGCGTAAGAAGTGGTTGGTTTAAGGTTGAGCATATTTCCTTTCTACCCTTCCGCCCCTTGAGCCTCTTGTGCCCCTTAAGCCCCTTGAGCCTTTCCGCCTTTTACACCACAGACGCAAATTGTTTTAGAAACCTTACATCATTCTCAAACAGGAGCCTGATATCATTGATCCTGTACTTAATCATCGCTTGTCTTTCGATACCCATCCCGCAGGCAAAACCTGAATACTTAGTAGAATCAATACCACATGTTTCTAATACTGCAGGATCAACCATACCGCAACCCATAATCTCGAGCCATCCAGTTCCTTTGGTGATGCGATAGGCATGTTCATCTGCCAATCCATAGTAGACATCCATCTCAGCACTCGGCTCCGTAAATGGAAAATAAGATGGCCTTAGCCTCGTGACTACATCCTTACCATACATCGCTTGTGCAAACTGGTGCAAGGTTTGTTTCATATCAGCGAAAGAAACAGCTTCATCTATATACAACACCTCGACCTGGTGAAACTGGCAATGAGATCTTGCAGATACTGTTTCATTCCTGTAGACACGTCCCGGAGCTATTATTCTGATCGGTGGTTGACGCGTCGTCATCACACGTGCCTGGACAGATGAAGTATGCGTACGCAACAACCATCCCGGAGGAGATGCCACATAATAGGTATCCTGCATATCCCTGGCCGGATGATCTTCTGGCGTGTTCATGGCGGTGAAATTGTGCCAGTCATCTTCGATTTCCCTGTCTTCGGCTACTTCAAACCCCATCTTTGAAAAAACATCAATAATTTCTTCCATCACCATACTCACCGGGTGTCGGCTTCCCACAGGAAACGGCGTCTCCGGCAAACTCATATCGGGAATTTTCACATCACCTGTACTGCCACCCTTCAGTCCGCTTTGAACTTGCTGGAATAAATCTTCTGCCTTTTGCTTTGCTTCGTTGATCAGCTGACCGAATTCCTTTTTCTGCTCATTGGGCACATCCCGGATTGAAGCAGACAGCGGCTTCAATATATTCTTACTCCCTAAAAACCGGATACGAAACGTCTCAAGCGAAGCTTCATCCGTAATCGTAATGGTTTCTATCTCGTTGATCAGGTTTTTTAATTCTTCTAAAGGATTCATATTGTGAGTTGTCAATTGTGAGTGGTGAGTGGTCAGTTGTGGATTGTGGGTTGTCAGTTGTGAATTGTGAGTTGTCAGTTGTGAGCTATATTTTACATAAGTGTCATGCGTCTATCGTCTAAAGTGAATCCCCTGCAATCCTATATCTGAGTGAAATCTTAACCCTGTCAATAGGGACATAAAGAAGCCATAGCCTGCAAAAGTAAGGAACTACGCTTACCCAAACTTAATGGCTAACTTTCCGGCCATGTCATTGCGCCATCCTATCGCCGTTTTCCTTTGTATGGCTATGGCCATGGCCTTGCTTTGGTCAAAGGCTCTGTTAGGCATGTCCGCAGTCGCCTTGGTGGTCTTTTCGGTCATAGATATTCAGATACACCCACTGAGGATCAGGTGGTTATTGACTCCAAAGGCTGTTTCGGACAGTATCAGGGCCAGACCTTATATCTGGGTCTTTACGCTATTTTTCTTCTTATACCTGGTCAGCGCAGCCTATGCAGGAAACCTTTCTGAATGGTGGTCACTTACCCATCCTAAAATACCTTTCCTGATCATCCCATTAGCTTTTGCCATGCTGGATCCCTTTTCCAAAAAGGATTACATGGTGGTCCTCCTGTCCATGGTCATCATGGCCGTCTGGAGTTCGATATGGGTGCAAGTTAGCTATTATGAAAATTTCTACTTGTTCAACAAAAGCCTGGGTTTCGGAGGCTCCCTTCCGACGCCTACCAATCATATCCGCTACAGTATCATTATCGCGGTGAGTATGGTCATCTGCCTTTCCTATGCGATCGAAGACAAACGGTATAAATATGGATGGGAACGCTGGGTGTATGGTATCCTTGCTCTTTATCTTTTTTATTTCCTGCATCTACTATCGGTCAGATCAGGACTGGCCCTGGGGTATGCGGGTATCCTGTTGCTGTTGATATCCTACATGCGTCATCTGCACAGGTGGAAACAATTTGCCATCCTGGGTATCATGGTTTTGGCGCCAGTCATGGCTTATAAAATCATGCCGGGATTTGAACAGAAAATCAATTACACGCTCTACGATCTGGGAAAATTTAACCAGGGAGAAGGAGAGCAATATTCAGATGCTGAGCGCTGGCAATCATGGCGTGCCGGAATTGTGATAGGCAATCAACATCCATTTTTTGGGACAGGTACCGGTCATTTCAGAAGCGAGTTGGAGACGTATTATAAAACCGAATACAAAAAAGAAACCTATGAGAGGCCGCACAATCAATACATCAATGTTTTTACTTGCTTTGGATTGTTCGGGCTGACCGTCTTTCTTTTTATGCTTATCTATCCGATGACCTTTTGTTTGTTCTGGAAGGAGCCTCTGGTGCCTGTTTTATTTATTATGCAATTGCTCTCGATGATGGTGGAACATCCACTCGATACGACCGTGGGGACCTCGCTTTTTCTATTGATGAGTATGGTGGGGTTGAGTTACATGGGGGGGCAGTCGTTTCGACTCCCTTTCGTCAGGGGCCAAAGATAGATTGTAAGGGGCGTATTGCATCCGCTAACCTAATGACAGGATTTCTTTGGTCAGGGGCGGATGCAATACGCCCTTGACCAAAGAAAGAATACCCTTGGGTGTTGAGCGTTGAAACGGCCGGAATGGTGGAGTCATAAGGAACAGTATTTCGGCGAAATATAGTTCGTAGATATACGAATTGACTCGAACAGTATTTCGGCGAAATATAGTTCGTAGATATACGAATTGACTCAGACAATATTTCGGCGAAATATAGTTCGTAGATATACGAATTGACTCAGACAGTATTTCGGCGAAATATAGTTCGTAGATATACGAATTGACCCTCTTCACCTTTACCTTAGCCTCCTCCTTACCCTTAGCCTCACCTCAAACCTTAACCTTAACCTTAAACTTAAACTTAAACTTAAACTTTTACCTTAGCCTCCTCCCATACCCTTAGCCTCAATCTCCCCCCATGACTTTCGAAGAAAAACTTAACTCCCTCAATACCAACCAACGCCACGCGGTGGATGCCATCGAAGGCCCTGTCATGGTCATCGCTGGGCCAGGCACAGGCAAAACAGAAATCCTCTCCCTCCGCATCGGAAATATCATCCAAAAAACCGATACCCCACCCTCCGGTATCCTGTGCCTGACCTATACCGATGCCGCCTCTTCCGAAATGCGCCACCGCCTCATCGAATATATCGGCCCCGAAGCCTACAAAATCCACGTCAGCACCTTCCATGGATTCTGCAACCTGGTGATCCAGGAAAACCCCGGTGTATTCCAGCAAGCCCGCGAACTCGAACCGATCTCGGAAATCGAACGCTTCAAATTACTTCAGAAACTCATCGACAGCTTTGATGAAACCCACCAACTGAAAAAATTTAAAGGGCTCACTTATTCGGATTGGAAACGACTGCATGAACTCTTCATGACCATGAAGAAGGAAAACTGGAAACCTGAATTCATGCATCGTCAGATTGAAGAGTATATCGAACGAATGCGCCATAGCGAAGAGTTTATCTATAAGCGCAAAACCGGAGAATTCAAAGTCGGTGATCTGAAAATTAAAGATTTTACAGAAAAGGTCCTCAACAGAATGGACGTACTCAAAGCCGCTGTCAACGAATACGATCATTACAATGCATTGATGGCCGCTGAAGGCAAGTATGATTTTGAAGATATGCTTCTTTGGGTGAATGATACTTTTGATACAAATCCTGACTTGCTGGCCAACTACCAGGAGCGCTTTCTTTATTTTCTCGTTGACGAATTTCAGGATACCAATGGTATCCAAATGAGTATTTTATCAAAACTAATTGACCACGAATGGCTGGAACAACCCAATATTTTTGTGGTCGGCGATGATGACCAGGCCATCTTCAGATTCCAGGGCGCCAATGTAGAAAATCTTATTTCATTCCATACGAAATACCAACCTGAAGTCATCCTCCTGGAAGAAAATTACCGCAGCTCACAACTCATCCTCGATGCCGCAAGAGTCATCATGGATCCCGTGGAAGAATCTGCGATGAAACAGATTTTAGAAAAAAATAAAAAACTGCTGGCGTCCGGAAAACATTCGACACACGATCTGCGGGTTCATATCAATGAATACCCTACCCCCACTTATGAAAATGCCGATATCTTTCATCAGTTGAAGCGATGGCATGAAGAAAAACACGACGGCTCTTTCGCGGTCCTTTATACAAAACATGAACTTGGCAGAGAATTAGGACAGGCGCTAAAAGGAGCGAGTATTCCCTTCCAGATTGCAAAAACAGTGGATGCGCTGAATCACCAATTGATCAGTCATCTGGTGGACATCCTGACGTGCATCAACCAACTCAGTGAGGGTGCCAATAATAACGACGCCCAGCTATACCGGGTCTTGCATCTCACCTATCTTGAACCCAGACCATACGATCTGCAAAAAATCATGCTGGCCTTTACCGGAAAGGACAGAAAGGATACCACTTCGTTCTATGGGTGGATAAGTGATCCCGCCAAACTTGATCTGCTATCCCTGCGCGACAGACCATGGATAGAACGAATAGCGAAGTTGCTGGACGAAAGCATCACGGCCTACCACTCCATGACACTCATGTCCTTTGTGGAATGGGTCACACATCATTATGGGATGATGCCATGGGTTTTGAAACAACCGGAAAAATTTACACATCTGTATGCCTTGAAAACCTTCTACACCTTCATCGACCTTGAAGCATCAGGCAAAGCAAGTTTCCGGATTCCTGATCTGCTGGAGATCTGCAACCTGATGAAATCTTATGATATTCGATTGCCGATTCAATCTCTCGCTCCTCCTCCCAAAGGAATTTTCCTTTCCTCGCTGCACGGCGCCAAGGGACTTGAATATGAAAAAGTGGTGATCAAGAATATCACTGAAAATGAATGGGAGAAAAAACGTGCCTATAACCAGATGTTTTCACTGCCTGACAATCTTGTCCGGCAACAAAGTCTTTCAACACATATTGAATCAGGTGCTGATATAAATGATCAAGACCGGCGCAGGTTATTGTATGTCGGGATGACACGGGCTAAATATGATCTTACCTTAACCCATGCCCGCAAAAAGGATGATGGCAAAGATCTGGTGCCTAGTCTCTATCTCACCGAAATCCAGAACGCCAACAAAGATGTCATCGCGCACAAGCCCGAGATCGATGAAAACCTGCAGGCCGAATATCTGGTTTACCTCATGTCCGGGGAACAACGCGCAGACCTCTTGCTTGATGAAGCAGAGATACAGGATCGCGTTAAAAACTTTGTGCTCAATGTCTCTGCCCTCAATAAATATCTGGAGTGTCCACTTGCCTTCTATTATGAAAAGATACTGGTCATTCCTTCCGGGCAACAAGTATACTTGATTTTTGGAACAGGTCTGCATGAGGCACTGCAATTGTTATTTCGTAAAAAGTTTGAAGAAAGAGAATTGGCAGCCGGCAAAGAATACCTGCTCCGCATATACGAATTGTATATGGATCGCCACAAACATCGTCTCACGGCTAAAGAGGCAATGGACTATACCACCTATGGCAAGATGGTGCTGGATAAATACTACGACCATTACAATGCAACATGGTCAGAGGATATCCAATACGATACTGAATACAAGATAAAAGACATCCATATCCAGGGCGTACCTGTTTCAGGATTTATTGACCGCATAGATAAAAGAGACCATTCGATCATTGTCTATGATTATAAATCAGGCAAGACAGATAAGTTTTCAAAAAAACTCAAACGCCCCGATGACAAGGATCCTGTCGGAGGTGACTATTGGAGACAAATGGTATTTTATGATCTGATGCTGAGTCAGGATCTAAAATACAGATCCCATATGGACCACAGCTGGCTGCAAGCGCTTGAACCAGAAAAGGACGGAAGCTTCAAGCAACATAGAGTCAATGTAACGGATGAAGATCGCACGCTGGTGACCGGTCAGATACTCGATACCTACCAAAAGATCCAGGCGATGGAATTCACCAAAGGCTGTGGCAAATGTCAATGGTGCGAGATGCATGGGATTGTGGCTATACCGGCGGATAATGAAGAGGTAATGGAATAAAAGGAATCATGTAGGGGTTCAAAATTTTGAACCCCTACATGATTCCTTTTATTCTCTCTATTTTGCACTAAATGAACAAAGCCAAACCGATTAACATCCTCACCGACTACGACATCACCCTCTTCCAGGGTGGCAGTCACTGCCGGTTATACCAGAAATTAGGCTCTCACACTGCAGAGGTTGAGGGTATACAGGGCGTAACCTTTGCCGTCTATGCACCGGCTGCGAGCAAAGTTTCAGTCATTGGCAATTTCAACCAATGGCGTGCCGGTACGCATGATCTTTATCCACGCTGGGATAACTCAGGCGTATGGGAAGGATTCATTCCCGAACTCACACCTGGCTCACTTTATAAATATGCCATCGAGTCTCATTCAGGCTGGAAAGGAATAAAAGCGGATCCGTATGGCAGACTGCACGAACATCCACCTATGACAGCATCGGTCATTTGGCAAGACCAGCATCCTTGGAAGGATGAAGAATGGATGACCAACCGTCATCATCGTAACAGACTAGGGGCTGCTATCTCCACCTACGAGATGCATCTGGCCTCCTGGAGAAAAAACGATGATGGCAGTCCAATGAGCTATCAGCAGTTAGCAGCTGAATTGCCGGAGTATCTCAATGACATGGGCTTTACCCATGTCGAATTCATGCCGGTGATGGAATATCCGTATGATCCCTCCTGGGGCTATCAGATCACTGGTTTTTTTGCGCCCACCAGTAGGTTCGGCACACCGGATGATTTTAAATACCTGATTGATCAGCTCCATCAGCACAATATCGGAGTAATCCTGGATTGGGTGCCTTCCCATTTTCCAACCGATGGACATGGACTCGGCAATTTTGACGGAAGTTGTGTGTACGAGCATCCGGATCCTCGAAAAGGATTTCACCAGGACTGGCAAAGCCTGATCTTCAATTACGGACGTAATGAAGTCAAAGCATTCCTGATCAGCAATGCACTTTTTTGGATAGACGAATTTCATGCCGATGGTCTTAGAGTGGATGCTGTAGCTTCAATGGTATACCTTGATTACTCCCGGAAAGAAGGAGAGTGGGAACCCAATAAATTTGGTGGACGTGAATATCTCGAAGCCATTGATTTTATCAAGGCGATGAATGAAACACTGTACAAGTATCATCCAGATATCATCACCATTGCTGAAGAGTCGACTGATTTTCCATTGGTATCACATCCTACGTATGCAGGAGGACTTGGCTTTGGCATGAAATGGATGATGGGTTGGATGCATGATACGCTTGGGTATTTCAAACAAGACCCATTGTACCGTAAACATCATCATAACCAAATCACGTTTAGCCTGATCTATCAGTATTCCGAAAACTATATGCTTCCGTTCTCTCATGATGAAGTGGTACACGGCAAAGGTACTTTGCTGAGTCGCATGCCGGGATTGGGAAAGGATCAGTTTGCTAACTACCGACTGATGCTAGGGTACATGTTTACCCACCCTGGCGCGAAGTTGCTTTTTATGGGAGGAGAGTTTGGACAGCGCAATGAATGGAATTTTGCGGGCCAACTGGAATGGGGTAATCTTGATTTTGAATCCCATGCCGGGATCATGGCATGGACCAGATCAATGAATCATCTTTACCAAAAAGAGAGGGCATTGCATGAGTGTTGTACAAAACCTCAAGGCTTTGAATGGGTCAGGGTGGATGACTATCAGCAGAGTGTCCTTGCTTATGAACGTATTGCCTTGAATCCGGATAAAAAAGTGATGGTAATCCTCAATATGACACCTGTAGACCGCCCTCAATATAGAATAGGCACTGAACAAGACGGCGACTGGACGTTACTCGATCATTCAGACAAGAAGGAATATTGGGGTCAAGATAGATCTGTCCATGAAAAAGTATCCATCGAAAATATTCCTTGGGAACACAAATCCCGCTCGATGGAATTTGCACTACCTGGTCTTACAGTAGTTGTATATAAGTGGAATAAAGGAAATGAGAAAATTGAAAAGGAGGCATTGAAGTCAATCTCCAAAATCAAGCCCCCTTCAGGGTATTTACGGGCAAGCAAACCTGCCATCCAAAAAGCTGCGGCAACTGAATCTGTAATGAAGAAAAACCCCGCTGCCAAAAAACCTGTTGCAGTTAAACTTCCGGCAAAGAAAAAGGCTGCACCTAAAAAACCAATCGCGGTTCAAACCGCTGTGCTAAAAAAACCTGCACCTAAAACTGCTGTGAAAAAGACTTCTGTACAAAAGAAAAGCAAGGGTAAATAAATATTATTTTCTCTGCACCTATTCTATACCACTTCAAGATGCCAGAGGCCAAACTCACAACTCACAATTCACAACTTCATCCATATGATCAAGATTTGGCAGTCACAAGGGATGTGGAATTAGATTTAAGTTATCCCCCTACAATCTTATGTAGCTTCGAATCCCTCAGCTACTGTGATCCTCCTTCACGGTAATATCTGTAACGTTATCCCATTCATATGATTTCCATGGAGATTGTCGCTTCGGCTCCGCTCAGCCGACCGTAATCTGCCTGCTCGACAGACTTTTTTTTGTTTGCTCCGGCCAACAGATTTGTACCTGACGAATCCTCTCGACTTAGCTCGTCGATATACATGATCAAGCTAAATCATTTGAATCACTGAGCCGAAACGACACCACCAAAATCCTAACCATTGTCGCTTCTGCTCCGCTCAGCGACCGTAATCTGCCTGCTCGACAGACTTTTTTTTTGTTTGCTCCGGCCAACAGATTTGTACCTGACGAATCCTCTCAACTTAGCTCGTCGATATACATGATCAAGCTAAATCATTTGAATCACTGAGCCGAAACGACACCACCAAAATCCTAACCATTGTCGCTTCTGCTCCGCTCAGCGACCGTAATCTGCCTGCTCGACAGACTTTTTTTTGTTTGCTCCGGCCAACAGATTTGTACCTGACGAATCCTCTCGACTTAGCTCGTCGATATACATGATCAAGCTAAATCATTTGAATCTCCGAAAGTAACCGAAACGATACCACCAAAATCTCACAGATCGTTGAGCGTAGCCGAAACGAACCAATGGCAAATAACCACATATAGCTAGATCCAAAAAAACCGTTGACTCGACAGGATTACCGGTCGTTGAGCGTAGCCGAAACGACACTCTAATCACATCCTCATCCGCTTACCACTTCTTCATCACCGAAAAATCTGCGTAATACGGCAAGGTAGGATTGTCTGAAAAATTCTGACCAAAGACCTTTCCGCCTTTTGAACCAATGCCCGTGGATTTCATCCAAAAACTTCCCTGTAAACCAAATTTGAAATTACCTCCGGTGGAACCATACCAACCATCCTGGATCTCATGATAATATTCCTGCCATTGGCCGCAAAGACCACAATCTTTTCCGCTCCCGACAACAGGTAAAAAGGAATAGCCAGCACCGCGAGAATGAGAAAAGGTATGAAGTGTGGCAGTACTTGTCTCGCCCGCAATGGCTTCTCCTGTGTCACAGCTGAAACATAGAGGAATAGAAACGGACCATGCAATACCGGCCATAGCCTAGAGAGCCCCAACAGATGTGGGTACTGGTCAGTCAATCCTGAATACGTAAAGTAAAATAACAACTGATGGATTGCAATCACCGCCATCCAGGTCATCAGCACTTTATCCGAAAAAGATTTTCTTCTTTTGAGCAGAAGCAGTATAAAGAGGAAAATGGATATGGTGATGCTGAAAAGGAAATGCATAGAATAAACAGGTTGTCGTATTCATCGCCAAGAAAAGTTTGGCCCTTACTGCAATGTTGAACTAATAGGTCACAAGGTAGGGACATTTGATTAGTTCCTCCGGACCGGGAAAGGTCATGCAGAAAGACCTTGGCTTTAGGCAATATTAAAGGATAGCGATAAAGCAGGCAAATATTTCCCTATCATTGATGATGAATTCCACCATCCACCTGCCTCGTCTACTCCTTGTCTGCTGCCTTCTATGTTCAACGCTCAACTCGTCCAAAGCAGGAAACCTCCCACCAGGTTTTGCAGAGGTTCTTGTCGCACAGGAACTTGACCCAACCACCATGGCCCTTGCACCTGATGGACGGATCTTCATCACAGAGAAAATCGGAAGAATCCGCATTGTTGAAAACGATCAACTCCTTCCGGATCCATTTCTCGTTCTTGAGGTGGACAACTACAATGAGCGCGGCCTGAGCGGTATCGCCTTCGATCCTGAATTTGAGCTAAATGGATATATCTATGTGTACTACACCGTGAAAGGTGAAAACCATAACCGCGTCAGTCGATTTACGGCTAATGGCAATTACGCTGTACCCGGTAGTGAAACTATTCTGCTCAATATCGATCCACTCAGCGGCACGATTCATAACGCAGGCTCAATGGTTTTTGGCATCGATGGCAAACTGTATGTTTCTGTCGGAGACGGAGCTGATGGACAAGCCGCCCAACGTATGACTTCACTTCGTGGAAAAATACTTCGTATCAATTCTGATGGATCTATACCAGATGACAACCCGTTCTACAACGAAGCTACAGGTGTTTATAGGGCCATCTATGCCCTGGGTTTCCGCAATTCATTCTCCATGACTGTCCAACCCGGCACCGGGCGTATCTATGCCACGGAAGTAGGCGCCAGCAACTGGGAAGAAGTCAATGATATACAAGCTGGAAAAAATTACGGTTGGCCGATTATTGAAGGCCCAATCAATGGCCAGACACCACCAGACAATTATAAAGAACCTGTATTTTATTATAATCATGCAGACGGCTGCGCTGCGGTAGGCGCTGCATTTTATAATCCGGATGTAGCTATGTTCCCTTCCCTGTATGCAGGTAAGTTTTTCTTTGCCGACTACTGCGAAGGTTATATTAAGATCATGAATCCTGCGACACCTGGTGTAGCCGCTGTGTTTGCTACCAATATCAACCGTCCCCTCAATCTCCTTGTGGCCCCTGATGGCACCATGTACTACCTCGCGCGCGCAGGCATAGGCGGCGGCTCCGAAGAAGACAACACAGCCACTGAAAATGGGACGCTTTGGCGCATATTCTATACCGGGTCAGGCGCACCATTCGTTTCTGTCAATCCTCAACCGCTGATGGTAAGCGTGGGTGAAGATGCTCGCTTTTTTATACAAGCTTCCGGCGAACAACCATTGCAATATCAATGGCAACAAAATGGAGTGGATATTGATGGTGCAACATCCGACGAAATCATTTTTCAAAATGCTATGCTGATCGATAGCGGCAGTCTCATCCGTTGCATTGTGTCTAATGCATCAGGAGCGGATACTTCCCTGACTGCTGTATACAGGGTCACGTCAGACCAGCGTCCGGAACCAGAAATCATCACCCCCACCGAAGGCACATTATACAGAGCAGGAGATACATTATTTTTTTCAGGCCATGCACCGGATGCAGAGGAAGGAGAGTTGGCACCCACTGCGCTGCGATGGAAAATCGATTTTCATCATGATGAACACACCCATCCGGGCCTCGTCCCGACGGCAGGTATTTCAGAAGGCGAGTTTTTCATCCCACAGACAGGAGAGACGGCAGACGATGTCTGGTATAAGATACATCTTAGTGCTACCGATGCTGCAGGGCTGTCGAAAACGGTCACCAGGGAAATTTTTCCATTGAAAACACAATTTACGGTGCAAACGATACCTTCCGGACTGCCTGTGTTTGTAGAAAGTAATTATGTCATTTCACCAGTCAGTACCACCAGTGTCGTCGGCATCATCCGGCGGGTTGAAGTGTTGGCCTCGGTGATTGCCGGTGATTCTATTCGATTATTTACAGCGTGGACAGATGGTGAACCATCCACTGTCCGCACATTTGCTGCATCTGAGGATTCAGTGACGTTTACTGCCCAATATGTGACATACCCGCTTGGCAATGGTACAGGCATTCGTGGCTATTACTACGACTGCCCGATCGAAGATATCAATTACTATGAGCCATATGCATTTACCCGGATTGATACGACCATTGACTTTGACTGGGCGGAGGGCTCCCCTTCAGCCAACCAACTTGGAAATGATTTTTGGCTCGTACGTTGGGAAGGTTTTATACAACCTGTCTTTGATGATATCTATAATTTTCATGTCGTCGGCGATGACGGTATCCGCCTTTGGGTGGATGAACAGTTGATCGTAGATGCATGGGTACCACAACCTCCCACCGAATGGTCAGGCACAATTGACCTGAAGGCTGATACACAATATCCTATCCGGTTAGAGTTTTTTGAAGAAGGTGGGGGTGCATTATGTCAGCTTTCCTGGAGCAGCAATCGTCTGGCGAAACACATCATTCCAATGTCTCAACTATTCCCCGATAATGCTACGAGCACAAATGAAGGACACGTTGATGAAGCTGGAATAATCATCTACCCTAATCCTGTGCAGGATTTACTTATCGTCGACATGCGCGACCCGTCACTTGAAATCAAAGAGATTCAAGTGCTTAGCACACTAGGACAGGTGCTCTTGCAAAAGACTCGTGAACCTGGACAAGATAAATTGTTACTGGATCTCCGCGATTATTCAAATGGAATGTATTGGATTAAATACACCACCAACTATGGAAAAAACGGTGTCATTCCATTTGTCAAATTTTAATTTAGCTACCTTAAACTCGCTGAAATCCTGATCTGCGCCTGACCAAATTGAAAGGATGACCACACTCCATGCCATCATCATCGCCATCATCGAAGGCATCACCGAATTCCTACCGATATCCTCCACCGGTCATATGATCATGGCCTCTACCCTCATGGGCATTCACGAGGACGCCTTTGTCAAGACGTTTGAAATCTCCATCCAGCTAGGCGCCATATTTGCCATAGTCCTGATGTATGCTAACCGGTTTTTACAAGGCCTGACGATCTATTACAAACTGGCTATTGCTTTTTTGCCAACAGCCATCATCGGCTTCTTAGCGTATGACTTTATTAAAACGTATTTGTTCAATCCGATAGTAGTAGCCATATCCCTTATCGTAGGTGGAATCATCCTCATCCTTATCGATAAAAAAGTAGTGGCCGCTGAAAGTAAAACCGATGTACTTGAAAAAATCGATTACAAACATGCATTCTTTATTGGACTGATTCAATGTTTTGCTATGATCCCTGGTGTTTCAAGAGCTGCAGCCACGATTATCGGCGGGGTGTTCAATGGCCTGGATAAAAAGCAAGCCACCGAATTTTCTTTTCTGCTTGCTGTGCCCACCATGTTTGCGGCCACAGGATACGATCTGCTTAAAACGCCTCTCCACTTTTCGAACGATCAAATTTTTCTGTTAGGCCTTGGTATGTTCATAGCTTTCATCACGGCATGGATCGCGGTTAAAATATTTTTAAAACTGGTGGAGAACTATGGCTTTAAACATTTTGGTTATTACAGGATTATCATAGGAGTGGTATTTCTGATTTGGCTGAGTTAATCAACTGAACTTTCGTCATAGTTATATTTCAATTTAGGGCAGGTTCCTTTCTTGATAAGAATGGAGTATATTAGAGAACACTAAACGAAACAAGTATGAAAAATCTACCTTTTACGCTGGTCTTCACCTTCTTTCTTCACGTGGCCCTGCTAGCTCAACCGATCATGACACCCGACAGTTTGACGATTGATGCCATGGCAAAACTCAGTCCTTTGCGGGCGAGTGGTCCGGAACAGGATGGATTCAAATCGGAAGAGACAGACATACGTTTAATCAAAACGAAACAGTCGTTCAAAAAGTAAATCAATCTGTATTGGTCATCGATGGATTAGGAACCGACGTTGAAACAAATGAAATAATACATCAGGCCTTTGCAGTAATCTCTTATGACAGGAACGCTCAAAAATATCTTATGCGTGCCATCCGCGGCGATGGCAATTATGTAGATGCAGATTTTGAGGTCATCAAAGAAGGAAATTATATCTGGGGATTTACGCATCCCATGGCTGGAAAAATGAAATACACCGCCAATATCATAGATGGCAAATGGATAGAAAAAGGAGAAATGAGCAGAGACAATACGACCTGGTTTCCTTTTTTCGAAATGACACTTTTAAAGAAATAGTCGAAGCCCATTCGATTCCAGAACGATCTTTCAAAAGCTTATTGGCTTATTTGCTCAATAAACTATAACCCCATCAACCCGTCAACCTATAAACCCATCAACCTGTAAGCTTATAAGCCTACCAGCTCGTCTATCCGTTTACATTTTCACGACCTGGATCACTTTGCGCTGACCATCTGCAAGAATGTAGAATAGGTATATGCCTTGAGGAAAATGGAACGAAAATGGAATCGAATGCACATGTTGAAAAGTGATTAATTCCAATTGTCTTCCATAGACATCCGTAATTTCCATCTGTACATTTTCCCGAAGTGTAGACAATGCAATGAGGATATCCCCCTGAGTTGGATTGGGATAAAGCCTGATGCCCGATTGGGAATCTGGTTCATTCGATGACACCAGGATGAGCTCCACACAGTCCGAGGTATCAACACAACCATTAAGTGTCACAATCACGGCGTATGACCCACTCCTTGTAGGAAAATAGGCTTGTCCCACCGAATCCGGGATCAGTGTATTCAAAATACAATCCATCCATTGATATGCGGCGCTATCCTGTTGGGCTGAAAGAGAATGGTCACTGATCGTAATGCTATTGTCAGGACCAGCAATCAAAAGATCCAGGGTGACCACACTGTCACATCCAGCGGCATTGGGGACAACAAAGGTGTATATTCCGGAGTCCTCAAATGTTTCCTCACCATCCGGAGTTGTATAAGAAAAACATGTCTCTACCGCTTCTGATCCCGAGGAGGAATGAATAATCGTCAAATGGAGATTGACTATGCTGTCACACCCATTTGTACCCGAGAATATCTGGGTATAGACTCCTGATGCGGTCAACACCCCACCGGGAGTCACAAGGCTGTCACAAGTTGTTTCCGTGCGTTCAGTTTCCGAATGATGGACTATGGTCAGTTCAAGCGAGATGACACTATCACACCCATGCATATCTGGAATGGTGTATAAAAAAGAGCCGGACGATGCATAGACATTTCCCAATGGATCTTCATATTGATCACACTCAGTCCGTGTATCAGTGGTTTCACTGCTAAGGTAAATGGTAAGATGATAAATGATCAGACTGTCACATCCATCCGTATTGGTCAGGGATTCCACGTATTCACCTGATTGAGTCCAGGTATGCTGTCCATTTGGTGTGGTGTAGCTATCACAACTTGCGTTGGTGACATGAGTTTCATCATAATCATTAATGGTAAGGACCACCGTGATAATGCTATCACATCCAATAGAAGATGAGAGCGTATCCAAATAAGTACCTGTGGAAGTCCAAACCGCTTCCCCGTCAGGAGATATCAAACTGTCACAGGCTGTAGCTTCGAAGAATGAATACACCGCAGGGCAAACATTGATGCTGGCAAGGAGAAAATCATCGTCGCCATTGGAATTCAATGGAAACACATCAGCTGATGGATCGGCATCTATCTTTTGCGTAAACGATCCGGCAATGTAATAGCGGGTGGTTTTATAATGGGCTATTGCGGAAGCTGCATCCGATCCCTGTCCACTGATTTGATCCATTCTGCCAAAGTCACCATTTGCGTTCAACGAGAGCACGAAAAGATCCTCTTCCCCGGAGGTTTGAGCCCAGGAATCCGCAATCCCTGAATAGAAATCTGCATACCCTCTGAAATAACCGGAGACCAGGATATTTCCTTGATGATCTGTGCTGATATCAATTCCTTTATCGTTATCCTCTCCCCCAAAACTACGCGCCCAAACAAATATGCCGGATGGGGATAGTTTTACAACAAACCCATCATCCCCTCCCTGAGATGCCAGAAAGGTTGTAAACGTGCTTGGATTGAAATCCACATTTCCTCTAAACATTCCGGTCAACAGAATATTGCCGGGAGCATCCATGTGAATGCCATTCACTTCTTCATTTTCATTCCCTCCGATGCGCAAGGAACGGATATAGTCGCCCTGCCCCGTGTAGGTAGCCACAAAAATATCATCCAATCCCTGTGCAGTCAACGTAGCCTCATCAGGCTTGGGATTGAAATCAACAGATTCAGAAAAATGACCTGCCATCCATACTTGACCTGTGAGTGTCACTGTCACCCCACGCCCGGCATCTGCACCGGGCCCACCCATACCATGCACCCAAATCAATTGCCCTTCCGGAGTATACTTGGCCAGAAAAATATCTTCCAGTCCCCTACTGGTTTGGAGGTAAACGCCATCTGTTGGATCGAAATCTGCTGTTTCTTCAAAAAGACCAGTTACAAAAATATTATTCGTGGCATCTGTCTTCACTGAACGGATTTCATTGAATCCATCTCCGGTAATTTGAATCGCCCAGAGAAAATTACCGTTTTCATCAAGCTTGGTGATATAAGCATCACCATCTACTCCTGCAGATAATGGAAATACATTTGGGCCAGGATCAAAATCAGCAGTTCCATGAAATGAACCAGTCAATATCACATTGCCCTCCCGGTCCATAGCAATGCTATTAGCATGATCCATTCCGGGACCACCGATTCGCTTAGCCCAAAACACTTCACCGGAAGGTGAAGTTTTGGAAATAAAAATATCATCGTCACCTGCTGAAGACAGAATGTGCAAATCAATGCCTGGGTCAAAATAAACGGAGTTTTGAAAGTTGCCGGTCAAGAAAATATTTCCTTCAGCATCCAGGACCATATCGGTCGCCGCACTGGATCCAGTAGCTCCTATACTATAAGCCCAGTCCAATGTATGCGTAGAATGCAGCGGATTACCCGTTGGATTTCGACGGGATAAAATTTCAGTATCTCCAAAACGACTTTCGGTCCATGCGACCATCACAAGCAAATTCTCTACGCAAACAGTTGAATTCCCCGAAAATCCCTCTTCGGCCGAGAGTTGTCTGCGTGGCGTCCAGGCAAAACCTCCATCCGTTGAAAAACGTGATTCCACTTCCCAATTCGCAAAACCATCATGAAGTTCATGCCAGGTCAAAAAGGCAAATGCTCCTTCCATTGCAATCTTTGGCTGTAATGACTCTCTCGGTGAATTGGTCAGCCGAATATCTTCTGACCAGGTATCTCCGTTGTCAACCGAACGAAGGCCAAAAATTTCCGCATTGCCCTCCCGCAGATCTGACCAAACGATGATGATAGTTTTGCCCATGGCTACAGCGGATGGGAAATTTGATTTAAACGGATTATTGGTCATGCGAAGATCGGCACCCCATGACAGGCCACCGTCTGTCGATCGTTTGTAATAAATCTCATCATTCCCATTCCGATTGTCCTGCCAGACGACATGTACATCATTGGCCGATGAGGATACTGAAGCGTTAATTGAATTTCCACCATCATTTGTCAATCGCATCTGATCCCCCCAACTCTGACCAGCATTGAGAGAATGGCAATAGTAAATTTCCTCATCTTCGAAACGGGTGTCAGTCCAGACAAGATGTACCACAGGACCTGAAGTAGATAGGCAAGGAAAACCGGAATCAGCCGGATCATTGGTGATACGTGTTTCATCAAACCATGAAGTGCCTCCATCATAGGATTTTCGGTAATAGATATCATCATGCCCGCTACGCTGATCTGCCCAGGCGACATGCACTTCATTATTCCAGACCGCAATAGCCGGATAACCAGAAAAACTTCCATTATCTGTCGTCAGTTGTACAGCCATTTGCCAAGATATCCCGCCATCAATAGATCGTTGGTAGTATACCTCACCTTCCAAACCCCGTTCATCGGTATACACAAGATGGACAACGTCTCCATTTGCAGCCATGACATTGGCATTATTAAAGGAAGTGTAAGAATTTCCTGCCGAATTTGTGACCCTCTTCTCAAAGGTGAATTGCGCCGATAAGCCCAGGGGCAGTAAGAGTATAAGCGTCAAGGTGGTAAGTTTCATGTGTGCGATTTAAATGCTAATATGTAAAAATAAAATACTATGTAAATCCTTCTTTTAGAAAAGGAAAGGGAGGGCGTTATGGCTTCCGCTGGATTAAAAATCCATTACGGAGGGGGTAGAAACCAGGTCAATTCTATTCGCGCAAGGCTCTTATTTTGACCTCAGGAAATAAACATACAAAATTTTTCTCTTCTAGGAGGTCTGCCGGCTTCAATATTTTATTGGATGGCAGAGCTATCACCTATCTGAATAAACAATGGCCTAAGCTGATCAGGGTGTTGGAAAATGAAAGAATTGAACTTGACAATAACCTCATCGAAAATAAAATAAGACCACTGGCGCTGGGGCGGAAGAATTATCTATTTGCGGGATCACATGATGCGGCGCAACGCATTGCTATAATGTATAGTTTTTTTGGAACTTGCAAAGCACATGACATAAATCCTTACGAGTGGCTCAAGGAGACATTGGAGCTTATCCCGGAAACAAAACTGTCGGGACTACACAAACTTTTGCCAGGAGGCAATATGTAGTTCGCCGGACGGATACGTTTGTCTGATCATCAATGACAACGAAGGTTGTGCAAGCGATGTATTTTTATAAAAGCATTTTCAACATACTTTTCATTTCAAAACTAATATCGCGTTTTGAAATTTCTTTCAACTTGTCTTTAAAGTTGGTCCGCTTTAACCCCAGAAGTGAAAATAGTAAGGTCCCTCCTTCAGTATCATATTTACCGTCAATCAACTTACTTAAAATTAATGGAACGGACGAATGTATTTTTAATGTTGAAAAAATCAAAGAAAGTTTATTTATAATTTCAATGTTTTCATTAAGAATGAAATAAACCTTTAATTTATCAATGTAACATCTGAAAAGACTTTTGTTTTCATTTTTTAGTCGGAATAGCATTTCTTCTATTGCGTCAATTTCACCTGATTCAACTTTAACTATTAAATCTGTATATTCCATTTATTTAGCTTTAGGTTTACCTTGGTTTTTCCAATTTTCGTATATCTTATCCGCTTCATTTTTATTCTTTATGTCCTTTCCTCCTGAGCCTGGCTTCCCTTTCCTATGCCACTATCTCCAAAAATCTTTTTCAGGAATTCCAAAATCTCTATCTCTTTGATTTTGCTTTCCTCCTTTCATTTGATCATCATTATTCGTTTTTGAATACAGTCGATCAACTGTTATATAAGCAATAAGTGCCAAAGCCCCTCCCAAAATTATTTCTCCTGCTGCTACAGCATCAGCTGGACCAGGCAGCGGTGAATCTAATTGACTTGTAATTGCAGCGGCAGGCAGCGTAAAAGCCATAATTTGAGAGGAAACACTTGATTGTGGTTTTTCAGCTATAACTATTGCTGGATTTGTAGATCCGGAACCAAAATAATGGCTTATGTTTTTATTTTTGTCTACTAATGCAAAACTTCCATCATCCTGTTTTCTAATTGTTCCATCAATAATATTTGCCTTTTTATATTCCTTTGCCTCCAGCCTACTCTCAAACATCCCATTTATATCGGTGTAAAGTATTGGATTATTAAACCCGTATCTAAATGGAGTTTGCTCGGGAGCTAATTCTGCTAAGGGGTCAACACTCGTCCACCTTCCTATACTTGCCATATATATCCTGGCTCCATAGTCATACATCCCAAGAACTTCGTGACTCCGTCAAGTACGATTCAGAACCTCAACTATCACAACTCCTAGCCTCAGTGTAATTTATTTGATGGACAATAAAGATTCATTAAATTCTCTTAATCGGTTTTTAGGAACTCTTGAATATCCAATGGTGATCCCATTTTTAAGAAGTTTGTCTTTCCAAAACAGACCATTTTGACTAAAACCTTTTAAAGTCAATGAGTCTTTAGAATGAAGAGAATTAAACCTGTCATAATAAGTCCCTTGTTCCCTAATGTCCTCATAATTCATTGTGTTTTCAAAAGTAGTAATATAGATGTGTTTTATCATAGCCTATCATTCCCAAGCCCATTTCTTCAAATCCGTTTACTTTGGCGTGTTTTTCAAATGAAGCATACCCACTTGTTGCCCCTTTAATATCTAAATTTATATTTTTCTGACCTGGATAATATCTATCTCCCTGGAATATTCCTCCTGTCTTATGAACAAAAGTACTTGACTTAATATCTACTGAAAGAAGGTTATTATCAGCATCAGTATTGGAAGTAACATTTATAGCAGATGTCAACTTGTTGCCCGCAGGAAAACTTCCCATAGGGCCATCCCAAAGATCGCCATCTATATAACTGTTAAATGTAAAGGTTAAATCTCTACCTAAATAAGTTTCGCCTACTTTGGTTGTTGCTTGTGAAGTAGCATTCTTATCCCAATAAATTTCGCCATCTGCATTCTGTACCCAATCATCTAATTGCCCATTGAGTTGCATTCGATATATCCCTCTGATTTAATAAATGACTATTTGGACTAGGTACTTCCATCATGTCACCATAATCCATACGTTTACAGGTCTTACAATAAGGTACCTTAGACACTTATAAAGGACTTTTTAATCTATTGTATCTACCGCTTGGTTATACTGTGATGTAGTCAATCAGAAACGGACATTTCTATTCCAGATGAATGGTGGCTTACACAAAATAATACCCTGCGCTAACGCTATAGGCCGTGTGTTTTTTTCCTACCCCCCCTTACCAATTTCTTGAAAAATTCTTGTCAGATATTCGCTTACAATAAAACAATTCCAAGTTTATCGATTCTACCTGAACCCTTTACTGTCATCTTGTGTCTGTAGCAATAATAAATCTTACGGACAGAAGACGATCTCTAACATTAACTATGAGGTTGAATTTTGAGAATGATTTTGTCCCAAATACACTTTTGAAAGCGATTGTGTCGGAGATGTGTCGGAATGCAAGATTGCCAGAAAATAAAAAAGGGGCTAAAACCCCCATCATTATTAAGTGACCCCGGCAGGGCTCGAACCTGCGACCCGATGATTAAGAGTCATCTGCTCTACCAACTGAGCTACGGAGTCATTTCTATTTTGTTATTCATTCGAGCTTCCTCGAACCTGCGACCCTTCCGCCGCACTTGCTTTTTTTCAAAAAGCTGCGTGGCGGAATGCTCTACCAACTGAGCTACGGAGTCATTTCTATTTTGTTATTCATTCGAGCTTCCTCGAACCTGCGACCCTTCCGCCGCACTTGCTTTTTTCAAAAAGCTGCGTGGCGGAATGCTCTACCAGCTGAGCTACGGAGTCATTTTTATTCTACTTTCCATTCGAGCTTCCTCGAACCTGCGACCCTTCCGCCGCTCTTGCTTTTTTCAAAAAGCTGCGTGGCGGAATGCTCTACCAACTGAGCTACGGAGTCATTTCTATTTTGTTATTCATTCGAGCTTCCTCGAACCTGCGACCCTTCCGCCGCACTTGCTTTTTTCAAAAAGCTGCGTGGCGGAATGCTCTACCAGCTGAGCTACGGAGTCATTTTTATTCTACTTTCCATTCGAGCTTCCTCGAACCTGCGACCCTTCCGCCGCTCTTGCTTTTTTTAAAAAGCTGCGTGGCGGAATGCTCTACCAACTGAGCTACGGAGTCATTTCTATTTTGTTATTCATTCGAGCTTCCTCGAACCTGCGACCCTTCCGCCGCTCTTGCTTTTTTTCAAAAAGCTGCGTGGCGGAATGCTCTACCCAACTAAGCTACGGAGTCAATAAAGTATTTTGGGATGGCAAAGATAATTTTTAATTCTGTTTTTTACATATTTCTGTCCCAATGGATTCCCCGACCACCCAGTACCAGGACATTTGCATTCCAACTGAAATATACTTAAAATAAAATGACTTTAACAAAAACAAATTTCCTTTGCAGCCTGTTTCAACGCACATGCAAACATTACGATTACTCCTTTGCTTATTCCAGCCGCTGACCATGCATGCTCAGGAAAGTGCCATCGGCAACTGGTTGATGTATTTAGGCAATCAGAAAATCAACAACCGATGGAACTGGCACCACGAAATACAATACCGCAATTATAATTTCGTCGGTGACCTCGAACAACTCCTCCTCCGTACCGGCATCGGCTATAACCTGTCCGCGAATAATAATAACCTCCTTCTGGGATATACATACATACATACATAGTGAGCCCTACGTTGCCGGCACAGATCAGAAAACAAATGTAAACGAGCACAGGATATTCCAGCAATTGATCTCAAGGCAACAGTTCGGACGCGTATACCTACAACACCGCTACCGAATCGAAGAGCGATTTATCGAAGATGATTTCAAAATGAGGTTCCGCTACTTTCTTGGACTTAATGTACCACTCAATAAAAAAGAGATGGTCAAAGATGCTATCTATCTTTCGCTCTACAATGAAATCTTTCTTCAGGACCGGGACCCGGTATTTAACAGAGATCGGATATATGGAGCACTCGGCTATGTGCTCAATCCGTATCAAAGCATGGGCAGGGTATATGCTACAAATATTACCTTCCGGTCATCGCGGGCAATTACAATTAGGCCTGTTTAACAATTATCCTTTTAAAAAGTAGTATTCATTTCCTCAGCCTGTCTTTTTGTTCTTTCCCTCTGGTTTAGGTGTACTGTCTAATACCCCAAATACCATCTGCTCCAGAAAACGGATGATCTCATCCCCACTTTTTGCATTTCCAAAATCTGTCAGGGAAGGTAAATGTTGCATATAGAAATACTGTGAATGCGCCATCTCTATCATGGTGCTAGACAATGAAAAAGGATAAGCGTAATCAGGATTATAGGTTTTAATAGACTCAGCGATTCGGGCACAAAGGTCTTTAAAAGGCTTAAACAATTGATCCTTGTTGTCTGCTTCTACATGCTTGGTCAGCCATGACTTGGCCCCTTCTGCCATGACGATGTCATGAAGCAGTTTTTCATTGATATGGCCGGTCGAAAGATCATCTTCTACCCGCATCGCCAGCAAAAGTATGGCTGTCTTGATTTTTGTCTTAGCATCCACTACATTTTTGGTTTCCATCATGAGCCGGTATTCCTGCCAGCTCCAATACCAATCGACCAGATAAAGCAATAATCTATGCTTGTTTTCAAAATAGCGGTAGATGCCTGCCTCCGTAGTTCCTATTTCCTGAGCTAGCTTTTTAAACGTAAATGATTCAAATCCAATCTGTTCGATCAGCGTGATACTGTATTGGAGGATCTTTCTGCCTAGTTCAGATTCCTCTGGATTACGCAGATATAGCTTTTCATTGAGCCTGATTGTGAGTTTGATTTCCATGCATCACCGGATTTTAACACAAAAGTAACAATATTTATTTTGATAGCTTTACTATCTTTTAAAATATAGTCACTATCTTTGTCTTATTAAACCAAATTCACTAATGAAAAACATATTTAGTCAGTTTCGTCATGACATTCCGGCCAGTTTTGTCGTCTTTTTTGTGGCTGTCCCCCTATGTCTCGGGATTGCCCTTGCTTCAGGAGCTCCCTTGTTCTCAGGCATTATAGCAGGTATCGTCGGAGGAATTGTCGTCGGTATAGCCAGCGGGTCAGCTCTGGGGGTAAGCGGACCTGCTGCAGGTCTGGCCGTCATCGTTTTAGGCTCAATTGCTGCCTTGGGCGGTTCTTGGGAAACCTTTCTACTTGCAGTCGTCCTTATGGGAATCATTCAACTTGCAGCTGGCTTCCTAAAACTGGGTTTCGTTGCCTATTACTTCCCTTCTTCGGTCATAAAGGGAATGCTCACTGGTATCGGACTCTTAATTATACTCAAACAGCTACCGCATGCTTTTGGCTATGATAAAGATTTTGAAGGAGACCTTTCCTTTGCCCAATTGGATGGGGAAAACACTTTTTCCGAATTGGGAAATATGCTTCAATTTATTAACCCGGGTGCAATAGTCATAACCGTCATCTGTATGACCATTCTATTGCTTTGGGATCTTGTGTTAGTCAAAAAACACAAAATTTTCGGCATGATCAATGGACCATTGGTAGCTGTTCTTGCCGGCATTGTCCTTCACTACTTTTTTCTTCATGGAATACTTCCTTTCACCCTCAAACCAGAGCAGGTGGTAAATCTCCCAGTGCCCTCCAGCCTTGGGGATTTTTTCAGTCAATTTGCATTTCCAGATTTCTCCCAGTTGAATAATCCAAAGGTCTACTCTGTCGCTTTCGTTTTAGCCATCGTTGCCAGCCTTGAAACCCTCTTGTGCGTAGAAGCTACTGACAAACTCGATCCCGCTAAAAGGATAACGCCCACAAACCGCGAACTCAAAGCGCAAGGCCTTGGCAATATTATTTCCGGTTTGATTGGAGGCCTTCCCCTCACGCAGGTGATTGTGCGCAGTTCCGCCAACATTACCTTTGGCGCCAAAACCAAGTTGTCAGCGATTCTTCACGGGGTTTACCTCTTTATCTGCGCCATCACGATAGCCAATTTGCTAAATATGATTCCTTTAGCTACCCTCGCCGCTATCCTGTTTATCGTAGGATATAAACTGGCCAAACCTTCATTGTTTAAAACCATGTATAAGCAAGGAAGAGAGCATTTTATACCTTTTCTCGCAACAATCATTGGTATCCTCCTGACAGACCTCCTCACGGGAATCGGTATAGGAATGGCATTCGCCATCTTTTATCTCCTGCTCAACAATTACCGCAATGCATATGACGTCAAGGATGTGTCCAATAGCCCGCATGACCATCATATCGTCCTCTCCGAAGAAGTATCGTTTCTGAACAAAGGAGGTATCATCCAAAAACTCAATGAAATTCCCGAAAACTCCAAAGTGCTGATTGATGCGAGCGGTTCCAAATTTATACACCAGGATGTCATCGAAATCATCCAGAATTACCAGGTCCATGCCAGTACCATGAAAAACATCGTGGTGGAAGTGAAAGGCCTGTTGCCAAATAAAGCAGTTTAAACCATATAACCTGATATCATGAAAACATTAAACAAAGAAATGCAGGCAAAAGTCACGCCGCAACAAGCCATCGAATTGCTGAAGGAAGGCAATAAACGATTTGTCAATAATCTTAAAGTCAATCGGAACCTGCTGCAACAGGTCAACGAAACCTCCGCTGGTCAATACCCTCTCGCCGTAATCCTGAGTTGTATTGATTCCCGCACTTCGGCAGAGTTGATCTTCGACCAGGGACTGGGGGACATCTTCAGTGTCCGCATCGCCGGCAACATTGTCAATGAAGACATCCTCGGCAGTATGGAGTTTGCCTGCAAAGTGGCAGGCTCTAAAGCACTCGTCGTACTCGGCCATTCCAAATGCGGCGCTGTCAAAGGGGCGTGTGACCATGTCGAAATGGGTAACCTGACCAATCTTCTTTCCAAGTTGCAACCAGCTGTCCATGCAGAAAAAACAGTCACTTCTGACCGCTCCTCTGCCAATAATGAGTTTGTGGAAAAAGTCGCTACCCTCAACGTAAAAATGGCCATGCACCAAATCCATGACAAGAGTACCATCCTCAATGACATGATCCAGAAAGGAGAAATTGCCATCATCGGGGGAATGTACAATGTAGAAACAGGGGCAGTGGAGTTTTACGAAGAATAGTACGAATCGTACAAGAACTAACCTTCTTTTGTAATTGTTATGTCTTGGCCCGGAAACGTTCGGGCCTTTTTTATTTGAACCCGATCCCTAAAAAGAGCTTACTTTTAAAAAACTACCATGGCCTGCCATACGGTGCCCACATGAAGACAACAGCCAAACTAAGAAAGTACTACAGCCGCCAGATCGACTCTATTGAAGCCATCCTGCAGAAGCCGGGACACGCTTATACACCTGGAGATTTTCACGCGCTCCGCCTTGGCATTAAAAAGATCAAAGCAATACTTACCTTTCTTCGCTTTTATGATCCTGATTTCAACCGAGACAAATATTTCAAACCTTTCGAAGCCCTTTTCAAGCTAGCTGGTGAGGTCAGGGAAATTCATATCCAGCAAACCCTTTTGGATCAATACAAATCTGATCCGCTTCTGGAAAAATACTTCGCTGATCTCGCTTCAAACCTCCAGCATCACCAAGGTGCATTCGGCGAACTCATCGATGCAAAGCTCCGGAAAAAAGTAAAGTTAAACGCCAAAAAGGTAGATGCCTACTTTCAGAAAGCAGCCAGCAGGTTGATGAACAAATATCTGCTCGACGAACAAAGCCGAGTAGATCTCCTGCTGAAAACGGAGAAACTGGCAAAGAAAGACGTGCACGACCTGCGAAAACAGATCAAGAACATTTATTACCTGCAGAAGAACTTTCAGCCAAGGGACAAGCGTCTGGTCATAGCAGATGAATTCCAGGAAATGCTTGGTAAATGGCACGATGACCAAGTGATTGCCAAAGACCTTCTAAAGGGTGCGCAAAACCACAAACTCACATCCGCAGAAGTCAAAGCATTGATGTCCCTGCGCAAAAATATCCTGGCCCGCGCTTCCCGGCTCCTAACCAAAATTCAACAAGCCAAAAAGTCGGTCTAAACACCTCCTTAGCCCTTTCGCTTCTTTCGTCTTTTTAGCCCTAAAGGCCTCTTTTTTTTGCGCTGAACCGCAGTTTGATTTCACTATACCCTTCCATTGTCAATGGTCAGTTCAGGGGCCCTCCAATACCGCCCCTTCGCTGCGCGAAGGTGGCGGAGGAAGGAAAGGTACTCAACCTCTTCCCTTCGACAAGCTCAGGGACCCGGTTTAATTTACGTTTCAACCTCTTTCGCCTCTTTTTTTTGCGCTGAACCGCAGTTTGATTTCACTATACCCTTCCATTGTCAATGGTCAGTTCAGGGGCCCTCCAATACCGCCCCTTCGCTGCGCGAAGGTGGCGGAGGAAAGAAAGGTACTCAACCTCTTCCCTTCGACAAGCGCAGGGACCAGGTTTAATTTACGTTTCAGCCCCTTCAGCTTCATTCGCCTCAGCCTTCGCCTTCCCTAAGAACCAAATCCTCCTTACCTTTGTTACTCCTCTGATATTGAAAGCTTTTAACTTTTAAATACCCTAATCAATGTATCCAGCTGAATTAGTAGCCCCAATGTCCAAAGACTTGAACAACGCGGGGTTCGAATCACTCTTAACACCTGAAGAAGTTGTTGCTGAGTTTGAAAATAACAAGGGCACCGCCCTCCTGGTGGTCAACTCCGTTTGTGGATGTGCTGCAGCCAATGCCCGCCCAGGTGTGAAAATTGCCCTGCAGAATGAAAAACAGCCTGAAAAACTGTTAACGGTATTTGCCGGCGTAAACGCTGAAGCAACTGCCAAAGCAAGAGAATATCTGCTCCCTTACCCTCCATCATCCCCGGCGATTGCCCTTTTTAAGGACGGGAAATTGGTTCATTTTTTGGAGCGCCACCATATCGAAGGCAGAAGCGCTATGATGATTGCTGAAAACCTTAAGGCGGCATTCAACGACTTTTGCTAATACTGTTGCCCCGTCTGCGCAACCATCCTACATGACCCGAATCACAGAAAAAGACTCTCCTTACCGGCATCTCGAAAAGATGTCAACCGGTGAGATTCTCTCTCATATCAATCATGAAGACCAATCCGTTGCGCTTAAGGTCAAAGAATGTATTCCATCCATCGAAGCATTAGTGGATGATATCGTCATCCGAATGATAGATGGTGGTCGCCTCTTTTATATCGGTGCCGGTACCAGCGGTCGTCTCGGTATCCTGGATGCTTCAGAATGCCCGCCGACATTTGGTGTCGAAAGTGATATGGTCGTGGGACTTATTGCCGGTGGAGATGCCGCCATCCGGGATGCTCAGGAATTTGCAGAAGACGATCCGATTCAAGCCTGGAGAGACCTCAAGGAATATGACATCAATCCTGTTGATATTCTTGTCGGTATCGCTGCATCCGGTACAACACCCTACGTCCTGGGAGGACTCACCCAGGCCAGGATCAAAAACATCCTGACTTCTTGCATCACCTGCAATGGCGCTGCCCCTATTATCGCCCTGGCTGATCATCCAATCATCTGCGAAGTAGGTCCTGAATTCGTAACCGGCAGCACAAGAATGAAAGCCGGTACAGCGCAAAAGCTCATCCTCAATATGATCTCCACGGCCACCATGATCCGCCTGGGACGTGTTGAAGACAATAAGATGGTAGACATGTTGCTGACCAATCACAAACTCATCGATCGTGGCATCCGCATGATCATGGAAAAAACAGGCTGCTCAAATGAAAAAGCAGCTGCCCTATTGGAAAAACATGGTTCCGTAAGGAAAGCTGTGCAAAAAATGGAATGAAACCATTTTCTGTGAAACAATGCTTCATAGCCGCTAACTACCCAAATTAATATCTAGTTACAGGGCTTACGTTGGCAAAGTCTTGTCCATTCAAATCCCTTTCTTGATTTCAGACAGTTATCCTTTTTATCTGCTGTCCATTTATGGTGAATTGGATTATCGGCGACATAGTCTTTCAGGAGAAGCGTATTTCCATCCATGATCCAGTTTCCATTGACATCAATTATATTTCCAGGATCATCATTTTTGTAATAATGAAAAGTATGATCCTCGTTTATGGTCAAGGTGATCTTCATGGAGTTGCCTTCACCGCAATCGCAAATTCCATAGGTTCCAATTAAGATGCTTTCAGGTGCTGTTCGGCTACTAAAGGACATCGTCGTCAGTACCATCAACATACCCGTAATCAATTGTACTAGATTTAGCTTTCTCATGGTAAGATCGTCAGTGATTATCGTGCTGACTCCGCACGTTTAAGATGAATAACGAAAATAGTAAATTATTCTCTGATAAAAGGAATTACATTCTCTCGATGGCTAGTGCCTCACAACTCACAATTTGCTCACTTCCCCACTCCCACTGATCTTAGCAGTAACACTTGCATTGCCCCGATAGTGAACATCACCGCTTCCGGATATGTGCGTCTCAAGTTCACCGTTGACATGAACAGCTGCATCACCTGACCCGCTGATTTGAATTTTACATGCTGATGCCACAAGATCTTTTGTCATCACATCGCCAGAACCACTGATCGCAACTTCAAGGATTTGTGTGGTACCGCCTAGTTCAATTTCTCCTGAGCCACTAATCCGTGCTTTGGTTGCCTTTGCATCAATATCCATATGGATATCTCCGGAGCCTGAAACTGCAATATCAATATCTTTTATACCCGAAAATTTTCCAATAGATTTAATAGATCCGCTTCCACTCAGACCAACAAAATCCATTGTCGGAATCGTAATATATACGGTCACGGGCTTGGCATTATGAACTTTCTTGAGATAGGAAATTTTCCAGCTACCATTACTGACATCCCTCTTTATATTGTCGATGATATTCTTTTGGCCTTCGATGACGATCTTTTGGGTTGCACCCGGAGTCAGGATCACATCTCCATCAGGTCCAAGGTCAAGCCCCTTCAAGGA
>Ga0163152_10000431_pt1 | contig 74146 bp, 50 predicted proteins | sample OliLakLV19MP8IB2_FD_148635 | JGI IMG/M metagenome (GOLD analysis project Ga0163152, IMG submission 148635) | Freshwater microbial mat bacterial communities from Lake Vanda, McMurdo Dry Valleys, Antarctica - Oligotrophic Lake LV.19.MP8.IB-2 | ecosystem: Environmental > Aquatic > Freshwater >... | reverse complement strand
CGCGGCCAGCCGTTCAATCACCGCCAGTCGGTCCTGATCGATATCGAGGATGAAAGCGAGTACACGCCGCTGGAGCATCTTGCCGAGGGGCAGGCCCGATTGTCGATTCATGACAGTCCGCTGTCGGAGGCAAGTGTCCTGGGTTTTGAGTACGGCTACAGCCGGGATTACCCGGAGGCGCTGGTCCTGTGGGAGGCGCAGTTCGGTGATTTCGTGAACGGCGCGCAGGTCATCATCGACCAGTTCGTCAGCGCCACGGAGGACAAGTGGCATCTGCTTTCCGGGCTGGTCATGCTGCTGCCGCATGGCTACGAAGGGCAGGGGCCCGAACACTCGAGTGCCCGGCTGGAGCGATTCCTGACGCTGGCGGCCGAGGACAACATCCAGGTATGCCAGCCGACCACGGCCTCGCAATACTTTCATCTGCTGCGACGGCAGGCGATGCGCCGCTGGCGAAAGCCGCTGGTGGTCATGACGCCGAAGAGCCTGCTGCGACACCCCGGCGCGGCCTCGCCCCTTTCCGAGTTCACGATCGGGCGATTCCGCACCGTCTTCGAGGACGCCGCGGTGGTCGACGCCGAGCGGATCATCCTGTGCACCGGCAAGGTCTTCTTTGATCTGGATGCCGAGCGGGTGAAGCGCGGCACCACCCGCACGGCGCTGATCCGATTGGAACAGCTTTATCCGTTTCCCGAGACGGTCCTGGCGGAAGCCATCGCCCGGCACCCGAATGCGCGTGAAGTCGTCTGGGTGCAGGAGGAACCGGGAAACATGGGATCGCTGGCCTTCGTTGCCCCGCGGCTCGGCCGGGTGGCCGGCGGCCGTCCGGTTCGCACGATCAAGCGATCGGCCAGCGCCAGCCCGGCCACCAGCAGCCCGAAGGCGCACAGCCTCGAGCAGGCCGCGCTCCTGGCCCACGCGTTCCTGGATGTGTCGGCCGGCGCAAGGGCCGCCGCGCGCTGACGTGGGCCCCGACCCCGATACCGGTCGCCGCCTTCCGTTTTCGGTCGTCTACCACGATGACTACGATCTGAACCTCGGCGGGCATGTCTTCCCGTCGACGAAGTTCAAGTTGATCCGCGACGCTCTCCTGGCCCGCGGGATTGCCGCCCCGGCTGACATCATGGCCCCCGAGCCGGCCACGGATGATGATTTGAAGCTCGTCCACACCGCTGACTGGGTCGAAAGGCTGAAGCATCTCAAGCTCACGTTCGGCGAGATCAACCGGCTGGAGATTCCGGTGAGCCCGGAACTGGTCCGGGCCCTCTGGCTGGCCGCGGGGGGCTCGATCCTGGGGGCGCGGCGCGCGCTGGTGGACGGCGTGGCCTACAACGTCGGGGGCGGATTCCATCATGCCTTTCCGGGTCACGGCGAGGGCTTTTGCGCCATACATGATGTGGCCGTGGCGATTCGCCGGCTTCAGAAGGATGGCGTGATCCGGCGGGCCATGGTCGTGGATGTCGACGTGCACCACGGAAACGGCACGGCGGCCATCTTCGCTGCCGATCCCACCGTGTTCACGCTTTCGATCCACCAGTTCAACAACTATCCATTCGAGAAGCCACCATCGGATGTCGACATCCATCTGCCGGACGGCCTCGGCGATAAGGACTATCTGAAGCGCCTGGGCGATGCGTTGCGCCCGGCACTGGATCAGTTCCGACCCGAGCTGGTCTTCTACATCGCCGGGGGCGATCCGTACGAGCACGACCGGCTCGGGGGCCTCAAGCTCACCCTGAACGGCCTGTTCGACCGCGATCGCCTCGTGATCCGGGAGGCGCGAAGCCAGGGGATCCCGGTGGCCATCGCGCTGGCCGGCGGCTATGCGGAGGATGTCGAGGACACGGTGGCGATCCACGTCAATACGCTGCTGGCCGCGGTGGAAGCGGCGCGACAATACCCCGTGACATGACACCCGCGTTCGCCGCCCTTCGACACCGTAACTTCCGGCTCTTGTGGATCGGTCAGCTCGTGTCGTTTTCGGGCTCGATGATGCAGAACGCGGCCATCCTGTGGCACGTATCGCTGTTGGCGCCACCGGATCAGAAAGGTCTCTATCTCGGGCTGGTCGGACTCGTGCGAGTTCTGCCGATCATCATCTTCTCATTGCTGAGCGGTGTGGTGGCCGACGCGGTCAACCGCCGCCGGCTGATGTTGTTCACGCAGGTGATCATGGCCGCCATTGCCGGAGTTCTGGCGTACCTGACAATTCGAGGACTGGACAGCGTCTGGCCCGTGTACGTGCTGGCGGCACTCTCCTCGGCCGTGGCGGCGTTTGACGGGCCGGCTCGCCAATCGCTGGTGCCCGACCTGGTGCCGGCCGAGCACTTAGCCAACGCCATCAGCCTGAACACCGTGATGTTCCAGTTCGCCGCCGTGGCCGGACCCACCATGGCCGGAATCGTGCTGGCCACGCTCGACATCGGGTGGGCCTATCTCCTCAACGGCGTCTCCTTTCTGGCCGTCGTGGTGGCGCTCCTCCTCATGCGCGACGTGCACGACTCGGTGGATGCCGAGGGGCGCGGCGATATCAGCGTGGGGGCCGCCAAGGAGGGGTTGCGGTTCGTTTTTTCGAACCCGATCATCCGCTCGACGATGCTGATCGATTTCTTCGCCACATTCTTCTCGTCCGCCACAGCCCTCCTGCCGATTTTCGCCCAGGACATCCTCCATGTCGGAGCTCGAGGCTACGGCGTGTTGTACGCCGCCCCCTCGATCGGAGCCCTGGCCGCCGGTGCCGTCATGATCACCCGCGTCGAACGAATCGAGCGGCGGGGCCGGGTGCTGATCGGCGCCGTTCTGGTGTACGGCCTGGCTACCATCCTCTTCGGCTTCTCCCGCTCCTTCTGGCTGACTTTCGCCTGCCTCGCGCTCACCGGCATCGCCGATACCGTCTCCACCGTTCTCCGCAACATCATCCGCCAGTTCGCCACCCCCGACGCCCTCCGCGGCCGCATGACCTCCATCAACATGATGTTCTTCATGGGCGGCCCCCAGCTCGGCGAACTGGAAGCCGGCCTCGTGGCCCAGGGCTTCGGCGCGCCGGTGTCCGTCGTCACGGGTGGTATTGCCTGCGTGCTGGTGTCACTGGGGATTGCGAAGAAGACCCCGGAACTGGTGGCGTATCGGAAGTCGGATGCGGTCGACGGGCCCGTTGACGGAAGCCAGGCTTCGGGCCCTACTCGATAACCAGTACCCGATCCAGCCCCGTCAGCGAGAAGACGCTGCGGACCGAGCGGTTCAGGTTGGTGAGCGTCATCGTGTGTCCCGCGGCCTTGAGCCGGCTGAAGGCTTCCACGACGACCCCGATCCCGGCGCTGGAGATGTACTCCAGGTCGGCCAAATCGACACGGGTCGACCCTTTCAGCTCCCAGAGGATCTTCTTGGCCTTTTCCACCTCGGCCGCATCAAAACGACCGGAGAGGCGGATGTTTCCGTCTTGAACAGGCGAGATTTTTAGCGGCATCCTCGGCATCTTGTTGAAGGGTGGACAGTTCCGGGCTGAGCCGGCCATGGCATCCAACGGGAAGTCAAGGGGGGAGCCTAGCAGGCCCCTCCACTGGAAGGAAGCCGATCCGGCGGGGGGATCCGGGGCGATCCCTTGCCCGGGCCTTGACGGAACATCCCCCCGGTGTTTCATTCTCCCGATCCTACCAAAGGAGCACTGATTGCCGCCAACCAATACAAGAGTTCGCTGTCTGTACGTATGACGGAAAGCGACGAGGCGATTGTACGGCAGGTGCTGGATGGCCACGCCGCGACCTTTGAAGTCCTGGTGGAGCGGTACCAGACGGTCCTGTTCAACCTGGCCCTCCGCATCCTGGGCGATCATGACGATGCCCGGGATGCCGTGCAAACGGCCTTCATGAAGGCCTACCAGAAGCTCGACACATTTGATTCCGAGCACCGATTCTTCAGCTGGCTCTACCGGATCGGCATGAATGAATCGCTGAATGCCTCCAAGAAGCGCCGGCCGATGGAGGAAGTGGACATCCGGATGACTGATCCGGCCATGGGTCCGGCGGAGTTACTGGTCGTCAAGGGATTGAAGGACGCCGTGCAGTCGGCGTTGATGCAGCTGACGTTGGAGTATCGGCAGATCGTGGTTCTGCGGCACTTCGCCGATTTGTCCCACCGGGACATTGCCGAGCTGCTCGGCATCCCGGAGATGACGGTCAAATCGAGGCTCTTTACGGCCCGCAGGCTCTTGGAGCAGTGCTTGGCTCGGAAAGGTGTCACTCGTGCAGATGGATGAGCAGCTGGAAGCGGCAATGAACGAGGTCCTTGACGGGACCGCCAGCGAGGAACAATCCCACCGGGTGCAGATGGCACTGGCCGGGGATACCGGCGCCCGGCAGCGCTTCGAGGAGATCAAGCAGCTGCATGATCTGTTGAACAGGACCCACCGCTTTCCCGCCCCGACCGACATTCGACCCGCGATTTTACGGACCATTGAAGCCCGACCCGGCGGCCGCCCGAGAACTCGACCCTTCGGGTCCGGTCCCTGGATCTCAATCTCTCGCCGACCGGCTGTCGGCATGGCCTGGAGCTTTGCCACCGGGGCCCTGGCGGTTCTCGTGGGCCTGGCACTCGTTCGGGGATCGACGACAGCTCCCGAGCGCCCAACAAACCAACCTGGTCCGAGTCACTTCGCTGGGACCATGGTCCGGAACGACGGCGAGATCAGTTTCCGGCCATTGAGTGAGGAGCGATTGGATATCCCGGGAGGCGCGGTCGTGGCACGGGTCCTCGGCTCGGAACGCGTCCTGCGGGTTGAAATATCGGTCAGTACCGTCACCGAATCGAGCCTTTCATTGACGTATCCGGCCTCGGAGCGTGCCCTGACTCGGATCATCCCCGAAGGTTCGACCCCCGGTCGAATCGACATGGCGGTGGGCCGCGTCGACTGGTATCCCCCGCAGGCGGGAAGGATCACACTGGAATTCAATGTCGGCGGATTGGAGGAGCCGTTCGGCTTGGAAACCCTTGTGGAGGGTGCGACACGCCGTGTCACGCTTGCCACCTGGAATGCCGCGAAGGGCCGCTGAGATCGATGGTGATGCCTCCCCGGATGGGGGAGATCACCTCGGAGCTCTCTCTTCGCACTTGATCACCAACTCCGGCTCCGATCCGTTGTAGTTCCTGTACGACGTTTCCGCACCGGAGTACGACTCGACGACTCATTACTATCAGGAGGGTTTAATCATGAACAAGAAGACCTTGCTCTGGGTGGGATTGGTGGCCGCGGGAGCGCTCGTGTTCTTCGCTCTGAAGGGTTACCCGCCCGCCGGCAACGGAACCGAGGGGACCATCGGGGCCGCCAAGCGCTACCAGGCTGAGCAGATCAAGTCGAGCGATGTGCAGCTCGGCGACACCTCCATGAACGACGTGCTCCAGTCCGAATTGTTTCACAAGATGATGACCAACGAGGACTTCCGCAAGCTCGTCACGAGCGACGGATTCCGCAGCGCCGCGGCCGAGGACGGCTTCGGCCGGATGGTGAACGATGCCGGCGCCCGGGGCGTCCTCAATGACGGCGATGTGCAGCGGGCCGCCGCTCCCGAGGGAGATCTCGGGAAGCTCCTCGCCTCCGATGCCTCGCTCCTGGTGACGACCGCGGATGGTCAGCGGCTCATCGCGGCCGATGGTTTCGGTAAATTCATGGCCGACGCGTCCGCCCGGCAGACGGTGGAGGATGCCCTCAGTCGTCGGTTCGCGGACGCCAGCAAGTGGGCCACCACTGACGCTGGGAAGCGGCAGATCGAAGCAGCCCGTGCCGCCGCCATCGATGGCAGCCGGATGACGGCTGAAGCCGGCAAGGTTTCGGCGGATGCGAGCAAGCAGTCGGCTGAACTTGGCAAGGTTTCGGCGGATGCGAGCAAGCGCCTGGCCGACGCCGGCAAGGTGTCGATGGATGCCAACAAGATGGCCGCCGAGGCCGAGGCGCGGGTGATGGAGGCGGCACGTCGTCAGACCCTCGATGCCAGCAAGCTCAGCGCGGATGCCGATGTGGCCAGGCTGGTCAAGAAGTACCCGGAACTTGGCAAGATGATGGAGAGCGATTCCTTCAAGAACCTGGCTTCCACGGGCAAGCTCAGCACGGTCCTGGCGGATGACGGCCTGGCCAGGGCGGCCGCGAGCGAGGATGTGGCGAAGATCCTGGCCCGTCCCGAGGCGGCCCGGGTCCTGGCAGAATACGGCAGGTATCTGCCCGATCTCGGGAAGACGGGTCGCGTTGCCGAGCTTGGCCGGGTGATGACCGATGCGAGCTTTGTCCAGGCCTTCTCCGATCCCGGTTTCGGAAAGTCGCTGGCGGCGGTCGATGGTGCGAAGCTGCATGCCATGGCCGACCAGATGGCCCGCAACGCTCATCAGTGATTCTCGACTGTCGGATCCACTAGTACGCCGGGAAGGTCGCGCGGCCTGGCCGCGCGACCTTCCCTTGTTTGCGTTACCGTGTCCGCCCACCGATGAAAGAGAGCCGGTGGGCTGATCGTTGAACTGGTCCCTTCCGCGAAGGCCGCCGCCCATGCCGCGATCCTGCTCGATGTCAGTGTTCGCCCCGATCCTCACGTTGCTCTTCCTGGCCACGGTCCCCCCGCCCGACCTGTGCGCCCACGACGTCCTCGAGACCGATGATCTGCGCCTCATCTACACCGATGCCACCCTCGGCTGGCTGGCACCCTACACCGCCCGCTGCTATGAGAACTCGATGGCCTTCCACAAGAGGCTCTGGGGCTACAAGCCAAGCGAGAAGGTCACGGTCATCATGGATGACTTCGGTGACTATTCGAACGCCGGCGTCTGGGTCGGACCGCGCAACAGCATGGTGTTGCATGTGGCCCCCGCCAATAACGTCTTCGAAACGGGACCGAGCAACGAGCGGATCAATTTCACGATGAACCACGAGGCGGTGCATGTCGTGGCGCTGGACCAGGGTTCCGGGTCGGACATCTTCTTCCGGGATCTCTTCGCCGGAAAGATCCGTGAAACGGACGAGTTCCCCGAGTCGATCCTCTGGAGCCACCTGACGCTTCCCCGCCGCTCCGCCCCCCGCTGGTATCACGAGGGGATCGCCGTCTTCTTCGAAACCTGGATGGCCGGCGGCTACGGCCGCGCCCAGGGGCCGTATGACGAAATGGTCTTCCGATCAATGGTCCGCGACTCGACCCGCATCTACGATCCGCTGGGTCTGGAATCGGAGGGAACACGGATCGATTTCCAGGTCGGCGTCAATTCCTATCTCTACGGCACGCGATTCATGAGCTGGCTGGCCCTGGAGTACGGCCCGGAGACCCTGGTCCGTTGGGTTGGCCGGGCGCCGGGCTCGAAGGCGGACTATCGCGCCCAGTTCCGGCAGGTTTACGATCGCTCCCTGGACGACGCGTGGCGTGACTGGATCCGCTTCGAGAAGCAGTTTCAAGCCGCCAATCTCGATTCACTCCGGCGTTACCCGACCACACAGGTACGTGACCTGACCGATCGGGCCCTCGGCTCGGTCTCGCCGACCTGCTACGAGGCGGCGACCAGGACCCTCTACGTGGCCGTCCAGTATCCCGGAACCGTGGCCCACATTGCCGCGATCGAGATCGACTCCGGCCGGAGCCGGAGGCTGCTGGATGTGAAGGGTCCGGCGCTCTATTTCGTCTCCTCGCTGGCGCTGGATGACTCGACCAGGACCCTGTTCTACACCACGGACAACAACGACTGGCGGGATCTCTGCGCTCTCGACCTGGCCACCGGGAAGTCGCGGCGAATCCTCAAGGACATCCGGATCGGCGACCTGGCATTCAATTCGGTCGATCGCTCGCTCTGGGGGGTGCGGCATTTCAACGCGCTCTCGAGCCTCGTGCGGCTGGAAGCACCCTATGACGAGTTTCGGCTCATCTCATCGTGGCCCTACGGCCAGGATCTGTACGACCTCGACGTCTCACCGGACGGCAAGTGGCTCTCGGCCAGTCACGCCGAGATTTCCGGGCGCCAGTCGCTGCGACTCTTCGACATGACCCGCCTGGCTGCCGGGGACACGACGTCGATCGAGCTTCACGATTTCGGAGCGGCCATTCCAACCAGTTTCGTCTTCTCCCCGGACACGCGCTTCCTGTTCGGCAGCTCGTATTACACCGGCGTCTCGAACATCTGGCGCTACGACCTGGCCGCCGATTCCATGGAGATCGTCTCGAATGCCGAGACCGGTTTCTTCCGCCCGCGCGCCGTGGCCGATGACTCCCTGCTGGTCTTTCGCTACTCGGGTGAGGGTTTCGTCCCGGCCTGGATCGCCCCCCGGGCCCTGACCGACGTCAGCCCCATCACCTTTCTCGGGGAGCGCATCGCCGATCGGCATCCGATCGTCCGCAGCTGGGCCATTCCCCCGCCGACCCGGGTGCCGCTCGATTCCCTGACGATCTACCAGGGGGAGTATCGGCCGCTGCGCCACCTGGGCCTTGCCAACTGGTATCCGATCGTCCAGGGCTACAAGGACTACACCGGAGTCGGGGCCCGCCTCGAGTTTTCCGATCCGCTCTCGGTGAACACGATCGGCGTGAGCGCCAGCTATGCCTCCGGGGGGATACTGCCGGAGAATGAACGACTTCATCTCGGGGTGGAGTGGACCCGCAGCAATATCGAGGCGGCGTTTCACCTGAACAAGGCCGATTTCTACGATCTCTTCGGCCCGACGAAGACGAGCCGGAAGGGGCGGGCCCTTTCACTTCGCTGGACGAAAAACCTGATCTACGATTCCCCGCGCAACATGGAGATGAAGGCGGGGGCCGCCTGGTTCTCCGGCCTCGAACGCCATCCGCTCTACCAGAACGTACCGACCTCTCCCAACTTCAGCCAACTTCTCAGCGGATGGGTTCGGCTGGACGACAAGAACCAGCGATCCTCCATCGGTGCCGCCGACACGGAAAAAGGGTATCGCTGGCAGGCTTTGGCCCTGGTTAATTCTGTCCGGCTGGAATCGACGTCGGGGGACATCCGCTGGAAGACGAACCCCCAGTTCGTGGGCGGACTCGAGCTGGGAACACCGATCCTGATCCCCAATTCCTCGGTATGGCTCCGGACGGCGGCGGGTTGGTCGCCGGGGGAGGAGGACGACCCATTCGCCAACTTTTTCTTCGGGGGCTTCGGCAACAACTGGGTGGACCATGGAGATCCGAAGCGCTATCGCGAAATCGAGAGCTTTCCCGGTATTGACCTGAACGCCGCCGGAGGGACGAATTTCACCAAGGCCATGCTCGATTGGAATCTGCCGGCGCTGCGCTTTCGACGGGTTGGCGTACCATCCTTTTACGCGTCATGGATACGGGGCTCCATATTTGCCGGCGGTCTGTGGACCAATCTCGACCGGGACGACTCCTCCACCCGGGCCCTGGATGTCGGCACGCAGGTCGATCTCCGGATGACGGTCCTCTCGCGCCACAACCTCACCCTTTCGTTCGGTTATGCGCGGGCCCTCGTCGAGGACCAGGCCGATGACGAGGAGTACATGGTCTCGCTCAAGATACTCTGAGTCGGTCGGCGCGCCTGGTGCGATGAAACAAGGCGACTGCTAGAATGGCCGCCTTGATGATCTCGCCGCTCAATGTCAGCCTGGCACTGCTGCCCGTGCTTCTGTTCCTGGCCGCGCTTGTCTTTCTGGACAGCTTCAAGCTGACGCCACTTCGATCCGTCATCCGTTCGATCGTCGTCGGTGCCCTGGTCGGCCTGGCCGCCTATGTCATCAATACATGGCTTCGCGAGGCGGCGGGGGTCGATTCCGATTACTTGCGGCGAATCCTCGGGCCGATCGTGGAAGAATCGCTTAAAGGATTGTTCCTCGTCTGGCTGATCGGCCTTCGGCGAGTCGGTTTCCTGGTCGATGCCGCCATCCACGGCTTTGCCGTCGGAGCCGGCTTCGCCGTTCTCGAAAACATCTACTACCTCACCGCGATCAACGACTCGAATCCGGGACTCTGGCTGATCCGTGGATTCGGCACGGCCCTCATGCATGGCTCGGCCACGGCCATGGTGGCCATCCTGACCAAGAACCTGACGGACCGGCATCCCCGGGGGTTCCCGTGGGTCTTCCTGCCGGCCCTTGGCGTGGGCATCGTTTTCCACGCCGGATTCAATCATCTGGTATTGCCGCCGGCCGTCATGACACTGCTGGTCCTGATGATCGTCCCCGTTGTCCTGTACGTGGTATTCGAGCGGAGCGAGCGGGCGACGCAGGAGTGGCTCGGTCTGAACCTGGACTCCGACATCGAGCTGCTTGAAGCGATGACGGGCGGCGACATCGGTGAAACAAAGGTTGGAGGCTACCTGATGGGCCTCAAGGACCGTTTTCCCGAAGATGCGGTCATCGACATGTATTGCCTGGTTCAAGTCAACCTCGAGCTGTCGATCCTGGCCAAGGGGGTCCTCCTCGCCCGGTCGGCAGGACTGGACGTGCCGCTGACGGAGGACGTGCGAGCCCGGCTCAAAGAGTTGCACCACCTCGAGCGCGCCGTTGGACCGACCGGGCGGCTGGCCGTGAGTCCAATCCTCCGCATGTCAGGCCGCGAGCTCTGGCAGATCTACATGTTGACCAGGAAGAGCGAAGACCGGTAGATTTCAACGCCCACATGGTGGTCCACTTTCGGGTGTCCGAGACTGCCCCAGACCGACCCGCGACGGGAGAATCCTGTGTCCTCAATCCCTGACATCCGCCTCACCCAGCTCGCCAAGCGCGCCGGCTGCGCCGCCAAGCACCCGCCCGGTTACCTCCTGCCGCTCCTCGGCATGTTGCCAAAGCTCACCGATCCCAATGTCCTCGTGGGAAGCGCCTCGGCCGACGATGCCGCCGTGTACAAGCTCACCGACGAGCTGGCGCTGGTCCTGACCACCGATTTCTTCACGCCGATCGTGGACAAGCCGTATGACTTCGGGCAGGTGGCGGCCGCCAATGCGCTGTCGGATGTGTACGCGATGGGGGGGCGGCCCGTCTGTGCGCTCAACATCGTCGGTTTTCCCGAGGACACCCTCCCGCCTTCCGTCCTGGGGGAAATTCTGCGCGGCGCCGCCGACAAGGCGCACGAGGCCGGCATTGATATCGTGGGCGGACACACCATACGCACCGACGAGCCGATCTTCGGGCTGGCGGTGGTCGGCACCATTCACCCCGATCGCGTGCTGACGAACGCGAAGGCGCGACCAGGCGATGCCCTCATCCTGACCAAGCCGATCGGCCTCGGGATCATCACCACCGCCGCCAAGCAGGGGACGGATCGACTGAATGCGATTGGCGAAGCCATCCGAATCATGACGACGTTGAACCGCGCCGCCGCGGAGGTGCTGACCACGACCGGGGTCCATGCGCTGACCGACATCACGGGCTTTGGCCTGCTGGGACATTTACGGAACATCGTCGCCGCCAGCGGGGTGACGGCTTGGGTCTGGTTCGACCGCGTGCCGCTCATCGGCGCCGCCGTTACCTACATCGGCGATGGGATCGCCCCCGGCGGCACGCACGCCAACTGGCGGTTCCTGAGCGGCGATTGGGTCGATTGGGGTGGCGATCTCACCAAGGAGGAGCAGCTTCTCCTGTGCGATGCGCAAACGTCCGGCGGCCTGCTGGCCTCTGTGCGCGCCGATGACGCCGAAACGTTGCTCCTGGCGCTCCACGCCGCGGGAGTGGCCGACGCCGCGGTCATCGGACGGATCGTCGAATCCTCGTCGGGCCGGATCGTTGTCAGTCGTTCGGAAGCCTAGAACCGTTCATCCAGGAGATTGCGCATGTCCGCCGGAACGTTGACCAGCATCGTGCACCAGCCACTCGACCGCTCATACGCCGCCGATGACCGCCTGGACGATTTCATCCGCGTACCGGTCGATGCAATCGAGGTCGTGGCCGACTTCGGCCTGGCGGGTGATCAGAAGGCCCGCAAGGGCTCCGTGCGGCAGGTCAACATCCTGTCCGCGGAGTGGCTCGAATCACTGGCGGCGCTCGGTTACCGTACGAAGCCCGGCGAAATGGGTGAGCAGCTCATCGTGGCCGGCCTCCGCGTGGAGGAGCTCCTGCCCGGTGATCAGTTCCGAATCGGCGCCGACGTTGTACTCGAGATCACCAAGCCCCGCACCGGCTGCAGCCGCCTCGAGCACTCCCAGGGGAAGCCGCTGCGCGAGTTCCAGCCGGCCATCGGCATGCTGAGTCGGGTGATCGCGGGCGGCACGATTCACGTCGGCGATGCCGTCCGCGCCGTGCCGCGGGGCGCCGAGTCCTCGACGGCCACGTCTTCGGATCCCGTTCCGGCGGCTACTGGGTACCGCCTCATCGACGACGAGGACGGGACGATCTGATCTAGCGGATCTTTTTGGCGTTGGACGACAATTGTCCCGGAGCTGTTTGCGGAACCGCCGCGCCCCAGAACTCGGCGTGCAGGGCCCGGACCGCCTCCTCGACTCGCGAACCCGGCGTGACAAAACTCAGGTTGATCGCCGAGGCGCCATGCGAAATCATCGAGACGGGAAGCGACTGGACGGCTGAAAAAATACGGGGGACGAGGCCGGGCGATGACCGGAGGCCCTCGCCGACGAGACAGACGATGGCCTGATCCGTCTCCACGCTCACGTCACCGAGAGGGGCCAGTTCATTCCGGATGACCGGAAGATGTCGGGTGTCATCCAGCGTCATGGACACGCTGACTTCCGAGGTGGTCACCATGTCGACGGCCGTTTCGTGCCGGCTGAAGACTTCGAAGAGCCGGGCCAGGAAGCCGTGTGCCATCAGCATCCTGTCCGATGTGACGTTGAGTACGGTGATCCCTCGCTTGAAGGCGATCGCCGTGATCGGTCCCTTGGCCCCCGGTGTCGACCGCACGATGGCGGTTCCGACGCCGTCCGGGCGGCGGGAATTCAGCACCCGCACCGGGATGTTCTTCGTCATGGCCGGAGCCAGCGTGCTCGGATGCAGGACCTTTGCTCCGAAGTAGGCGAGCTCGGCCGCTTCCGCGAAGGAGATGACCTCGATGTGCAGGGCTCCGGGAACGACCCGGGGGTCGGTCGTCATGATCCCATCCACATCGGTCCAGATCTGCACTTCCGTAGCGTCGAGGGCTGCCCCGAGAATTGACGCCGTCAGATCCGAACCACCGCGGCCGATCGTCGTCGTCGCTCCTCCAATAGTGGATCCGATAAACCCCTGAGTCACCACGATCCGGTCATCACCGGGCTCGGGACGGAAACCGGCGGCCAGACGTGGGCCGGCCACCCCGAGATCGACGGCGGCCCGGCCGAAATCGGCGTTCGTCCGCATCATCGGTCGGATATCCAGGAAACGGGTGGGGAGACCAGCGGCGCTGAATCCGCACGTCGTCAGGTGCGAGGAGAGAATTTCGCCCTGGGCCAGGAGCGAGTCCGTGAGCCGTGCGGCCGTCGGCAATTCTGAGCCGGCGCTCGGATCCCCCTCAAGCATTTCCGCAAGGCTCCGAAGCGTTTCGGCTGCTTCGAGACGGGCTTCGTCCAATCGAGCATCGAGGGCCTGACGGAGGTGGCCACCGGCAAGATCGTCCGCTGCCGACCGATGCCGGCCGATCATCCGATCGAGAATTTCGAGGGCGCGGGTAAGGCGACCCGCGCGGGCATCGGCAGCGGCTTCGACGAGCGCGTTCGTCATCCCGGCCATGGCGGACACGACGATCACCGCGTTCGGTGATCGTCGCCCGGCCACAATCGTGGCGGCACGACGAATAGCTGCGGCATCCTCAACGGAGGTGCCGCCGAATTTGAAGACAATCACGTGATCCCCTGCGAGCCGGAAGGGAGAGCTAGTCCACCCCTGCCACCACGATCATGCTGGCGCGGGCCGTCGCCTGCCGGAGCTTTCGCGCCGGCGCGTATTCCTCGGAGGTCACCCAGGCCTGTGCCTGGTCGACCGTGTCGAATTCCAGGATGACGATGCGGTTCGGCCGCCAGTCACCCTCCAGGACGTGGGTCTGGCCGCCGCGGGCGATATATCGTCCGCCGAACGCCGCGATGGAGGCGGGCGCGAGCTTCTTGTACTCCTCGTAGCCGGCCGGATCTTGGACATCGATATCGACAATGACGTAGGCGCTCACTTGAAACCTCCCGGCGTCAGATCTCGATCTGCTCGCCCATCTCCACCACGCGGTTGGGTGGCAGCTTGAAGAAGGACGTGGCGGTCCGTTCGTTGCGGATCATGCGCGCGAAGAGCCGCTCCCGCCAGACGGCCATTCCCGGACGGTCGGTGGCCACAATCGTCTCGCGCCCCAGGAAGTAGGTTGTCTCCATCGGCTTCAGCGTCAGGATTTCGGGTGGCAGCATCTGGAGGGCGGCCGGCACATCCGGATCCTGCATGAATCCGTAGCGGATGAGAACCCGCCAGAATCCGTGCCCCAGGTCCTCGGCTTTCACCCGTTCCTCCGCGGAAACGTGCGGGATTTCTTCCGAGATGACGGTCAGGAAAACAACCCGTTCATGCAGTACGCGGTTGTGTTTCAGGTTGTGCAGCAGCGCCGAGGGAACGCCGGTGGCATTGCGATACATGAAGACGGCCGTTCCAGGCACCCGGTGGGGCGGGTTCTCCTGGGTCATCCGGATGAAGTCGACCTGCGGAATCTCCGATTCCGCGTGTCGCGCCGACAGGATCTGCCGGCCGCGCTTCCAGGTGGTCATGATGGTGAAGACGATCACAGCCACCGCCAGCGGAAACCAGCCACCGTCGGCCACCTTGATGATGTTGGCGCCGAAGAACGCCAGGTCGATGATGAGAAACACCCCGCAGAGGCTGAGCGCCATCCATTTCGGCCAGCGCCACTTGTCGTGAGCCACGAAGTAGAAAAGGACCGTCGTGATCCCCATGGTGGCCGTCACCGCGATGCCGTAGGCCGCCGCCAGGTTGCTGGATGTCTTGAACTCAATGACAAGCCAGATGCAAGCCACCATCAACGCGAGGTTGACTCCCGGAACGTAGATCTGGCCGATCTCGGAGGCAGACGTGTGCTTGACCTCGACGCGCGGGCTGTAGCCGAGCTGCACGGCCTGTCGTGTCAGGCTGAAAGCACCGGAAATGACCGCCTGGCTGGCAATGCACGTGGCGGCCGTGGCCAGGATCACGAGCGGAAGCAACGCCCACTCGGGCGCGAGGCGGTAAAACGGGTTCTCGGCATTGGCTGGATCCGACAGGAGCAACGCTCCCTGGCCGAAATAGTTGAGCATGAGCGCGGGGAGCACGAGATAGAACCAGATCAGCCGGATCGGGCGGGCCCCGAAGTGCCCCATGTCGGCATAAAGGGCCTCGCCGCCGGTGACGACCAGGAAGACCGTTCCGAGGACCAGGAAGCCGTGCCACCCGTTCCGCATGAAGAAGTCGATCGCATGGCTCGGGAACACGGACTCCAGGACCGCCGGGTAACGAAGCGTCCACTGGACACCAAGGATCGCCAGGACCAGGAACCAGACAAGGGTGACCGGGCCGAAGACCTTGCCGATGCCGTCGGTGCCGTTTTTCTGCACCAGGAAGATCAGCACGATGATCACGATGGTGATCGGCAGCACCCATCTACTGAACAGGGGGGTGATCAGCGACAGCCCCTCAACCGCCGACAGGACCGAAATGGCCGGCGTGATGATGCCGTCGCCATAGAGGAGCGCCGCCCCGAAAATACCGAGGGCCGCGATGATCATCCGCTGGGTGTCCTTGCCCCGCGCGGTCCGATTGGCCAGGGCGGACAGTGAGAGAATGCCTCCCTCGCCGCGGTTGTCCGCGCGCAGGATGAAGCCGAGATACTTGATCGAGATGACAATGATCAGCGACCAGAAGATCAGTGACAGCACGCCCATGATGTTCGCGGGCGACGCCTCGATCGCGTGCGGCCCGTGGAAACATTCCCGCATGGCGTAGAGGGGGCTCGTGCCGATGTCCCCGAAGACGACACCGAGTGCCGTCAGCATCAGGACGTAGAGATAGCGGCCCTTTGGGGGATGTCGATGGTGGTCTGTTGGCAAAGTTTCGGCCAAGCGCGTTTCCTTGATTCCCGCCCCATCCGGGGTGGTTCGGCCGCCCGGCAGAGTCGGCCAAGCCGGGCATGATACGCCGCGTGGTGGGGGGTAGCAAGGTGGACCCGTGTGACAACTCTCAGGCAGGGCCCACCCGACTCCACTGGACAGGACCCGCGGCCGCGCCGACAATGCCCATCGCCTGAATCAGTCCTGTCCGTTTCACGAATCCATCCAGCGGGGGTTGCATGGCATCGTCACGTCGCAAGGGGAAGAGCCGCTCGAAGATGCCGGTCAGCCGCGCCGCCGTCAGCCGCGCCGCATCGCGAACCCGCCGGCCGATCAAGGTCGAGGATCTGACCCGGTTTGTATTCGTTTCCGACCCGCAACTGTCGCCGGATGGCAAACGGGTCGTGTTTGTTCGGAAGCACGTCGGCACGAAGAATGACTACCTCCTCGATCTCTGGATGGTCCCGGTCGATGGGGGAGAGGCGGTGCGATTCACGAGCGGCGGCAAGGACGGTTATCCCCGCTGGTCGCCCGACGGCGGGCGGATCGCCTTCGTTTCGGGGCGCGAGAAGTCCCGCCCGCAGATCTGGACCATTCCAGCCGCCGGTGGCGAGGCCACGAAGCTGACCGATTTTCCCGAGGGGACGCTGGCCTCGTTCCGCTGGTCGCCCGATGGGCGGATGCTGGCCGCGTCGTTCCGCGAGCAGGACCCCGACTGGACCTGTGCGGCCGGGAAGCATCGCACCGACAACGGCCTGACCGATCCGCCCCGGGTCCTCGACGACTGGTGGTACCGCCTGGACGGAGACGGCTATTTCAATGCCCAGCGCTTCCACCTGTACGTGATCGATGCCAAAACCGGCAAGCACCGGAAGCTGTACGACCGGGACACGATGGGAGGCTTCAGCTACGACTGGTCCCCGGACAGCAAGGAACTGGCGGTCACCACCAATCGCGCACCACGGGCCATGGTCGAGCCGTGGAAGGACGAGATTCTGCGGATCCAGGTGTCCAGCCGGAAGATCCGCGCCGTACCGAATCTTCCCGAGGGGCCGAAGACCGCGGTGCGCTGGTCGCCCGATGGCAAGTCACTGGCCTGGGCCGGCCGCGAAGGGCGCGCCGGTCAGTGGGATGCCGAAAACATTGAACTCTTCGTTTGCGGCGCGGTCACGGGTGGAGCCCGGAGCCTGACCGGCAAGACGGACTACTGTCTCACGGCGGCCACGCTGGCCGACACCGCCGAAGCGGCCTTCGATCCGCAGATTCTGTGGACTCCCGACAGTCGGCGTATCGTCACGCGCCTTGGCTGGCATGGCGAGGGACACGTGGCCTCGGTGGCCCGCTCCGGTGGCCCGTTGACGATTCACACCCGGGGCAGCCGGGAACACACGCTGGGCAATTTCGATGCGACGGGGAGGAAGCTGGTCCTGGTCGTCGGTGACAGCAGCGGCCTGGCCGAAATCCATCTGACCGACGTTTCGAAGTCGATCGGATCATTGACGCCGCGGGCGGTGACCTCCTTCAACGCGCTCCTCCACCGGGAACTCGAGATCGTCCGACCGGTGAGTCACTGGGTGCGCACCGCCGACGGCCACCGCGTTCAGTGCTGGTCCATCCGGCCCGCTCACGGCAAACGAAAAATGCCGGCCATCCTCGAGGTGCACGGCGGGCCCCATGCCCAGTACGGCGTGCCGTTCTTTCACGAGTTCCAGCTCCTGGCGGCGCAGGGTTACGCGGTCTTTTACTCCAACCCGCGCGGCAGCAAGGGATACGGTCGTGATCACTGCGCCGTCATCACGGGCGACTGGGGAAACAAGGACTGGATCGACATCCAGGCGGTGACTGCCTTCATCAAGGAACAGCCGTGGGTCGATTCGAAACGTCTCGGTATCATGGGCGGCAGCTACGGCGGTTACATGACCAACTGGGCCATCGGTCACACGCGTGATTTCAAGGCGGCCATCACCGACCGCTGTGTTTCAAACCTCGTCAGCATGATGGGGAACACCGATTTCGTCGAAGCACCCGATTTCTACTGGCCCGGCAACATCTGGGACCGCCCTGAAAAACTCCGCGAGATGAGCCCGATCGCCTACTTTGGCCGGGTCAAGGCGCCGACACTGATCATCCACAGTGAAGGGGATCTGCGCTGCAACATCGAGCAGGCCGAGCAGGTGTTCAGCGTGCTGAAGATGCGCAAGATCCCAACGCGCTTCGTCCGCTACCCGCGCACGACCAGCCATGGCATGAGCCGCGGCGGGCCGCCCGACATGAGGCTACATCGCCTGCGCCAGATTCTTGACTGGTGGAAAAAGTACCTCTGAGGCTCATCACTGACCGGGGCCGGGCGTGACGCGAACCCCCAACGCCTTCGCCCCGGTCTGGAAGCTGGTCAAGCGCATCCCGAAGGGGCGTGTCATGACCTACGGCCAGATTTCCGAACACCTCGGGCGCCGGCTCTCGGCGCGGGCCGTCGGCTGGGCCATGAGCGGGTGCCCCGACGATGTCCCGTGGTGGCGGGTGGTCAACGCACAGGGGGCCTGTTCCACCGAGGGGCTGGTCGAGCCTCCGGGGTTGCAGCGCCGGCTGCTGTCGAAGGAAGGCATTCGATTCAACGACCGCGGCCGGATCGACCTCGAGCGCCATCGCTGGCACCCGCGTCGCTCCTGACGTCTCCTCGCCCCTTCTGACCGAAAGGCCGTCACGGTCAATTCGTTCCCGCTTCAACACTCCACGGCCGACCTGCGTCTTTGGATACCGAAGCACGAATTGGCCGGGCACCGGCAGCGCCGGGCGCCGATCGAACCCCCCGTCTCAAGGAGATCCGATGCTGTCTTTCGTTGCGCGTTCCCCCCTGGTTGCCCGTTACGGGCGCCTCTTTGCCGTGGTCGGACTTGTCGGTGTGCTGACAGTGGCCGCCGCGCCGCTGGTCCGTTCACAGACGTCAACCACCGCAAGTGACGACACCCGCCTTCGTCGCACGATCCGCGGCATGGAGGAGATGTTCGACGATGTCTTCGTCGAGAGCCGCAACGTGCTGGTGCAGTCACACGAAGCCACGCAGGGGCACTACATCCCGGAGTTCGGCATCCTGTTCACCGCCGAGGTGTCACTTCTCAATCGCTGGTCGATCACGCGCCAGACCAACTGGAATTGGTCGTGGGACGACGATGACGACGACGGGGATTCGGCCCGGATGCTGACCCGCCAGGAAAAGCAATACAAGGCCTTCAAGGAGGAGATGACCGAAGCCCTGATGGCCGGCGGCGACAACTTCGGAACACGCCTCGATGGCAGCCAGTGGGTCGGTATCTCGATCGCGCTCGAGGACAGCCGCTACTTCAAGAAGCACAAGCTCAACCAGCTCCAGATCAAGGCACGCGCCGGCGATCTCAAGGCTTTTGCCGACGGCACCATCACCGAGGCTTCGATGAGGGGAAAGATCGTCACCACGGAGTCCTGATTCGGGCGAAGCGGGCGGCCCTTACGCCGCCCGCTCGCCCAGCCGGCCGCGGGCTGCGCGCAAGGCGGTGACACCGATCACCGCCAGCAGCGCCAGCAGGATCAATGTCGTCGAAAAGTACCAGGCCGACGTGTCCAGTGCGAACGGGTAGTTCGACACGAGTCCCAGGACCAGGATGGCCGAGGCGGCAGCCAGGAAGCCCCGGCGGAAGACCAGGGCGAGCAGGCCGCCCGTGATGATGAGGCTGATGACGAGACGCGTCGGCGATGTCTGCCCGGCCGAGGCGGCGCCTCCCAGGAGCAGGACCACCAGGCCAACCGAGAGCCACTCCTTCTTCAGAACCATTCTCCCGATCACATACAGGATGAGGATGACCATCGGTGTGGTCACCACCTGGGTCAGGCTGCTCAGGATGGCGCCGATCACGGCCGGTCCGCCCAGAAGCACATCCGAGTCGATCTGAATCGGCAGAAGAGCCAGGCCAGCATGAGCGAACCCCAGACCGCCGTGGCCACCCGCACCGCACCGAGCCGGTCGGCCCGCTCCAGGCGGATGTTTCGACGCGTGATCAGAAAGCCGCCGATCATGACCGTCAGGATGATGACAAACGAGATGATCGACTGGGCGGTCCTCTGGCCATCCGGCAGGACATCATTGAATCGGTCACGCGGATCCCAGGGGACGATCACCGAAAATCGGGCCAGCCGGCCCCGGTAGGTGGCCGCCTCGACCAGGACGGTGTCGCCGGGCGCCCACGACCGCGTGCCGCGCCAGGCGCGCCGCGCGTCAACATAGAAACTCGGATTGCGATTCGGCACCGCCGGAGCGAATCGCCCGGTATCGAGTCCGGCCGCGACAAACCAGTTCGGCCAATCGGGCTCGGGCACCACGGCCAACGAGTCGGTCCGCGGCGGAATCACCGCAAGCAAGGTCAGCTGGCCGGTCTCGTCGAGGACCACCATGGACATCCCGGCCGATTCGAACGGCGGGTCCGTCCGGTTGATGCGACCGAACGAGCCGAGACGCTGCGGCACCTCCCCCGCGGCAGGGCCTGGCGATACCAGTACGAAATGGCCGAGGCTTTTCCCGATGCAAAATGACTCCAGCGGTCCGGCGAGGGGTCGCGATCCGCGATCCAACGCAGCAGGGAATAGTCATCCAGGAATCCGGAGCCCTTGAGCCCGGCCGATTGCGGCAGATCGACCCGGGCCAGCAACTCGCGGGCCTTGTCTTCGAGGACTTCCGGACGCTTTGGCAGCGGACTCAGTTGATACAGATACGCCTGCCGGCCGATGAAAAGACTGATGATGATTCCCAGGGTCATGACGCCGAGCAGCAGGTTGGCCGTGCGCGGACGCATCGCCACCTCGCCACCGGCGGCTCTCACCATCTCCGGGCTCGGCGTTTGGCCGGCTGCCAGCACGGCGGCCAGTGGATCGCCGCCTGGCAGGGCGGCCGACAGGGCCATCGCCGAGTCAAATCGGCGCTCCGGTTCCTTCTCGAGACATCGGAGGATGACCTTTTCAACGCGCGGATCGAGGTCATTCACCCGGTGCGACGGCGGTTCGGGCGGTTCTTCCTGGTGCTGGCGGATCAGTTCAACCAGCGAGTCGGCCTCAAACGGGCGTCGACCGGTCACCATCTCGTAGAGAATGAGGCCCAGTGAGTAGAGGTCGGTCCTCACCGTCAGGTTGATGCCGTCCATCTGTTCGGGTGCCATGTAGGCCGGGGTGCCGGCAAAGTTGTCGTTCTCGGTGAGGCGGCCGGACAGTCCGGCCAGGCCGAAGTCAGCGATGCGCGCATCACCCCGTCCGTCGATCATGATGTTCGACGGCTTGAGATCGCGATGGAGCACGCCCTGGGCGTGGGCGGCCGCCAGGCCAGCGCAGATTTCGCGGGCAAGCTGCGTGGCCTTTTCGGCCGGCAACCGGTCGATGCGCCGAAGAAGACTGGCCAGATCCTCGCCGTCGATGAACTCCATCGACAGAAAGTGCTGCCCTTCGATCTCGCCGATGTCGTACACGCGACAGACGTTGGGATGACTGATCTGCCGCGCCAGCCGAACCTCTGAATGGAAGGAGGCCAGGGCCGCCGCGTTTCCGGCCAAAACGGCGGGAAGGAACTTGAGCGCCACCGGCTGATCGAGTTTCAGGTCGTCGGCCCGGTACACCTCGCCCATGCCGCCCCGCCCGATGAGCCCGATGATCCGGTAACGCCCGGCCAGCACCATTCCCGGTTGGAACAGGGTTGAGCCGGCGGCACCGCTCGCCACGACTCCGGCCACACTGGGAGTGCTGGAATGAATGGACGACCCGCACGACGAACAGAAGCGGCTGGAGTCCGGCACCGGGACCCGGCAAACGGGGCAGGGGGTCATGGGGCACAGGATAACGAGCGGCCGGGTGGACAACAACTTGCGCGCCGTCGAAAAACTGCTACTCTGCCGCCATGACCCGCGCCATGAAGAACGACGCCGATCATCCCTGAGTCAAATCGCCCCAACTGGGTAATCTGACGCTCCTCACGCATTCCATACGCAGCGAAAGCTCTTAAGCTCCGAGTGGCCCACTCCGATATCTCCTGTGACCGAGCAAAGTGAACCAGGTTGTCCCACACGCCGCGCTTCCGGGAGATGTTGGTCATGATTCGTCACCACCACCCACGACACCGCACTTTCGGAATCATCCAGCCGGGCGCCGCCCGGTTAACCGCCGCGTTCGTGCTCCTGGGCTGGTCCGTGGTCTCCGTCGCCTCGGCGCAGAGCCCGACCTACGAAGACCAGGTCATGCAGATCGTGAATCAGGAGCGCTGGACCAACGGCCAGCTGCCACCCCTCAAGCGCAACGACTTCCTCAACAGTTCCTCGACCACGCACAGCACCAACATGGCCGTGCGGAACTTCTTCGCTCACTGCGATCTCGACACCGGCACCAGGCCGTGGGATCGGATGACCGCCGCCGGTTACACCGGCTGGAACTCCGCCGCCGAGAATATTGCCGCCGGCTACTCGACCCCCGCGGCCGTCATGACCGGCTGGATGAACTCCACGGGACACCGGGCCAATCTGCTCTCCGTGAATTACCGGGAGATCGGCATCGGCTACTACCTGCAGAGCGGCGACCAGAGCAACGTGCGGGGGGATGCGAACGGCGATTGCACGGCGGATGGCACCCCCGGCGGGCCGTACAGCCGTTACTGGACGCAGAACTTCGGCCGGAAGAATTCCGTGTATCCGGTCGTCATCAACCGGGAGGCCTTCCAGGTCACCAACTCGACCGTTGATCTGTACGTCTATGGCACCGGCTGGGCCCAGGAGATGCGTTTCCGCAACGAGGAGGGCGCCTGGTCCGCCTGGACGACGTTCAGTGCCAATCAGAGCTGGGTTCTCTCGGCGGCCAACGGCACGAAGACGGTCAACGCCGAGATCAGGAACGGCGCGACCGTCTATGCGCAGAGCGATCAGATCCTATTGAATGCCAGCGCCGATGTGGCGGTCGTGCTGTCGGCCACGATGGCCACCGTGGAGTCGGGCCAGACCTGGACATTCACGATGACCACCACCAACACCGGTGCCTCCAACGTCACGAATCTCACCATCTCAAATCCCCTGCCGGCCGGCCTCACGTTTCAATCGGCCTCGGCAACGGTGAGCGGTGTCGGAAACACGATCACCCGCACGGTGCCGACGCTCGCTTTGGGCGCCTCCGATGTCGTCGAGATCACGCTGCTCGCCGGCGCGGCGGGTGTGCTGGTCGTTCCGGTCGATGCCCAGGCCGGTGAGTACGATCCGAACATGGCCAACAACTCGGCCAGCCTGCCGCTTGGGATCACCGCGTCGCAGACCGGCGTTCCCGGCGACGATCTCGATGCGGGTCGGCCGGCGTTGTCGCTCCGCCCGAACCAGCCGAATCCCTTTGCGTCCGCCACGCGCCTGTCCTGGAGCCAGCCGGAGGGCGGGCGGGTCCTTCTCACAATTCACGATGCCGCGGGTCGCCGGGTGACGACACTCGTCGCCACGCCCTTTCCGGCGGGTGATCATGCCATCTTCTGGAATGGCAACGACGATGACGGTCATGCGGCCGCCGCGGGTCTCTATTTCAGCCGGCTCGAGTTCGCCGGACAGGTTCGAACCGGCAAGCTGCTCCTGACGCGGTAGCTGGAATCGGACTGATGTCCCCCGGTCGCTGGGCCGGGGGATGGCTGTCATGTCGGCAACCCCGTGCCGACGCAATGAAAGAAAATGTCGAGTATTCTCCCTCCATATGACCCCTCTCGCCCTCCTGGCAATGTTTCACCTGTTCCTGATCGGCGATGCCGGCGATCCCCGCCCGGCGGGTGAACCGGTCCTCACCGCCCTGACCGCGGAGCTTGGCCGGGCCCCCGAAATGAGCGCTGTCGTCGTTCTCGGCGACAACATCTACCCGAGGGGGCTCCCCGACGAATCCGACGACGACTATCCCAAGATGTCGCGGCGGATCCGCGACCAGGTCCAGGCCATCACCGCCGCCGGCGTGCGGGGCATTTTCATCCCCGGCAATCACGATTGGGGAGGGTCGGGCCCGGAGGAATGGCGACGAGTCCTCCGGCAGGAGATCGAGGTCGAGCGCCTGGGCGGGGCCATGGTCCGCTGGCTTCCCAACGAGGGGTGCCCCGGCCCGGTCGTCGTCGACGACCTGGATCCCCGGCTGCGCGTCGTCGTGCTCGATACGCAGTGGTGGCTGCATGACCACCAGCGGCCCGACGCTGCGCTTGTTTGCCCGGCCACGACCGACACGGCAATCGTCGAGGCCCTGTCGGAAGCTCTCGTCACAGCCGGCGATCGGAAGGTGATCGTGGTGGGTCATCACCCGCTGGCCAGCCGGGGTCGGCACGGCGGCCACTTCACGGTACTCGATCACCTGTTCCCGTTCCGCAGCCTGAGCCCATGGCTTGTCATGCCGCTGCCCGTCATCGGCTCCCTTTATCCGATCGCCCGGGCGCATGGCATTTATGCCCAGGATCTCTCAGCCGCCAGCTACAGAGCCATGCGTCATCGCCTGCTCGATGCCTTCGAGGCCCGGCCCCCCTGGATGTATGCGTCCGGTCATGATCACAATTTACAGTTGATGGATGGACCGGCGGAGCTGGGGCCATCAGCCCCGACCCACCTCGTGGTCAGCGGCGCCGGCGTCCTCGGTCACACGGAACCGGTTGATACGGATCGGGTTCGGGTGGCGTCCTCGGACCCCGGCTTCTTCCGGATCGACTTCAAGGACACCGGAACGGCTTCCATCACGCTCCTGGCGGTTACCGACGACGGGCGGGCCCTGGAAGTCTGGACAGGCACCCTGGACTAGTATCGGCTATTATTTTGGACGCCACCGCCTCGCGCGGCCGGCGACCCCGCTCAACCAGCATCGTCGATTCGAGGACCTCATGAACCGAAACCACCGCACCAATGCGGCTTCATTGGCCGCCTTCCTGGCTCTCGTGCTCACGGCCACCCTCGCTCTTCCATCGTTGGCCCAGCAGAGCCCCGGGCCGCCAAGGAAGCTGGAAATCGGCATGCCGGCGCCGCCACTCATGATCGATACCTGGGTCAAGGGTGAGCCCATCGAAAAACTGGAGAAGGGGCACCCGTACGTGATCGAATTCTGGGCGACCTGGTGCGGACCCTGCCGGCAGACGATCCCGCATCTCACCGAATTGCAGCAGCGCTACGGCGACAAGCTGACGATCATCGGCATCTCCAGCGAGCCGAAGGGTCTTCCCGAAGTGAAGCCCTTTGTCGAGAAGATGGGTGCCAAGATGGATTACCGGGTGGCCTTTGACAAAGGGGGCGGCACGAACAACGCCTGGATGGTCGCCGCTGGCCGACAGGGGATTCCCTGCTCGTTCGTCGTGGACCAGAAGGGAATAATTGCCTGGATCGGCCACCCGGGAGAGCTGGGTGCCATTCTCGATGACGTCGTCGCCGGCACCTGGGATTTTGCCGTGTACAAGGCCCGCCAGGACAAGATCAAGGAAGTTGAGGCCAGGCTGCAGGCCGCGGCCAAGGCGCAGGATGCCGGGAAGATGATCGAAGGCCTGGATGAGCTGATGGTTGTCGATCCCGCCCGCCACGATCAGGCTGCGGTCAAGAAATTCGAACTCCTTCTCTTCGCACTCCATCGCTACGATGAGGGGTACCAGTGGGCGACGCAGCTGGTCGATATCATGTTCAAGGATCGCCCGGAGATGCTCAACGCCATCGCCTGGGCCATCGTCGACGGGCAGGGCCTGGAGCAGCGCAATCTCGACCTGGCGCTGCGCGCCGCCGTCCGCGCCGAAGATCTGACCGACGGCGCCAACATGGAAGTCCTCGACACGCTGGCCCGCGTCCACTTTGAAAAGGGAAATGTCGACAAGGCCGTGACGATCCAGGAGCAGGCCCTGAAGCTGGCCATCGATCCGAAGCGCAAGCTAGAGTCGCAGGCCCGGCTGGACAAGTACAAGGCGGCTCAGGGCTGAGCGGTGAATCTGGCGTCAGGACTTCGTGACGCCGTACTGCCCGGCAAGCCTCTACCGACGAATCCGAACCAGTTGCCGCGCCCGCGACTCACCCTGGCCGGCTACCCGCGCCCAGTAGACGCCCGGCGCCACCGGCTGGCCGTCCGTACCCAGGCCGTCCCAGCGGACCTCCATCGATTTGGCGCCCGGAATCGCGCGGACGGCCAGTCGCGCCACGCGCCGCCCGGCCGCGTCGAGGATCATCACGTCGCCCGACAGGGGCGCCCCGGAGGCCAACGTCAAGGTCGTCCCCTCGACGAACGGGTTCGGGCTGGCGCTGATCGTCGCGACCCGCGCCGCCGGTGCCGGCTCGATGTCCGGATCATCAACACCTGAAACGGTATTCCCTGAACTGAAATAGCCGGCCAGTACGATCAGCGAGGCCTGGATATTCACGGCCGTTTCGTTGAGCGTGTAGTTTCCCTTGTTGAAATAGTTCGGGTCGGCGATGTCCTCGTAGCATTTGCCCGGGTAGGGGCTGATGGCGGAGTTGTCGGCCTTGTTGGCGCCGCCGACGAGAAGATTGGGAATGGGGCGACAGAGGGCGTCGTCCACATTCACGTAGCCGGCGGCCAGGTTCCACGCGCCATGGCTGTGGAGCACGGGCCGCTCGCCGAGGCCGGTCACGTATACCTGGTCCACCGGGTTCCGGCCAAGGATGTAGTGCAACTGCTCGCGGGCGGACTGTACCCAGGCACTGTTTGGTGTATAGCGGTCGGCCTGGATCATGGTCCAGGCGTAGCGGAGCAGGACGCCGGTGAATCCCCAGTAGTAATCGCCGGAAGGTGGCGTGGTCGAGGCCACGCAGCCGTAGCCGTCCTGCCCCACGCGCGTGTTCCAGCCGCCCACGGAGGAGAGCGTCGAGTTCTCGATGCTCCACCAGTTGCCCGATTTGATTCCAGCCGTCGCGCCCGGCGCATCGCGATAGGCGAAGGCCCCCATGTTGGCCAGATCGCCCCAGCCATCGGGGTACCAGACACCGTTGAACGTGAGGCCGTCCCCCCAGCGCGCATCGAACCAGCTCTTCGCCGCCGCGCTCCCGTTCAATCGATAAAGCTCGGCCGCGGCCCAGAGGCGTCGCCCGAGTTCGTTTCCGGCGATATACGTGGCACCGGTATGGCCAAACTGGTTGGCAAATCCAGCGACCGGCACCCGGCCCGGATTGCTCTGCAGCCAGTTCCATGCATTCACGGCACTGGTGGAACAGGTCGCCGCGAATGTCGGATCGACCCCGGCATACACCCGTGCCGCCAGGGCCATTGCCGCGCAATGGACGGCCGTGGCATCACTCGAAATCGACGTGTAGTAACGCGTGGTCGGCTCGGCTTCCGGCAGGAACTCGCCGGCATAGCTGGCGACGGATTCCCGGTGGAGCACCGAACCGTTGGCCAGCTGCATCTTCTGCATCCACTGGAGCGACCATCGCGCTTCGTCCAGCAGGTCCGGCACGCCGTTTCCACTTTCCGGGATGCCGGCATCGTCATGCGGATAGCGCGAGGGGAAATGGTCGTAGGCCTGCAGCAGCACGCCCACGGCATAGGCGTTGTTCGTGCTGTACTTGCCGTAGTCGCCGGCGTCGTGCCACCCGCCGATGGTATTGCGGTAGCCGCCCGGCGCCCCGCCGGTGGTGGCCCAGTCGTACGAGGCCATGCCGCCCGCCTCGTCATGACAGGCCTCGTGCGTCCAATCTCCACCATGCGCTACATCGATGGCGGTGCCGCAGCGCTGGTAATAGAGCCCTTTCAGCAGTTTTCGGTAAAGGTCGTCGTACACGGCGCCGTGCACCTGGAAGGGGTGCGAATCGCCCACGCCGGGCACCCGCACGACATACTCGCCGATTGCCGCAAGCGAACTGAACAATCCCTGGTACACATTATCGCCGCTTCCGGGATCGGCGCTGCGCCTTAGAGTCAGGGCACCGGACAGGACCAGGGAGTCGTCGTTCCGGCGACGGATCTCGAAAATGGCCGGCGTTCCCGAAGCCAGTGCCACCGCCACCCACTTGGTCTCGGCGGGCGCGTAGCCGTGCTGGTTGATGCGAACACGGGTTGATGGTGCCGCCGGAAACGCATCCGGAATGGAAATCGTCAGCGCACCCGCCAGGGCCGGAAGCCCGAGCCGGATGAGCCGATTCATGCGCCCCCTCCTATCGACGAACCGGGCAGAGGGTCAGTGCCCCGCCCGTGTGGATGTCCGTGATCAGGAAATCCCGATTAACGTTCTCGGCGTCAACAGCCAGCTCCCAGGTGGTTGTTCCGAGGCCGTCGGTCGAAACCCGGACGCGGACGCACGGGATGATCGCCCCGGGCATGATCCGCACCACCTCCGTGCGGTCCAGGGCCGGCATGACCGTTTCAGCCATGGCCTCGCGGCCGGAGTCGTCGGTCAACGACCAGGTTCGGCCGGAACGGCCGCTTCCACAGAGCGCGTTGAGTGCCGTTTCGTGTCCCTGGTTGAAGTCACCCGACTTCTTCGAGTGGCTGCCGGGTGCGGAGAGATCATCCGCCGGCCGGGCGGCCAAGGCCCCGGAACAGAATCGGAGTGGCTCGCCGGTATGGATGTCGGTGATGAGGAAGTCCCGATTTACATTCGCCGCGTCAACGGCCAGATCATAGACGGTGTTTCCCAGGGCATCCGTCGCCACGATGACCCGGACGCAGGGGACGATCGCGCTCGGCATGATGTTCACGATGTCGGTTCGACCCACGGCCGGAACGATGGTTTCGGTCATGACGGCGGATGCTTCGTCCTGGTCCGGGCCGGGCAATTCCAGGACCCAACTCCGGCCCGAGCGCCCCTGTCCCGTGATGGAATTCAGCGCATCGTCATGGCCGGAGGCGAAGGTCCCACCGGGCGTGGCGGGAACCTGCATGCTGAGGCCGGCCATGGCGGGAAGGGCGACAAAGTCGCCGGCCAGGCACAGGCCGATCGCGAGCGCACCGGTTGTTGTCATGAGTCGTGTCCTCTCGGCAAGGGTGTCGTTGGGGCGGTTCACGGGCATTGAATTCTCCACTGGTTTGGGGGTGGAGGGCCATTATATACCCGTCCGATGTGGCGTCCGCGGGAAGTCATCCCTATCTTCAATTAACGGCTCCAGCGCGTTCCTCCCCATCCGGTCTTCCCGGGTCCTGTCGACCCGGAAGGGAGAAGCGCCATGTTCAAGCGAGCCGATTTTATCGTCACCACAGTAGTGTCTTGGCCCGGGTGGAGCAGGGACCGCCGCTTCGTTGTTTTCGTCACGAAGGGTATCCTGTGTCTGGCCGCCATCTACCCGGGCCAGGAGTGACCATGTCAATGACCGGCGTCACGCCCCGACAGCCGCCCCGGCTGGCGGTCCTCATGTGCTTCGTCATTCTTGCCACAGGCGTCAATCCGGCCGTTGCGATGGGCGCTATCGGCCGTTTGCCGAACTCCTGCGGCGCGACGGCTGTCGGGTGTCGGGTTCGAATCAACCGTTCTCGGCCGCCGCGCTCCGCGAATGGGTGCGGGGTGGCGGATCTCTCCTCTGAACATCATCCACTGGCTGGCGGGCCGGAGGATTGAGAACTGACAACCGAGAATCCGTTTGAACGGTCCAGCCGGGGGGAACGTCTAACCCCCTGGAGGTCATGAATACCGGAGCTGGAGGTTCATTGGACGCTCTTACAGATGAGCAGCTCGTCGTCCTGATTCAACAGGGCAACATCAACGCGTTCAATAACTTGTCTCAGCGATGGGAAACCAGCCTCTACCGGTTTATCCGGCGGATGATGGGCAACTCTGAAGACGCACGGGATGTCTGCCAGGAGGCCTGGTCCAAGGCGTACCAGAATATCGGGTCGCTTCGGGACGGGTCAAAATTCAGGGCTTGGATCCACTACATTGCCCTGAACCTCTGTCGGGACCGGTTTCGGAGCCTCAAGTCAAAAGCCATCCACTCCAGTTACGAGGAGGGGGGGCTGGAAACGATGCCGGAGGGAGGCGGGAAGGCGGCCCAGTGGGCCACCACCCGCCACGTGGAGCAAACCAGTCTCAAGACGCTCCTGGACGAGGTCCTGACGGAGCTGCCCAACGAACAGCGGACCGCCATTGTCCTAAGGGAGTACCAAGGCTTCACGTCGGAAGAGATCGCCGAAATTACCGGAGTTCCGGCGGCCACCGTGCGGAGCCGAATTTTCTACGGATTCAAGGCGTTGCGACGCCTGTTGAACGAGCGTGGCATTTCGCCAACGCTGCCGGCCTGAACGGGCCGAAGGAGTGAGTGAATTGAAACGACATGAATCGGTCGATCCAAAAATCGACAGGCTGGTGGCGGCCCTCTATGGCGAGATGACCGATGCCGACCGCCGGGATTTTGACGCCCAGCTCAAGGTTGATGCGGCGCTTCGTACCGAATGGGAGGAGCTCTCCGGAACGCGGAGTCTCCTGGCCGACTGGGAGGTGGAAGATCGTATCCCGAGTTTCCTTGTGGTCGAAGCCGGTGGCCGGAATCGTCGCGCCAGTGCTGCCGGTTGGCTGGAAGGTTTCCGCGATCGCTTCGGCAGCTGGTTTTCCGTGGGCGGGTGGGTGGTGGCCGGTGCCGCGGCCGCTGTTCTCCTCCTCGCGCTCAAGGGCGTTGAACTCCAGAAGACCGACGGCGGCTTCCAGGTCAATGTCGGTTCGCGTAATCGGCCGGTGACACGCCAGACCGTCGATCCTCTCGGAACGATCCCCTTGCAGGTTTCAAGCAACGGCGATGCCGGCACCAGTACCGCCGCCTACCTGACCCGCGACGAATTCGACAAGTACTCGGCCGCCATGCTTCGAATGGTATCGGCCTACATGAACGAATACCGGGGGCGTCGGGACCAGGAGATCGGTGCCGCACTTCGTTCCCTGTACGGCGACATCAATGCCAAACAGTCCTCGCAGTACGCAGACCTGCTGGGAAAGATCGATGCCACACGTCCGGCGGATCGGATCGCGCATGATTTTCTCCGTCCGATGGAGCTTGGCATGAGTCACGCGGACAGCCTGGGGCCGCTCCTCTCGCCCGAAGACGTGGAAGTGGGCCGAAATGAGTAACCGCCTCCGGTCACCTCTGGCCGGAATCGGGCTTGCCGCTCTGCTTCTGATGCCGGGCCTGTTCCACCCGGCGATCGTCACGCCGGCCGCCGCCCAGGCCGGTCAATCGGCGGATCCCATTCGCTCGAAACGAATGCTGCGCGAAATCACCGTCCTCGAAAAGGTGATCGACGAGATGCTCCTCGACAGCAAGAACGTGCTCATCTATACAGCGGGGGGCGTCGCGCACGGCCTTTACATGGATGAGTTCGGCGTCCTCTTTTCCTTCGAGGCCTCGCTGGTCGATCGTAGCGACGACATGCAATGGCCGGAAAGCTGGGAAGGTTTCTCGTTCGGAACCGACGAGCACGGCAATGTCATCATCAAGAAGAACAAGGAAAAGCGTTCGCAACAGGATCCCCCGATCGCGCCCAAGCCGCCGGTACCGCCCAGGGCCGGCGAAAATCCCAAGTCATCCCCCACCCCGCGCACCTGGATCGACAAGCAGGCCGGCAAGCAGGCCAAGCTCTACGATGCCGGCAAAGGCGAAATCATCGAAACGCTCATCGAGTACGGCGAATCAATGAACTCCCTCCGGGACAACCAGTGGCTCTGTTTCGCCGCCTTCCTCAAGAACAGCGATTTCTTCCTCGAGAGACGCATCTCACGCCTGGTGGTCAAGGCCCGCATGAGCGACCTGCGCTCCTACGCGCAGGGACGCCTCGACCGAAAGCAGATGCTGGCGAGGGTGGTCGAAGAGGAATACTGAGGTGGTCGAAGCCGGGTACTGAGGCCGGGCTACCGCGCCACGACAATGTTGCGGGACACGCGCTCTCCGGCCACTTCCAGGCGTGCGTAGTAGACACCCACCGGAACCGGTTGGCCCCGGTCGTCCGTCGCGGTCCAGGCCGCAATATTTTCGCCGGGCGGCAGGTTTGCATTATCGAGGAGGCTTGCCACGCGGCGCCCCGCGGCGTCGAAAATAGTCAGGCTAACGGGCCAACCCGTGCCTGATTCCGGTACGACGAAGGCGATCTGTGTTTCGCTGACGACCGGATTCGGCCGGGCCGGCAGGAGTTGAAGCCGTCTGGCATCGACCGGCGGGCGCCGGATTTCCCGCCGGATCACTTCCGCCACCGAGCCGTCCCGACCGACTTCCTCGAGCCGCACCCAGATTCGGTCCGTGCCGACGGGCGCCGGCAGCCGGTGTTCGAACCGCCCGTCGATCCCTTCGGACATCGGAATGAGTCCGCCGGAGGGATCAAAGGCTCCCTCCTCCGAAGTCGCACTCGACAGCCGGAAACCGATCGCCTGGTCGGGATCGCCGACCTGCCAGTTCACACGGATATCGCCGTTGGTCCAGGCCAGGTCAAAGGCCAGCAGGGTGACCGGCGTCGGGCGGGTGCCGACGGTGTACCAGACCGGCGCATAGCCGTCCGTGGCCCAGATGACGTCATTTCCGCTGCCCGTGACGCCGTCGGCTTCGAGCGTCACCAGGTAGATGAACGCCTGCGAATTGATGTACTGGTAGAAGACCTGCCGGTCGTCGCCCGAGAAGGTCGGGCGGCCGAGCGACTGCAGATTGTTGGTGATCGTGCCGCTGGCGCCAGTCTGAAACTCGTAGCCGATGACATAGGTGTTACCGTCGTTGCTGACGTAGTCGAAGGCGATCTTGCCATCGCTGTTCTGGGCCAGCGTTGGATTGCCGACGCTCTCTCCCTGCGGCAGGGTCTGGAAGACACGAAAGCACTCGCCGTCCGAGAGGCGGAGCAGGTTGATGTCCCAGTACTCAAAGCTCTGGCCGCCGAGGCTCGACCGGTTCAGCGCGTCGTACACGAGAAACTGGCCGTCGAGCGTCCACTCGAGAACGTCCGCGAAAACCACCTGGTCGGCCACCGCACCCGGCGTGGAATTCTGCCTGGTCAGCTCATAAAAGCCCGAAGCGCTCGAGGTCAGATCGAAGACGTAGATCCGTCCGTCCTCCGCGACGGTCGTGGCCGCGAGGTCGGTGCCGTCGGGGGAAAGGGCCACGCTCCACCATCCTCCCTCGTCGGTCAAAGCCTGAACGGCACCGTTCATCGTCCTCGCGTAGATGTTGCCATTGGCGCCGACGAATGCCATCAGGCTTCCGTTGTCGCTGAAGGTCGGGCGGCCCCCGGCTCCGATGGCGATACCGGAGATGTCCACGCTTGGCGAGGAGAAATCCGGATCCACCGAAAGGATGTGATCACTGACCGGGTCGACCACCGCCAGGAGGTCGTTGCCGACGTTGTCGGGTGACGGCGGCGGTGCCGGTGTGGCCGAGCCGTCCACGATTCCGACGGTGTTCATGGCGTTGGTCACCGCGGTTACCTCGGTCGAGCCGCCGCCGAAGAGATCGGTGGCGGCCTGAATGCAGCCGCGGCGAAAGTCGACAAACTGCGAGTTTCTCATGAGATATTGGCTGAGCGCCCGGTACCAGATCCGTTCACCGCGCCCGACATCCAGGGTGGTCGCAGTCAGGAAAAACGCCCGGTTCGGGATGCCGCTGTTGATGTGCACGCCCCCGTTGTCCTGACTGGACGTCAGATTTCGGAATTCGCTCATGTGCGTCGGCTGCTGGCCCCCAAAGGCCACGTTGGCCGCTCCCGGGTTTTCCATGTTGCGCAGCGCGTCGCCGGCGATACCGGGGGTCGTGACATCCTCACCCAGCAGCCAGTTGGCGCTGCCCGGCCTCGCGAAAAACTCGGTGGCCGCGCCGAACGCGTCCGCGAAATGCTCGTTGAGGGCGCCGGACTGAAATTCGTAGACAAGCCCGGCGGTGTTTTCGATGACGCCGTGGCTCATCTCGTGCGCCGTCACGTCCAGCGAGCCGGCCAGATCGCTGAAGTCATTGCCGTCGCCGTTGCCGAAGACCATGAACTGTCCGTTCCAGAAGGCGTTGTTGAAGTTGTTCTGGAAGTTGACGACCAGCCACATCGTTCCCTTTTTCCCATCGATGCTCTGCCGGTCGTGACGCGTGCGGTAGTAGTCGTACACCTGTCCGGCAAAGTGGGCGCCGCTGACCGCGTTCCTGAAGCTGTTCCAGCTCGCTGTGTTCGACGACGTGACATGCGTCAGGTTGTCGCCCATGCCATTCGTGGCGTTGATCAGCGTGATGGTGCCGCTTGGCTTGTTGGGAAACTGGCTCAACGGCTGGCTGAACATGTCCTTTCGGGTATCGGTCATGAGGAAGCTCGAGCCGATCTGGTAGAGGCCGAGTGTCCGGTTGGTGTTGGTCAAGTCGGGCCCCGATCCGAGCACCGCTCCGTCGGTCTGGACCAGCGAGAGATCCTTCTGGATCCGGCCGGTCAGCGCGTCGACGAGCAGTTCGCGGCGACAGTCGAGGCCGGCTTCCACGATGACGGCAAAGGCTGGACGAAGACCGCCGGGCGCGTCGAACCAGACCGGGGTGGCCGATGACGAGGTCGGTGTCCGCCCGTGCTGCCCAAGGACATGCGCACGGGCCGAGCCCGTCGCCGCCGATTCATCCAGTTGCGCGTTCGGAATGAGACCCTTCGGTGTGGCGCGGTAGTGCCCCGACATCCCGATCACGCGGCCGGCCGGATCAAACCGAACGATCAGATCGTTCCCCCATATCTCGTTCCGGCGCCAGGTCTGCCGGAAGCGCACGGCATGAAAACCGTCGCGATCGGACTCGACGCGATTCATCGTCAGTTCGTCCGCTGGATTGTCGATCGCCACGAGTGTCGCATTATCGGCCAGAAACGAAAGCGCTCGCGACTCGAATTCCGCTTCCAGGCGGGGTGCGGACAACCGTGATGATCCGCCCGGCTCGAGATTCGGCCCGGCCAGAAAGCGGACGGTTTCACCCGCGTCATCCGCGACGAAACGAAGGTCGTTGCCGTTTGCCGCGCGCAGTGCCGCCAGACGCACGGCGGCCGGGGTCGCGAGGGCAACCGGAAGTCGGGAGAACCCCCGGAGCGGCCCGCGCATCGAAACGGCCGTTTGTGCTGTCGGCTTCTTGTTGAGGGTGGCACCGCGGCCGGAGGAGGCCGGCGTCAGGTTCGAGGGTGCCACGACCGGCTTCACGAATGTGGCCGGGTTATTGACCGGAATGGCGGCCAGTGTTGGCGCGGCCAGCAAGGCGATCAGGAAAGTAGCGGCCAATCCGTTGATCGATGCGAAACCGTCCCGACGACTCATCGTTCCTCCCTGGCCTTGACCTGCCGGACGAGATCCTGGCAGGCATTCCAAACGGTGGACCGGCCCGTGCTGTCAGGTTCCGGTTTCAGACTCCAGCTCCAAATCGAAGTGTCGGCGGCGGCTTCGACACGCACAGATCGCGTCATGTTTCCCGGTTCGTTTACGTCGCGGGTGAAGAAACCGGCCTTTTCCAGTGCCGACCAGAGTCGGTTCTGCTCTTTGGTCGTGGCGGTTCCGATGGGGGTTCCTGATGAGGATTCGGCGTCGCGACCATGCCAGGTGGCCACGCGGCCGTCGGCTTCGAGGACGAAACCGGTCCATTGACCGGTGAATCCACCCCCCTCGCTGCAGCGGAGGCGATAGGCGGGGGCGTTTGCCGGCACGGCGCTGTCGGCGCCGCCGACCCCGGCGCTGCTGGCCGTGCTGGCGCCGCCGACCCCGGCGGACGGGCGTGGCCTGTCTTTCTGGCTCGAGCCGGAGCAGCCCGATGCCAACATCACCAGCGCCAGGCCAATCGCAGGAAGAGGGGATCGTTTCATGGTCGATGTGGAAAATAGCAGAGATGTCGAAGCTTGTCAGACACCCCGGCCAGGGGCGCTGTTTCTGCTATTCTCCCCCCGCCGAATTTCACCACTGGAGATGTCATGACTGAACCGACCACGATTCCAGGTGCCGCCACCGACTTGCCGGTTTCCGCCATGGCCAATGGCCTCGTCGGTTCGGAAATACTGAAGATTGCCGCCGACATCCGGGCCCGGATTGCTGCCGGCGAAGCGGTGGTCAATCTGACGGTGGGCGATTTCAAGCCGTCGGTCTTCAGCATTCCCGGCGTCCTGAAGCAGGGGATTGCCGAGGCCTACGACAAGGGGGAGACGAACTACCCCCCGTCGGACGGCGTGCCGGAACTGCGCCAGGCGGTGCGGAATTTCTACGCCGAGCGACTCGGCCTCGATTACTCCACCGCCAGTGTCGTCATAGCCGGCGGTGTTCGCCCGGTCATCTACTGCGCCTACCGGACGCTCCTCGATCCCGGCGAAACGCTGGCCTATCCGGTGCCGTCCTGGAACAACAATCACTACGCCTGGCTTGTCGGCGCCAGGGGGCAACCGATCATCGCCCGGCGCGAAACCAATTTTCTGCCAACTGCCGGTGATCTCAAACCGCATCTCGCCGGGACGCGCGTGCTGATTCTCAACAGCCCGCTCAACCCGGCCGGCACCGCGTTCACCGAGGACGAGTTGCGGAAGATCGTCGAGATGATCCTGGACGAGAACGGCCGCCGCGCTGCGGCCGGCCAGCGCCCGCTCATGCTGCTGTACGATCAGGTGTACTGGATGCTGACCTTCGGCACGACGACGCACATCACGCCCGTGGCCATCGATCCGCGCATGAGGGACTACACCCTCTTTACCGACGGCATGTCCAAGGCCTTCGCCGCCACCGGTCTTCGCGTCGGCTGGTGTGTCGGCCCGGAAAAAGTAATGAAGCCGTTCTCGGATATCCTGGGCCATGTCGGCGCCTGGGCCCCGCGCCCGGAGCAGATTGCCTGCGCCCGCTTCCTGGCTGACTCGGCCAACCTCGAAGCCTATTCGCTCTGCCTGAAGCACGGCATCGAAAAGCGCCTGGTGACGCTGCACGAGGGATTCGAGGCGATGCGAAACGACGGCTACCCCGTCGAAAGCATCGCTCCCCAGGGTGCCATCTACCTGTCCGCCCGCATCGACCTGATCGGCAAGACGCTGGCGGGCACCCGACTGGACACCAATGAACAGATCCGCCAGTTCCTCCTCAAAAAAGCCGCCATGGCCATTGTGCCGTTCCAGGCATTCGGGTTGAAGGAAGAGTCCGGCTGGTTCCGTTTGTCGGTTGGCGCTCTGGCGCCGACGGACCTGGACGGGTTGTTTCCACGGTTGCGCGAGGTCCTGGGGGAAGCGCGGGGGTAAGGGCTGGCGGCTGGAGCCGTCGTGGCGCAGATCCAAGAACAGTGAAGCGGTCGGACCCGAAAACAGGTCCGACCGCTTCGTTGGCGGGCTATCACGCGGGGTGCAAATGGCGGCGCGACCGTCGGGTCAGGGGGCGCGTCAACGGTGGGTCGACGGCCGCGCCTTAAGATGAGGATGCTCTCCGCTTGCGCCGTTCCTTCGCTGCGCTGTAATCCATCCATTAATGGGGGACCAGCCGACAACGCAGGTGGCGGTCACTGCAGAGAACATCGTCTCGTTCTCAAGTACAGGTCCTTCCGACTTCTTAAGTCATCCGGACGAAGGACAGGTATCGCAATCGCTGTGCCAGCGGTCGATCGGGTGCCATGGACGGGCCGTTCGGGTGCCGCGCGCACGCAGTTGATACGGCGCTAACTGTTGATTGGATTTGAGACTGCCCGCGAATTTCGAATCGCCAACCCGGGTGAGGCCTGGTGGTCCTTGCCGGGTGCCGGGCGGCGGATACGTCTCACCGGGGGCTGTTTTTGGGAGATCTCGCGCAGCCAGTTCGGGGGGGATGACCCGGGGAGTCGGTCCGGTGTCAGGGCGCTGAACTCGTCTTGCGGAGCGACTACTCCCCGGCTTCGTCGATGGGCGGCACCAGGTGGATTGCCTGCGAGCTTCCGGCGGCCTCAGGGTCCCCGGTGCCCGTGCTGTCCCCGCTGCCCGCCGTGATCAACGGCTCAAGTGCCGGTGCCAGCGTCTTCAAGATCTGTACCGGCAGCGAGCTCGTGAACGCGTAGCCCGCCGCCTTGGGGCCGGCCACGTAGGCGGTCAGCGTGCCGAAGAAGCGGTCGCCGATGAGAAAGACGAAGGTGGCGGTGCGATTGACGACGCGGGATTCGATGAGGCGGCCGCCCGGGGCGTAGGTGTCGTAGCGGTGGTCGCCGGTGCCGGTCTTGCCGCCAACGGGAATGATCTCACCATCTTTTGTCTTGAACGCCCCGTACGCGCGGCGGGCGGTTCCGTTTTCGACCACATCGAAGAGCGCGGTGCGGACGACCCGGGCCAGTTCGGCCGGGTAAACGCGCTCGCCCGTCACCGGACGTTGCTCGTAACGGATTTCATACGGGGTGCCGGCGGCCAGGTGCATGGCCTCGATTCGGGTGAGCGGCAGGCGAAGGCCGTCATTGACCAGGATCCCCATCAGTTCGGTCAGCGCGGCGGGTCGATCGGCGGACGAGCCAATGGACGTGGCGTAGGACGGCACGAGGCTGGAAAAAGGGTAGCCCTGCCGCTTCCAGGCCAGGTGCACCTTTTGAAAGGCCTCCTCCTCAACCAGGACGCGGATCCGGTTGTTCTGCCCCTCCAGGCTTTTCGAGTTGAAGAGCCATTTGTATACGTCCTGCCGCTCCTGCGTGCTGGCGGCCACCAGGTCAGTCCACCCGGCGGCGGGATTGTTGTAGAGATACTCGACCAGCCAGAGTTCCAGCGGATGGACCCGGGCGATGTAGCCGCGGTCGTGGATGTCGAAGGCCGTCTTCGGATACCGTTGGAAGGCATCGCGCAGGGCGGTCTCGCCGCGAGCCGTGGCGAGGCCCTCGGGCCAGGTGCGCAGGACCCACGCGCGGAAGTCGCTGACCGGGGCTTCCGGCTTCACGGCGCGAAAAATCATGGCCATCCGGGTGGCGGTGGGCCGGATCTCCTCGACCATGCGATCGAGGATTTCCTCGGGCGTCTTGCCGCGATATCGCGGCAGGAACTTGGCCAGGAATTGCTTCCCTTCCCGGTCGGCAAAGCGTTCGAGATACCGGCGCCGCGCGGGATGTGTGCGCTCCTCGTACATGTCGGAGGTGAAATCCGGAATTTCACTCGTGTAGTGCCGGACGATGTCGCGCATCAGTCGGATATAGACCAGGTTCACCGAATGCCGTGTTGCCTCGCGCAGCGTCATGGTCTTGCCATTGTCGCTCTTGTTGAAATTGCCGAAAGTAAGAAGTCCGCCGGAGGTGAAGAATTGCTCGCCGGTTGACGACGAATAGGTGCGATTCATGGCTGCGTCGAGCATGGCGGCGAGGCTCGTGTCCCCGGCGGTGGCCAGCCAGTCGATGGCCCAGCGCTGGATGGCGTCCTGCTTGTCGACGGTGACCCGGCGAAGCCGTGTGGCCGTCGTGCCCGCGTGATCGGCATGGATCTGGCTGACGATGTCGAGATAGTTGACCAGCGTCCGTAACTTGGCCGTCGAACCGAGGTCCAGCTTGGCCCCTTCGTTGATGTCGAGCGGCTGGTCATAGTTGTCGGCCTGGACGACGAGGCGATTGCCGCGCGGCGACTTCTCATACAGCGTGAAACTGTAGATGACCCCCTTCGGATCCCCACTGGCCAACAGTCGCTCACCGCGCAGGTTGGCCGAGTCGGCAAAGGCGGCGTCGGTCAGGCGGATCAAGGTGCGCGTCACACCCTCCTGCACCCCGGCATCCAGCGTCGTGGCCGCAGTCAGGTCAACGCGGTCGAGGTCATAGAGGTTCTTGAGATTGAGAAGTTGCAGCAGTCGGGTCCGCACGGCATTGGCCGCCTTGCGCTGGACCCATGTGTGGCTCTCGAGGTCGGGCGTTTCCTCGCGGAATTTGAGCGGGGCCTTGAGTGCAGCCTGCAGCAGATCTGCCGGGACAAGCTGTCCGGATGCCAGCAGCCGGATGTAGGAATCCGTATCGTGCGCCAATCGTTCGCGATTCTGAATCAGGTAATAACTTGGGCGCCGGTGGGCAATGAACAGCGACAGGACTTGCTTGAAGGCTCGTGCCGACTCCGCCGTGACCGGGGTGCCGGACGACAGCCCCGTGAGCAACCGGTTGACCGTTTCAAAGTCGGCCCCGTACCAGGCCCACAGGCCGTCTCCGAGGCCGTTGACCTCGCCGTAGCCCGGGAGCGCGGCCAGTGGCACCGAATTCACGAATTCGTGAACGATGTCCCGGCGCGAGGCTTCCGTGTTCGGACCGTCCAGGTAGGCCCGCAGCGTGGCGCTGATCATCTGGATGATCTTGTCGTTGGCCGAGGAGGTGCGCCCCTCCGGAGAGTGACGATACTTTTCCATCTGCGTGGCCAGCGTGCTGCCGCCCGGTGATTCTTCCTTCAGGCGAAACTTGTGCCCCACGTAATCGAAGACCGCCCGCACCAGCCGATCCCACTCCACGGCCGGGTTCTTGAAAGGCCGTCCCGGTTCGAGCAACTCGCGGTTCTCGATGAAGAGAAGGCTTTGCACGACGAGGTCGGGGATGGCCCCGAAATCGGCATAGAGCCGCTCGGGGTAGGAGGAGCCGTAGATTCGACGCCGACCGCGATCGTAAACGAGGAGGCCGGCCTGGGCTTTCTCATGGTAGATCGGGAACAGGCCGGCATTCGTGAACTTGAGCAGATCTTGCGAGAAGCGGGCCTGGCCGGTCACCACATACCCCTGGGTGAGGAGCGTGTCGGTGAACGACGGAATTTTCGTGTAGCCGCGGCGAAGGTCGTACGGCCCGGTGGTTGGATAAATGACCGAATCTGTCGGGCCGAGCGCCATGGCGTAGGTCAGCTTCGCCGTCATGCGCGAGAGGACGGCCGCCTGCACCCGCGAGGTCCGAGCCTCCCAGATGAGGAATGCGACCAGGACCAGGGCCAGCACGGCGGGTATCAGCCATGCGGGAAAGCGACGAGTCAACGACTGGGTCGCCTCGATTGGCGCGGCAGGCGCTGTCTCATCGTCGCGTGGCGCGTCGGTTGCAATCGGGTCGTGAGTCATCGCAGGTGCGCGCAGTATACTGCCCCCCCATGGAATCGAATAATGCCCGTCCTGTGTTCGTCCAAGCGAGGCGACCGCTCCAGCAGGTCCTTGGCGTCTGGTCCGGCGCGGCGGTCGGTATCGGCGTTGCCATCGGCGCCGGCATTTTTCGCACGCCCGGTTACGTGGCGTCCTTCCTGCCGTCCGATTGGATCATCCTCGGGGTCTGGCTCCTGGGAGGTCTTCTGGTCATCGGTGATGCCCTGGTCCTGTCCGAATTGGCCACCCGCTACCCCCGGGCCGGCGGCTGGTACGTCTACATTGAAAAGGGGTGGGGACGATTTCCGGCCTTCGCCTATGGCTGGGCCTTTTCATTGATCGTTGACCCGGCTTCCAGTGCCGCGCTGGTGGTCATTCTTGGCGAATACCTGGCACCGGGCCTCAAGCTTTCGGCCACCGGGGGGCGGTTGGCCGCCATCGCACTGACCCTGGGGTTATTCGGACTTTCATGGCTTGGCGTGCGGGTCGGCGCACGGATGCAGCAACTGCTCACCTGGACCAAGCTGGTCATCCTGCTCGGCGTGTCACTGATGGCGTTCTGGCTCCCGGCAATTTCGTCGGGTGACATTCCCGCGGGCGCGGCGGTCGTGGCCGGGGCGTTTTCGGGTTCCGGTTGGCTGGCGCCGCTCCTGGCCATCGGCCTGGCATTGCAAGGCGTCCTCTGGACGTTTGAGGGGTACGCCAACACGACGACGCTGACCGAGGAGGCAAAGGACGCACGGAGGGTTCTGCCGCGGTCGCTGATCGGCGGCGCTGTTGTCCTCACGGTGGTATATCTGCTCGTGAATGCCGCCTATCTCCATGTGCTCGGACGAGATGGGCTGGCCGCCGCCAACCTGCCGGGATCGGACATCCTCGGCCGCCTCGCCGGCGCGGGGGGGTACACCCTGTTTCTCGTCGTGGCTATCGTGGCGGCGATCGGCAGCCTGAACGGGGCGGTTCTGACGGCGCCGCGGGTTCTCTACGCGCTGGCCCGATCCGGCCTGGCGCCGGAGCCGCTGACCCGGGTCAATCGAGCCGGAACGCCGGATCTCGCCACCCTCTGGTTTGCCGTGACCTGGACGGCCTACGCCTGGTTCGGCACCCTGGAGGCCCTGATCGCCGTGAGCATTTTCATCGGTGCCCTCGCCAACATCATGGTCACGGCGGGGCTGTTCCGCATCCGGCGGCGGGAGGGGCTGCTCGCCCCGGATGGCTCGCGGCCGTTCCTCTGCCCCGCATGGCCCGTGCTGCCGGGCGTGCTGTTGCTCCTCTGGACCAGCCTCGCCGCGGCCAATCTGAAGTCACAGGGGTGGCAGGTCGGCTACGGGCTGCTGCTGGTCCTGCTGGCGGCGCCGTTCTACCTGATCGTCCGACGTCGGGCGGCGGGCGCCCGCCCAATCAGGCTGTAGAGCACCGGAAGTACGAACAGGGTCAGCACCGTGCTTGTGACCAAGCCCCCGATAACCACGGTCGCAAGGGGACGCTGAACTTCGGCGCCGATCCCGGTATTGAAGGCCATGGGGACGAATCCCAGGCTCGCCACCAGTGCCGTCATGAGCACCGGACGCAGCCGCCGGTCGGCCGCCTGCTCGATGGCCTGCCGAATGCCGATCCCCTGCTCCAGGTTCTGGCGAATTGTCGAGACGAGGACCATGTCGCCGAGGACGGACACCCCCGAGAGCGCGATGAAGCCAACGGCGGCCGAAATGCTGAACGGCATGTCCCGGAGCCACAAGGCCACGATCCCACCGACGGCGGCGAACGGAACCCCCGTGAAGACGCGCAGGGCGTCCTGAACCCGATGATAGGTCATGTAAAGCAGCCCGAAGATCAGGGCCAGCGCAATGGGAACCACGATGAGCAGCCGGGCCCTGGCTCGTTCCAGGTGTTCGAACTGTCCTCCGAAGCGCACATAGTACCCGGCCGGCAGGCTTACCTGCCGGTCGATCACGGCCTTCAACTCGGATACGTAACTCCCGACGTCACGACCGCGGACATTGGCCTGGATCACAACCCGACGCTTCGCCCATTCACGATTGATGGTGGACGGCCCCTCCGTCGATGTGATTTTTGTCAATCGGCCCAGGGGAACGCGATCTCCGGTGGCTGAGACGACCAGTATGCTCCCCAGGGATTGGATGTCTCCCTTGTAGCGATCGTCGATTCGCACCGTGATCGGAAACCGCCGATCCCCTTCCTGGAGCATTCCCGCCGGCCTCGAGCCAAGGGCCTCGATCACATCGAGAACTTCTCTGGCGGCGATTCCATGGCGGGCGATCGCTTCCCGGTCAATATCGATCTGAACGATGGGCGAGCCGGTCACCTGTTCGGAAAACGCGTCGGCTGTGCCCGGAATGCCGCGCATGACGGTCTCGATTTCCCGCGCCTTGGCCTTCAGTATCTGAAAGTCGTCGCCAAACAGTTTGACACCGACATCCGCGCGGATCCCGGCGATCATCTCATTCACCCGCATTTCGATCGGCTGGGTGAACACCATCCGCATGGCCGGCATGGACGACAATTCCGACTCCATGGCCCGGACCAGATCGTCCTGGGTCCGGACGGTCTTCCAATGCTTTCTGTCCTTGAGCGTGATGAAAACGTCGGTGAGTTCGAGCCCCATCGGATCCGTGGCCACTTCGGCCGTTCCGGTCCGACTCCAGACTCGTTTAATCTCGTTTGGAAACTTCGCGAGCAACGTCCGTTCGATCTGCGTTCCGTATCGTACCGACTCATCGAGAGAGATGCCCGCCAGGCGAACGGTATTGATGACGATGGCGCCTTCACGAAGCCGGGGAACGAATTCGGAACCGAGTCGGGTGGAAAGAATGGCCGCGCTCGTCAGCATCACGATGGCCACGGTCAGGATCAATCGCGGCCGATTCAGGGCAAACTGCAGCCCGGGGCGGTAGATTCGTCGCAGAAATCCGACGATTCCATTTTCCTTGTCGGAAATCGTTTTGGGAAGAAACGTCGCGCACAGCGCCGGCATGAGGGTCAGGGACAGAACCATGGACCCGAACAGGGCAAAGATGACGGTCAACGCCATCGGGCGAAAGAGTTTTCCCTCGATTCCCTCCAGGGCCAGGATCGGAAGATAAACGATCATGATGATCAGTTCGCCAAACATCGTCGGCCGTCGGACCTCGATCGCCGCTTCGCGGACGACATCTTCCGTCGATGCCTTTCCCTTGTTCTCGGAGAGCCTCTTCACGGAGTTCTCGACCATGATGACGGAGCTGTCGACGATCAGGCCGAAGTCGATGGCGCCAAGGCTCATGAGCGTCCCAGCGATCCCGGCGCGCAGCATGAAATTGAACGCGAAGAGCATCGAGAGTGGAATCGCGGCCGCCACGATCAACCCGGCTCTGAAGTTGCCGAGAAAAATAAACAGGACGGCAATGACGAGCAGAGCCCCTTCGAAGAGATTGTTCCTGACCGTATGCAGGACCTTGTCGACCAGTTCGGTGCGATCGTAGACCGCCGCGACTTCGATTCCCGCCGGAAGGCTCTTCCGCACCTCGTCGAGTCGGAGTTTCAGATTTCGGGTGACATCGTGACTGTTCTCACCCATCAGCATGAATCCGAGCCCCAGGACGACCTCGCCGGTGGCATCGGCGGTGACGGCCCCCCGACGGATCTCCCGTCCCTCCACGACCCTGGCGATGTCGCGAATCCGCGTGGGAATACCCTCGTGGCTGGCAACAATGATGTTCTGGATATCCGCAAGGCTGGTGACGATTCCGATGCCTTGAATGACGCTTGATTGACCCGACTGGTCGAGTGAGCCTCCACCAACGTTGGCATTGTTCCGTTCAAGGATCTCCGCCACCTGCGAGATGCTCAGGTCGTATCGCGCCAGGGTCGCCGGATCCACGATGACCTGGATCTGTCGCTCATCTCCGCCCCAGGTATTCACCTCCGCCACGCCAGGCACGGTCCTCATTTGAGGCCGCACGATCCAGTCGTGAACCGTGCGAAGTTCGACGAGACTCTTGTCCTTGCCGGTGACCAGGTAGTGGAAGACCTCGCCGAGTCCGGTGGCGACCGGTCCAAGCTGGGGGCGCTCAATCTCGGGCGGCAGGGCGACGGACTGCACACGCTCCATCACGACCTGGCGGGCCAGGTAAATCTCGGCCCCTTCGTCGAATATGGCCGTTACCTGCGACAGGCCGAACTTTGAGATCGAGCGAACCTCTTTCAACCCGGGGAGGCCCGAGATGGCCTGCTCCACCGGAGACGTGATCGTCCGTTCGATTTCCAGGGGCGAGAGGGCCGGCGCGACGGTATTGACCTGCACCTGCACCGGAGTGGTATCCGGAAACGCATCCATCGGCAGATGGAGAAACGCGAAGCCACCGACCACCGCCAGCACCAGGTTGCCGAAGATGACGAGATAGCGATGACGGATCGACCAGTTGATGATGGAGTTCAGCATTCCGGGCTCAGCTCATGATTCATTTAGGCGGCTCGACTTCGCAGCAGCCGGCCCCGATGCTCCCCTTCAGGGTTTCGGTCTTGAGCAGGAAGCTGCCGGTGGTCACGATGTCTTCGCCGGAGGTGATTCCCGTGTTGACCGCGACGAGGTCGCCCGCCGTTCCCCCAATCTTGACCCGACGAGTGATGAACTCGTCCTCACGCAATCGGACGAAAACGAGATTGACACCCTTTGTCTCATGAAGCGCCGCCCTTGGAATCAACACCGTTGTCTTCGATGTCCTGGCCAGAACCTGTGCCCTGGCGAAGACGTTGGCCCGCAGTATTCCACCCGGATTGTCGAGCGCCGCTCGTGCCAGGACCGTGCGGGTTCGATCGTCGACCATCGGAGCCACGTAGCTGATCGTTCCCTCGAACGATCGATCCGGCACTCCTTCGATCTGGAGGATCACTTTCTGCCCGGCGGAAACGCTGGAGGCATCCAGCTCCGGAATATCGATCTCGGCCCAGAGCCGTGACGTATCGATGATCTCGAAGATCACTTCCTCCGCATCCACCAGCGAACCGAGGCTGGCATCTCTCCGGGTCACGATACCCCCAATCGGAGCCCGAAGAACGTAGGTCCCGGAACGCCCCTCGGAGGCGCCCACCATGCCAAGCGCCGCTCCGGCCGCGGCCGCATCGGCCCGAGCGATCTCAAGTTCCTGTCGAGAGGCCTGGACCTCCTTCAGCGATGAAATGCCCTTGGTGTGGAGTTCTGTCTCACGTTGATGGCCGGCCTCCGCCGCTCGGACCCGCGCTTGGGAAGATTCAAGTCGGGCTCTGTCAGTTGCCACGACGGCACTCTCGATCACAACCAGAGGATCACCCCGGGATACCCGCGTTCCGATATCCGCCTTCAGTGTCCGGACAACACCCGGTGCTGTCACGTTGACACGAGCCAGTCGAGCCGGATCCGGGACGATTCGAGCCGTGGCCATGACCACTCCCTCATCGTTGCCATCGACGGCCTTGACCGTCTCGATGCCGGCCTGCCGGGCCGTTTCAAGAGTCTTGAAGCGGATCCTGGTTCCATCCGCCGGGGCCTCGTCCGTTGACACATCGGCCGTCGGTTTACCGGCGCGCTCCGGATGGCAGACCGGACAGATGGATTCGGGAAACTCGTGCTCCGCACACCAGTCCCCTTTGGCCTTGAAGATCGGGATCAGCTTGGGGTGACACCTGGTGCAGACAGACTCCAGGACCCCGTGCTCGAGACACATGGCCTCCCCTGATTCGGCGGCCGACCCGGTCGTCGTTGGTGCCCCGGCGGTTTGGGGCGCCGGGGACGGTCCGGCGTCCTGCCCGCCCTTCGGGCTGCAGCCACCTAACAGGAGCGCCAGGCAGAGCGCGGCGGTGGACAGGTGTCTCACGTTACATTCCCTTCGGCTTCGCCGGACGCTCGATCTTCAGATCCGGGTTGCACTGAAGACACTGTGACTCCGGAAGTCCGTGTTCCGCACACCAGTCGTTGGTCGCCTTGAAGGCGGCCACCAGGGAGGGGTCGCATCGGGTGCAGACGCTTTCGGCAACCCCGTGTTCTCCACACCAATCTTCATAGGAGCCAGGGACCACATCAGCGGCGGCATGCTTGGGCTCGCCACCTGATTTCTTGGCGCCAGTCGTGTCATTCCTGTCGGCGCCCTTGCCACAGCCGGCAATCAAAGCCAGAACAACCAGGGTCATCGGCATCCGGGTCATCTTGTTCATTTTCATTTCCTTTCTTGAGGCCACATTCCGATTGCAAGACCAACGTCGACCCCGCGGAGAGCCGCTTCGAGCAGTCGATCCACGTAGTCCAGGCGGGTTTCGAGGGTTTCCCGGCGCAACACGAGCATCGCTCCGAGGTTGGACTTTCCACTGAGATAGCTTTCTTCGCTCATGCTTTCGATCTCGAGCGCTCGGGGGAGCGCGTTCTTCTCGAGCTCCTCAACTGAAGCGACCGCGGCGGTGTAGGCCGCGGTCGCAGCTTCCTGCTCCGCGCTGGCGGCCGCGGTCCGACGCTCCAGCTCCAGGCGGGCCCGATGGGTCCGAGCTCTCGTCTCGGTCCGAATTCCCTGGCCCCGGTCAAAGACGGGAACCGTAACGGCGAAGCCCGGCAGCCACTCCGAGTCATCGCCGGCCCGTTGGTAGTTCAATCGGAAGGCGAGATCCGGCAGGGCGGCCATCCCGGCCAGCGAATGCTCGGCTCCAGCCGCCTTGAGCTGACTGGCCGCCGCCTGGATATCGGGACGCTCGGTGAGTTCGGAATCGTTCCGAAATTCCTCGAGGGCCGGCCGCTCCGCAAGATCGCCCACCACGTCCCGGTCCGTCATCGAAGGCAGCCCGAGGACCAGAGCCAGCCCGGCCCTGGCCTCTGCGATGCCCTGTTGCTCGACAAAAACATCACTCCGGGCCCGGGAAACTTCAGTTTCCGCGACATTGAGATCCAGTCGGGCGACGTCTCCGGAGGTGAACCGGTCCCCGATGGCGCTGCGGAGTCGCTCGGCGAGCACCAGTCGTTCCCGCGCCACGCCAAGTCGACTCGTCACATGAAGAACCCGGTAGTACGCGTTCAGTGCGGCACCGACAGCCAGACGACGGGCATCCTCGGCCAGGCGCTCATCCCGCTGCAGCTCCGCGTTCGCGACCCCGATTCGTCGCGCCCGCTTGAGCCCGAATCCGACCGGAACCGAGATCTCGACCTCCGTGCGGTTACCGCCACCGCCTGAACCCCCGGTTACGACATCGACCACCGGGTTTCCCGTGAGAATCCGGGCACCCCTCAGGCGACCATGCGATTCGAGAAGACGCGCATCGGCATCGAGCACATCGGGTGCCCGCTCCATCGCCAGCTCCACCACCCGGGCGCGCGTCAAGGCGTCCGCCGGGGCGGAACGCTGGGCGTGTAACGGCGAAACAAGCAGCATGCTGGCCAACAGGCAGGAAGCCATTATCCAAGACATTGAGAAATGTCCTTTGTCACCTGCATCGCAGGGGAAAATTCAGCTGTTTTGAAAACGCGGAAGGAAGGCGGGCGGGGCGGAGTTAGGCCGCTATCGGGGGACGGACGAGCGGATCAGGAGGGGTGAAGTCAAGCGAGGAAACAATGCGGTCGAAAGCCATCTGAACTCCGACAGGCATATCGAGTCGAAAGACAACTTCAGGCGTTGCCTGCATGCCGGCGCAGCAGGGGGTATTGCAGCTGTGTGTGGATGACTGCGCGGAGCAGCAATCGTCCCCACGGCTCAGGCACGGATCGGGGAGGACATGAGATCCGACGAGCAGGGCAAGCAGCATCCCGGCCAAAAGGATTGACCTGGCCAGGCCGCGAATGGTCATGCGTCGAAACACTCGATTCATTGTTTCAAGTCTATCGGCAGGGGCGCGCAAGAATCAACCCCCGGCCAAGGACGTGTCAGGCAGGCCGATTGCGAGGCGGCAAAAGGAGTGGACCCGGGCATCTAAGCGTTTCTTTCGCATGTGTTTACGATCGAAATCTGGTCTTCCAGGCTCCCTGCGGTATACTCCTTTCCATCGTTTCGTGGGGATTCCGCGCGGGCGTTTGTTCGCCGGAGTTCCCTTGTCCAGTGATTCCGGCAGGTATTGGCTTGTCGTGGTCGCCACGGAGGATATTGAAGATGAGTTTCACCCCCCGCGATGAAGCGCGCCTGCTGGTAAATTCCCGAAAGCCGCGCGTCTTCGACCCCCCCCGACTTCCCGACGGCCGCCGCTCGCCGGTCAGCGCCTACTTCGGGGAGCATGTCCTCGACCTGATCAAGCTCAAGGAAAAACTCCCGCGCGAGATCTACTCCGGGCTGGTCGGAACGCTGAAGAATGGCCTGCCGCTGACCAAGGAAGTGGCCGACACCATCGCCTCGGTGGCCCGGGACTGGTCCATTCAGCACGGCGCCACTCACTTCACGCACTGGTTTCAGCCGATGACCGGCTCGACGGCCGAGAAGCACGACAGCTTCATCGACCTGAACGTGTCGATGACCGGCGAACTCAAGGTGCTGGAAAAACTCTCGGGCAGCCAGCTGGTCCAGAGCGAGCCCGATGCCAGCTCGTTTCCCTCCGGCGGCATGCGCTCCACGTTCGAGGCCCGTGGCTACACGGCATGGGATCCCTCCTCGCCCATGTTCCTGGTGGAAAGCACCAACGGGATGACGCTTTGCATCCCATCAGTCTTCATCAGCTATTACGGCGACAGCCTGGATCACAAGACACCGCTGCTTCGCAGCCTCGAGGTCCTGTCGAAACAGGCCACGGCCTTCCTCAAGCTGCTCGGCGATGTCGATGTACACGCGGTGACGGCCACGCTCGGTTGCGAGCAGGAGTACTTCCTGATCGACCGGACGCACTTCGCGCTGCGGCCCGATCTCATGCTGACCGAACGGACGCTCCTTGGCGCGGCGTCCCCCCGCGGGCAGCAGTTCGAGGACCACTACTTCGGCTCCATCCCGAGCCGGGTCCTGGCCTTCATGGAGGAGATGGAGTTTGAGTCGCACCGGCTCGGCATCCCCATCCGGACGCGACATAACGAGGTGGCGCCGATGCAGTTCGAGATGGCGCCGATCTTCGAGGAAGTGAACCTGGCCAACGACCACAACGCACTGGCCATGGACATCGCCCGCAAGGTGGCACTGCGCCATGACTTCGTTTGTATCTTCTATGAAAAACCGTTTGCCGGACTCAACGGCAGCGGCAAGCACTGCAACTGGAGCATGGCCACCGACAAGGGTGAGAACCTCCTCGAGCCGGGGCGCACCCCGCACCAGAATCTCCGTTTCCTGGCATTTCTGGCGGTGTGTCTCAAGGCGGTTCACGATCACTCGGTGGCGCTGCGCTACTCGATCGCCAATGCGGCCAACGACCTGCGGCTCGGCGCCAACGAGGCGCCACCGGCCATTCTCTCGTGCTTCGTCGGCGATCAGCTGACGAAGGTCATCGAGCGGGTCATGTCGGGCTCGGCGGGTGAGGATGCGGAGCATTTCGTCCTGCAGATGGGCGTGGCCAAGCTGCCGCAGCTGGCCCGCGACAATACCGACCGCAATCGAACGAGCCCGTTCGCCTTCACCGGCAACAAATTCGAGTACCGGGCGGTCGGCAGCAGCGCCAACTGCGCCGTGCCTGTGGCCCTGCTCAACGCGGCGGTGGCGGACGCACTGAGCCAGATGACATCGCGTCTCAGGGCGCGGATTGACGCGGGGGCCGCGCGGGACGAGGCGGTGCTGGCACTCCTTCGGGAAGTTTTCACGGAGTCGGCCGCGATCCGCTTTGAAGGAAACAACTACAGTGACGAGTGGCGGAAGGAGGCCGAAAAGCGCGGCCTGCCGAACCTGGTCGACACGCCGGCAGCCATCGAAGCCTTCGCGGACCGGAAACACTCGGGGTTCCTGACGGAACACGGCATCTTTTCGAAGGACGAGATTGCCAGCCGGGAGAACGTGGCTCTCGAGCGCTACATCAAGCAGGTCATGCTCGAGGCCGAGACGGTTCTGGAGATGCTCGAAACCCTGGTGGCCCCCGCCGCCGAGCGTCAGATGGTGGTAACAGCCGCGGCCCTCAAGGCCCGGGCCGAATTGAAGGCAGCGGGCGTGTCACTGGCCAGCGGCAACGCTTCCGAAGCGCTTTCCCGTCGCGCGTCGGCGCTCGGCGATGGCCTTTCGGAAATCCTGGCCGCGGCCGAGCAACTCCGTGGCCGACTGGCAGAGGTTGAAGGCATCCATGATGAGGCGAAGAAGGCGCGTCGACTGGCCGACGAGGTCCGTACGCTCCTGGCCGACGTTCGCACCAGCGCCGACCGGCTGGAAAACCTCATTGAGGACGGATCGTGGCCACTACCCAAGTACCGGGAGATGCTTTTCGTTCGCTGATCGGTGACTTGACAGTAAGTCTTGTGACGACGGGGTGGAACTGAATGGTTTCACTCCGTTGTTGTAATCGCTTTCAGCGCCACAACATGACGAGGCGTGGTGACAAGCCCTCCGTTTTCCTTGCCGTTGTCGGATGCCACCATCACCTGTCGAAAAAGCCAACCGGCAGCGGCTTTCCGGATCCGGCCAATGACATTCTGTCATGCAGTGTTGACGGTCGGCCGACGAGGGACGACGGTCGAAAGCCGGGTCAAACGACGAAGTTTTTCATTTTCTTCTTGCATCAGGATGAGCATGGTTCTATAAAAATAAGGCTCAACCGGCTTCCGGGGTGTGGCCGAACGAACCACCAATTTCCTCTTCACTTCACCCGACAGCAACGAAGAACTGGATTGCCGCCATCTTCTGGCGGTGTCCGGTCGTTGGGTACCAATTTAGTCAGGGTTTTCGTAGCAACGCAGGGTTTCCACTCTTCAGGAGGTCCCCATGCTCCACGCTACCACCCGTTCGCGCATCCTCGTCGCCACCCTCACCGCGACGTTGATGCTGGTCTCGGCCTTTACCGCCTCCGCGCGAGAAAAGGCCGGGCCGTGGAGCATCGGCAAGTTGATGAAGGGGAATGTTGTCACGCCCCCAACGCCGGTCCAATCGGATTTGACGCCGCGCTACTGGATTCCAGGGGACGCGCTGATCAACTCCCCGATCAACAACGCGGATGTCCAGGTTTTCCCCTCGGCCGATCCCCAGACCGAGGTGTCGGTTTCGGTGTCGTACACGAATCCACTCCGATTCCTGATTACCTCCAACACAACGCCCACCTCCACCGGCCAGGGTTACTTCTACTCCCTGGACGCCGGTGCCACCTGGGCGGGCAGCAACGTCTTTCCGAACGCCAATCCCAACTTCGGCGATCCGGTGTCGCTGCATGACAACCTGGGCAGCACGTTCGACGTCACGCTGCGCAACCCCTCGGGCATCGGTCTCATTGCGAGTGCCAACTACGGGATCACCTGGGGCGCCTTCCAGAACATCGATCCCCTGAGCAGTTCGGGCGATGACAAGGAGATGGGCCACGTCGATCGTACGCCGGGAAGCCCCTTCGAAAACCAGGTGTACGTGGCCTGGACCGACTTCAACCTGGCCGACCCGCACGTGGTTCTCACGCGCTCCGGTGACGGCTATGCCGCACGGACTGACCTGTCGGCGGCCCTTGGGCCCGACCTCGGCCAGGGCTGCGATATCACCACCGGCCCCAACGGCGAGGTCTACGTCACGTGGGCCGTCTATGCCGGCGGCTTCCTGCCGGAGTCGGGCATCGGCTTTGCCAGCTCGCTGAATGGTGGCGCCACCTGGGCCCCGGCCGTGCAGGCTTTCCCGGTGGTCGGCATTCGCTCCTCGAACGGCGCGAATCCCGATTTCAACAACACCCGCATCAACGGCTTTCCGTCGATCACCTGCGACGTTTCCAGCGGCCCGAACAGCGGCCGGATCTACATCACCTACGCCGATCGCTCCACCGGCGACTCGGATGTCTACTGCCGCTATTCCGATAACGGCGGCGCCACCTGGAGCGCGAGTATCCGCGTGCATCCGGACCCGGTTGCCAACGGCAAGCAGCAGTGGTTCCCCTGGATCGATTGCGATCCGATCAGCGGCGACGTGTCGCTTTCCTACTTCAGCATGGACACCGGCGGCGCCGGCTTCCAGACGAAGACCTGGGTCAGCCACTCCACCGACGGCGGCAACACCTGGGATGCGTTCCCGGTGCAGGACGTCTACACCCTTCCGACGGCGCTTCCCTCCCCGTTCGCCGGCGGCTACGCGGGCGACTACTACCAGATCTGCGCCTACAACGGCCGGGCCTGGGCGGCATGGGCCGACAACCGGACCGGCCAGTACAACGCGTACTGGGACGAGATCGTTTATGCCGATCCCGATGATCCGAACGCCCCGAGCAGTATCACCGCCACCAGCGATTGCACGACACCCACCACGATCCAGCTGGATTGGACCGATCCGATCACCCGCGTGAACGGAACCCTGCTGAGTGATTTCGAAATCCAGATCACACGCGTGGGTGGCCCGACGGTAACCGTCGAGCAGGGAATCGAAACCTACACGGACGGCGGGCTCACGACCGGCACGCTGTACACGTACGAACTGCGGACGCACGATCAGGATAACGACAGCCTGTCGATCGTGGCCAGCATTTCGAAGTACGCCGGGGGCGATCCGACACCGGCCCCGCCATCGAGCTTCTCGGTGACGGCCGTGGCCGGCCCGGCTTTCGACCTCGACTGGACGAATCCGACCACCAACATCGACGGCAGCCAGCTCTGCGATTTCGACGGGGTCAACGTGTATCGGAACGGAGCCTATCTGGCCACCGTCTCCCTTGCTCCCGGTGACATCGGCCTGGCTGGAAGCTACACCGACGCTGCGCCGATGCCGGGCGTCAACTGCTACAAGCTCACGGCCGTCGACTCGGAGATTCCGGTCAACGAGAGCAACTTCACCGCCGAGATCTGCGTTGAAGTGCCGCTCAACCCGCCGTTCTCCGATTGCTTCGATGTGGCCGGTGCTCCGGATTCGGGCAAGTGGACCACCGGCGGCGTTGTCATCGACGCCCTCTCCAGCAATCCGCCGACCCCGCCGAACGCGGCCGATTTCGACGGCACCGATGTCCTGACCTCACGGGCCATCGACATGGGAGCCGCCAGCGGCCTCGGCTACGTCATGCTCTACCAGAAGGAACAGACCGGCAACGCCGAATCGCCCGACCCGACCAACGACCTGGTCGTCGAGTTCTACAACTCGAACGGCATCTGGGACGAAGTCGGGCGCCATCTCGGCGTCGAAGGCGACGAGATCGCCTTCACAACCCATATCGTCAACCTGGACAGCCTGACCCCGTCGGGCGGCACCTACTTCCACTCGCAGTTCAGGTATCGCTTCCGGACCACGGGCGATCCGGGTTTCGACAACTGGTTTGTCGATTGCACCACGCTCGACATTCCGTCCTGCGGCGCCACCATCGCGGTTGCCCCACTCAGCGTGGATGACACGCTGGTGGCCGGCGATCCGTCGGGCGATGCCGATCCGGTGACGGTGTCCAATTCCTGCCAGTTCAACGCTCTGACCTGGACCGCCGCTGAAAATCCGGATGTCACCTGGCTCACACTGTCGGGAGCGGGTGGCACCATCAGCGGCCTCGGAAACCAGAACTTCGTGGCTTCCTTCAATGCCACGGGCCTGCTCCCCGGGGTCTACAACACGACGATCGATGTCAGCAGCAATGATGTCGGCAACCCGGTGGTTTCGGTCACCGCCACGCTGACGGTCACCGACGCACCGGACATCAATGTGTCACCGACCTCGATCACCAACACGTTGGCCAATACCGATCCGGCGGCGCATGACGCGGTGACGATCGACAACGTCGGCTCGGGCCCGCTCGAGTACAGCGTTCTCGACGCCGCCTCGGCCGTCCGTTCGTGGGCCGGTCCGCAGTTCGTCGGCATCCGGCGCGCGGACGGCTCGGTCCTTCCAATGGGCGCGGCGCCAGGTCCTGTGGCGTCAACCGTCAAGCAGCGCTGGTATGCCGGGCCGCTGGGCGACGCCGAAGACCGCATCAATCGCATTGACGGTGGATTCGATCCGGCGGCCGAATTCGAGGGTGACCGGGTACGCTCACGCGACCGCCTCAAGAACCTGGGCGATCGCGGCCAGAATATCCACTACCCGCCCCAGCCGTTTGCCCAGGGCGGGCCGGATGGCGCTGGCTATCGCTGGATCGACAGCGACGAGACAAACGGCCCGCTCTTCAACTGGGTCGATATCTCGGGCATCGGTACCGACACGGGTATCGCGGGGGACGATGTCAACGTTGGCCCGTTCGTGCTCGGTTTCTCGTTCAATCACTATGGCAACTCGTTCAACAGTATCCGTGTCGGCAGCAACGGAATCCTGTCGTTCAGTTCGTCGTCCACCTCCTTCACGAACAGTGCGCTGCCCAGCGGAACCGCGCCGTTCGATCTGCTGGCTCCGTTCTGGGACGACCTGAACCCGGCGGTTGGCGGCACCGTTTACTACTATGCGGATGGCGCCAACGATCGGTTCATCGTCCAGTGGGACGGCGTGCCCTACTTCGCAGACAACGCCTCCTCGAACACCTTCCAGGTCATCATCAACAAAGACGGCACGATCGTCTTCCAGTACCTCGACATCGACGAGCCGTCGAACGGTCTGACCGTCGGCCTTCAGAATGGGGCGGGCACGATCGGCCTCCAGGTGGCCTTCAATCAGGCTTATGTTCACAACGAGCTGGCGGTGCTGCTGTACCAGGACGCACCGTGGCTTTCCGCGTCGCCCACGTCGGGAACGGTCCCGCCGGGCGGATCGGCCCTCCTGGATGTCGTTTCTGATCCGACCGGACTGTCACCGGGGGTCTACTACGGCAACGTCCTTATCCAGAGCAATGATCCGGACGAGCCGGTCAGCCGCGTGCACGTTGAACTGAACGTCACCGGTGTCGGCGCGCCGCTCCCGTTCTGCGATAACTTCAATGTTGGTGCCACGCCGGATGCGGCAAAGTGGACCAACACCGGCGTTGTGCTGAATGGCAACGGTGTCAATGAACCCTCGCTGCCGACCTCGGCCGACCTGAACGGCTCCGACATCATGACGTCGATCCAGCTCGATCTGTCCACAGCGGGCGGTTCGGGCAAGACCCTGACCTATTTCCAGGAGGCCGGCGGCGGCGGCGATGTCCCCGAGGTGGGAAATGATCTGGTCGTTGACTTCCGGAACTCGAATGGCATCTGGGATGAAGTCGATCGGGTTCTGGGCGGTACCGGTGCGGCCAGCACTTACACGCTGCGCATCGTCGATATCGACGGCCTGACACCGTCCAGTGGCACCTTCTTCCACGGCCTGTTCCAGATGCGCATCCGTACGACCGGTCAAGCGGGGACCGACGACTGGTTTGTCGACGATCTGTGCATCGACAATCCCCCCTGTGCGCCGACAATCACGGTCAATCCGACCGCTGTCTGCGACACGCTGGTGGCGGGAAGTGTCGGCATGGAGAAGCCGGTCACTATCTCCAACAGTTGCGGATTCGCCAATCTGATCTTCAACACAGTCGAATCGCCCGACCAGCCGTGGCTCTCGGTGCTGCCCACCAACGGCATCGTTTCCGGAGCCACCTCGACGGTCATTCAGCTCACCTTTGATGCCACCGGCATGCTGCCGGGTAACTACACCACCACGCTGTTCGTCACCTCGAACGACCCGGTCACGCCGAGCGTTCCGGTGTCGATCTGCTTCAAGGTGACCGGGGCTCCGCTGGCGGTCATCGAACCGGATTCCATCTGTCCGGTCATTACGGTCGTCAACGGGCCGGTCGTTCACCGCGCCGCGTCGATCATGAACGCCGGCGTGGTGCCATTGATCTGGCGCCTGGCCGACACGCAGGGCATTCCGGCGGCTCCGGGTTCTTTCCGGACAGCGGGATCCAGCGCCGGTCAGTTCCTGCCCAATGACAAAAAGCTCGAGATGTTCAAGGACGTCATGGACCTGGTGAATCCGGAGCTTGAGCCGGGTGCCATCGTCGGAGGCGATCCGGAAGCCAAGGGTTATGAGTCTCCCCTTCGGGGCGGCCTCCAGCCCTATGCCCAGGGCGGCCCGGATGCGTTTGGCTATCGCTGGATCGACAGCGATCAGGTCGGCGGACCGGACGTCGAGTGGGTCGAGATCGAGGGCCTGGCGGGCACGGTCGACACCGGCATCAATGGTGATGACCAGAACCGCGGTCCCTTCGCCCTCGGCTTCGTCTTCCCGTATTACGGCGTCAACTACTCGTCCATGCGCGTCTGTTCGAACGGCTGGATTTCTCCGACCGCGACGCAGACCACCTTCACCAACACCACCCTTCCGGCCATTGCCACCCCGAACAACACCATCTGTCCCTTCTGGGATGACCTCCTGCCGACGACGACTCGCGGCAAGGTCTGGTTCCGGACGGATCCGTCGATGGGTCGGGCCATCTTTGAATGGAAGAAGGTGCCCCGCTTCTCGAGCCCGTCGGATACGCTGACCTTCCAGGTGATCCTCTGCAAGGACGGGAGCATTCAGTACAACTACCTGCGCCTGAATGGCGTGACCAACAGCGCGACGGTCGGCATTGAGAACGCGGCCGGAACGGTGGGTCTGCTCACGGCATTCAACACGGCGTATCTGCACAATGGCATGTCGATACTGATCCAGAACGAGCAGGAGTGGCTGTCGGCCACCCCGACCTCGGGAACGATCAATCCGGGCGACACGCAGCTCATCAACGTGGCATTCAACCCGGCTGGTGTGGCCATCGGGCAGCACCGCGGATTCCTGAGGATCAAGACCAACGACCCGACGCAGTCCAAGGCCATCATCCCAATCTGCATGACCGTGGTAGATCCTGTTTCGGTGGCGCTGGCCCGGTTCGAGGCACTCTCGACGCCGGACGGCGTGAGCATCGTCTGGGAGACCGCGGAAGAGTCAGATCACTCGCACTTCGATCTGTATCGCTCCGAGGGCTTGAACGGCGATTATCTCCAGATGAACCAGACGCCGATCACCGGCGACGGCCGTTACGGGTACACCGACGGTACGGTTGTCGACGGGACCGAGTACCGGTATCAGCTCGAAGCGGTTGATCGGCATGGCGAGCGGCAGTCGTTCGGCCCGATCGTCGTCACGTACGCCGGTCGTCCAACGGCCTTCAGCCTCGTCCAGAACTATCCGAATCCGTTCAGCGGTCGTACCACGTTCCAGCTCGCCCTTCCGGCAGCCTCGGACATTCGCCTGCGCGTCTTTGATGCCACGGGCCGGCTTGTCAGGAGCTTCCACGAGGGTTCAATGGACGCCGGTCGCCACACGTTCGAATGGAATGGCCAGGATGAAAACGGTCAGTCGGCCGCCGCCGGTTTCTACTTCCTGCGCGCCGATTCACCGCTGGGCACCAAGACCGTTCGGATGATGCTCGTCAAGTAGGACAGCCCGGCAAAGCAACAAGACAGGCAGTCAGAACAGCAAGCCCCCCGGCAGGCGTGAGCCACCCGGGGGGCTTTGCTTTTGGGTGGCGTTCAAGACCGTTCCTTCGCCGGGGGGGAGTGCTTGGTAGTATCCAACCCAGTCGAGGGACCGCCTACCCTGTCAATCCGGAGCCGCCGTTGGTTTTCCATGCCCGCCGCCTGGTCATCATCCTGCTACCCGTGATCATCGGGCTGTGCGTGCCGGGCATCGGCGCGGCTTCCCGGCCGGGAACCAGCTCCATCAAGATCTTTCGACCGTTGCTCGCGGATCCTCGTGAAGACCAGTTTCGAATGAAGCTGGCTCATTACCGGGAGCAATGGCGTTACGGCACCGACGTCACGGATTCAACCAGTCAAGGTGGATTCGAGGAGCGCTCCGGGACGGCCTGGGATGTCGGGATCGGCGCGAATCCGCGACTGGACCCGATGCGCCGGATGTTCAAATGGAAGGGGCCATGGGATCGGTATCAATTTGGGCTGTCCGCCGGCGTCTTTGCCTACTTTGATCGTGCGGGGAAGGAACTGTTGAATGCCGACTATCAGTTCGGAACCTCGCTTGACATGCTCTGGTCCGGATTGTGGTCGGACACCGTTGGCGTTTCGGGATTCGAGCGGCCGGTCATTTCCTCGCGGTTATCCATTTATCACCGGAGCACCCACCTGGGAGATGAATACCTGACGCTGGGCGATTTCGGGCGCAATCAGGATGGGCATCCCGATCAGGACGAACTCTTCGGCCACCCGCCGGTGAAACGGGTGGACCTGACCTTCGAAGCCGTTCGCGGCCTGGTTTCGGTCGAGATGGCACCGGACTGGATCAACGCGGGGCGATCCAGCCTGCGCGCGTATGCCGGCGGTGAACTGAAGTGGGCCATCCGGCCCCGAATACCCGCGGCCTTCTCGTCGCCGATCGCACAGTTGGGGTTTGAAATTCGCTCCGCTGGAAATCAGGAGGATCCTCACGATGGCTGGCTGACCCGTTTCATGAACCGGCCGTTCGGACGCCCATTTTTCGAGACCGAATGGTTCACCGCGGTGGATTTCAAGCTGGCCAGGCCATACGATTTTGCTTCATGCGACAATCCCGATGGCGACGGGGAGGTCTGGACGCCAAATCTCTGGACGGACTGTCGGCACGGCCGTGAATCGAAGTCCTACGCCGGTTCGTGGCACGCCATGATCGGATTCTCGGCCTATTCCGGTGCACACCGCCGTATTGCGGATGGTGGTCGCCTGCTGGCATCGGAGATCCTCATCGCACTCGAGTGGTACCATGGCTACTCACCGAATGGTCAATTTCTGGACCAACGGCTGGAGACGAGTCCGCTGGCCTATATCGTTCCCAGTATCACGATCCATTTTTGATCCGGACCAGAGGAATGCACTCGCAAACGTGCATTCCAGAAAGGCAGGTCGACAATGAGCAAGCTCCTGCGAGGTCTTGTGGCGGGGTGGGGCGCCAAGAAGATGGGCGGCGGGTGTCTCAGTACCATTCTCATCTTCGGGCTGCTCTGGTGGCTGCTCGGCAATTTCAATATCTTCAAATAGAAGCGTCCCGGCGGGCCTCCGGCAAACTACCGACCACCACCCCACGCAGCCCGGTATCCGTTCAACCGGTCGATTTCCTGCTGCTGCACATCCATGATCTGCTGCGATAGCGCCTTGAGCTCGCTATGTTCCACCTTGCCGAAGGCTTCCTTCGCCATCACGATGCAACACTGGTGGTGGGGGATCATCAGGTCGATGAACTTCCGATCAAACGCTTCGTTGGACAGGGAGGCCAGCGCGGCCTTGTCCAATCGCGTCATCCCGGCCAGGTGGAGATTCTCGGCATTGGCCTTGCCGGCGTACCATCGATCCCGCCACGCCCTCAGCAGCGTGATCTGCCGCTGTTGACTGCTCACGAGCTTTGCCGCGCCTTCCCTGAGTTCGGCATGCTGCGCCCGCGTTGCCGCCAGCTGGCCCGCCTCGAGCGCGTCCCGGTGATGCCGGATCATGGTGTCTATGTACTGCAGTTCATACGGCGAATCCGTACTCGGGGTCTCGTCGGCGTTCGCCCGGTTCTGGTCCGCTGTCGGTGCCGGGGGTGGAATCGGGGACACTTTCGCAGGGGAACGCGCCGCTTTGTCTTTCGGCTTGATGCAGGCGGGGATGCACAGGATGAGGGCCGGCAGGAGCACCGCGAAAATCGTGTCCATCCGATGTGATTTCATGATATTGCCTTTCTCGTTGAGTGCCGGCGTCGGCGCTGTCACGATTGCGGCACGGGGTCAGTCGACTTGCCGGCCTTCTCAAGACGCTTGAATCGAAGGCCGACCAGCACGGCGATGCCCAGCCATACAATGACCAGGGCCGCATTCACGATGGCAAATTGCTTGGTCGCGAAACCGAGCCACGTGGTCCCGGCGAACACGAGTCCGGCTGACAGAACATCCCCGGCCCGGACAAAAAACGTATCGTTGGCCTGCTTGGCCTTGTACTTCGCCTCGCGGCTCAACGGCAGATAGAGCGCATTCCGCGTGGTGTTCTGCAGGGAGTAGTCGAGTGAATTCTCGGCCAGCTTCACCGTGCGAATGAACGAGAGCAGCGGGATGAACGCCATCGCCGCATATCCGGCGAGGGCCACCACCGGCAGAACGAGCAGCGCCACGCGCACACCGAAGTATTTCAGGACACGGGAAACGACAAGCGCCTGGAGGATCGCCGAGATGATGTTGACGATGGTGAAGTAGTTTCCGTAGAACTCACCGATGACCTTCTTCTCGTCAATCTGGCCCACCGCCCCCTGCCCCGCGGAGTATAACTCGACGACGGTCTTGCTCAGGATGTACTCGCCCGTGGTGTTCACGAGGTTGACGAGGACCATCAGGAGACCTATCAGGAGCAGGTAGCGATCCCCCAGGACCAGGGAGAAACCACTTTTCCCCTTGATCGCTTCACCGGCTCCCGCGCCCTCCGCCGGATTATCGCTGGCCGCGGCCTTTTCGCTTGCCTTGCGCGCTGCGCCGGCTTTCTTCTCCCGAAGGTGAACGATGTTGGTGAGCAGCATGCACAGGCCCAGCAGGGCCGCCGCTGCCAGCATGAACGGGTAGGGACCAAATTGCTTGACGAGCTGTCCGGTCACGAACGAGCCCGCGATGGCACCCAGTGAGGCTCCGAAGCCCACGATCGCGAACAGCCGCTTGCCTTGCTCCACGGTGTACACATCGTTGGCAAATGCCCACAGCTGCGCGATCACCATCAGGTTGAAAATGCCCACCCAGATGAAGAACGGCACGCCGACCGAGACGCTGGCCTGACTGAGGAGGAAGAACGCCACCAGGCAGGCGATGAAGAACAGGGTCACCCCGTTGATCAGCTTGACCCGCGACACTTTTGAGGCCAGCGCGCTGTAGAGGGGCACAATAATGAGGAGCATGCCTGCGATCGCAGCGGCGGCATAGCTCTTGACCTCGGCCCCGCCGGACCCGGCCAGGATGAGCGGTTCGCGAATCGTCTTCAGCAGGTAGTAGCTGGCGAGGAGCAGGAAGATGTTCATCATCAGGAGAACGGCTGTCAGGCCCTCGCCGCCTTTGACGTCCGAGAAGACGCCCAGGATGCGGTCGAGTGGATTCTTCGGTGGCTCAGGGCCCGTCAGGGCCGGACTGCCGGCATCGGGCATGACGGTGGACATCTCAATTCCTCCAAATGTGCGACCCGCGGCAAACCGTGAGTTAACGGGGTGGTTTCCCGCCCGGCGGCGGTTCGTTCTTGAGCTTGTCGTCGGCCGAGACAGAATCGGTCTTGGCCGCGATCGTTCCTTTTTGCTTGTCTTCCACGGTCGGTGTCGGTTCGACCGGTCCCTCCTTTGGCACCGGTATCTTGAACTGGTCGATCTCGGGAACGCCGTATCGCTTGAGGTCGATTTGCACCTCGTCGATCAGCCTCGTGCTCCCGTCCTTGTCGACGGCAAAGGTATGAAACTCGCCACCACCGAACCAGAGGCGCAGGTGGACGAAGTGGAAATTGATCGCCGTCATGACATTCTCGGGCTTTATCACGGATCCGGCCACCTTGTATTCGCTGAACATCTGAGCGCTCCGCGCCGCCGAGGGAATGGCGTGAAGGGGCGAGCCGCCGCCGCCGGCCACGATGCTGATCAGCACCGCGTCGTCCCAGGTAAGGAGGGCGCGCTCGTAGGCGTGCTCGTGCCCGGTGGCAAGAATGGAGATGCCGCTCTCTTTCAGCGTCCGGACCATCCGCTCGCGCCGCTCCCGAAGCACATCGTCATTCTGCCACTGGCCGCGATGGAATCCGGTTGAAAAGGGGGGATGATGCATGAAAACGAATGCGGGGCCACGGTGACTCTTCAGGGATTTCTGCAGCCAGTCGATCTGTTCGTCGGAATACTTGATCTCGACCTCGCGGGACCAGTAATTGGCCGGATCGGTCATCGGGTTCGAGTCCAGGGCGATGAAGCGGACCCAGCCATCGGCGGAATCGAACGAGTAGTAGAGGCGGTCTCCGGTGATCGGCAAACCCGTCGCGGTGCGCCAATTTTCCACGCCTTCGTCGGTGTCCGTGCGCTCGTGATTTCCGGCTATCGGGAAGTAGGGCACCCGGGAGGACAGGGGTCGGGTGAGCCGGAGAAAACGCTCCCAGTGCGCGGGATATCGTCCGTCCTTCACGAGGTCGCCGGTATTGATCACCGCCGCGACGGTCTCTCCCCCCGCTTCAATCGAATCGATCGCGGTCATCACGGCCTTGAGCACCTGTGCCTCACGCCCGTAATTCGGACTGTGTTTGATGAGGGCCGGGATGTCCCGGATGAGTGCCAGGTCGGGGTAAAGGCCTTTCGCCAGGAGGACCGGTATCGTGATCAGGCCGCGCAGGATCTTGATCGGGTTCAGCGAAATCGCCTGCTTGATCCTGGTGAACTCCGGGCGAAGTCGCGATGTGCGGTAGGACGGGCGGTTGTCGCCGAACAGGATGATGTTGAGCGTGTCCGCCGTATAGCCGGCCCGCAGGCGCCCCAGGAAACGCAGGGAGGTATCGGCCGTACCGGGCACCAGGCCAATCAACGTGTCGCCGAACAGCGGCTGCCAGGAAATCGGGCCCCCGAACTCCTCGGACTCCTCGTTCTCCTCGTCCTCTCGTACTTTCTGGGTGCTGTCGGTAAACGCCGGTGAGATCGGCTGCTGAACGTGCTGCAGGCGCCCGATGCGGGCGCAGCCGCCAAGGAGCAGCAAAGTGGCCGCTGTCACGAACAGGCTGTACCGCCGTGGAGTCGGGGATCCCCGACCGCGAATAGGCTCAGTCGTTGGCAGCGTCATCCGTGGCGCACTCGAGTCACCGTCCAGGTGGAACCGATTCGGGTCAACTCAACGCGCGCCGCCTTTGCCGAATTTCCATCGACCTTGACCTCAACAGCGAGTCGTGTCGCGCCATTATCATCAGCATCGTCGAGACGCAGCATCGCACCGTCAATTTGAACACGCCGGGTTGCGGTCGCCGGCCCGTCCGCCTGCTTGATCTCGACGTCGTATTTCCGCGGGGCCGCCAGGCCGATATCAACCGCAAGATCGTGGAAGTGGAGGGCGCCCTCACGGACCGAAAAAAAATCGAGCGGGGCCACACGATCGAACCAGTAAGTCACGGTCTTGTCACGCCGTTCGATGAGGGTCCGTGCCAGGAAATCGCGTGCCCGCGGGTCTTCGTACGACACGGCGCCGACAGCCGCCGCGATCTGGGCATCGGAGAACGACGCCACGATCTTGGCGCCCCAGTAGGCATCCCGGTCGGTCATCTCACGGAAGGCCGCCTGAGGAATCAATGTCCGGAAATCCCCGGGGTTGTATCTCTTCGACTCGAAATTGCCGGCCGAAGGAATACCCGAGTCCTGCTTCGCCTGCCGCCAGGGCTCCTCGACAAACCCGAGACTCAGCAGCCGCCGGATGGTCCATTTGAAATCAAGAGTATGTTCAAAGCCGTTCCACGGCTTCTTCGGTCCCTTGGCCGCGGCACCCAGTGACGCGCCCACATCAAGTACGTAATGATCCACATGCCCCAGGCTGTCCCCGGTTTCGACAAACAGATCGAGAAAATTCTGATCCTTCATGTCCCAGCTGTTGAGCCAGGCACAAACGACGTACAGACCGCGCAATTCGCGGCGGTTGACATGGGTGTACCGGTCATTCGGGTCGCCCGGCCGCAGCCGGCGCATGCTCGGCGCGCCAACGACTTTGCCATCGAGGAACAGGCTGGCGAAGCCGCTGAACCGGCCATCCGACAGCACCGCACCGTGAGTAAGAAGGGAATCGAGATCGCCTTCAGTAAAGGGGGCACCCTTCTTGCCGTTCAACAGATCGTCGTCGATGCTCAGGTCATTTCGCAGGAATTGGACCGGTTCGTTGTGCGGAACGTTGTACCCGGCGGCATGAAACAACGTCCGTGAAATGAAATCGGCTCCGGCGCCGAGCTGCGGATGACCGGCCGGGTCCAGCTTGATGAGCCATCGCCCACCGTCGGCATCCTTGATCTGAAAGCCATGGGTACGCCCGCCCTGCTTCACCTTGGTGATGGTCCATGGCTTTGTCGGCAGCTGTGGTTTGCCGGGCCCCTGCTTTATGTCGGCCAACGGAACGGCACGCACATGATTCCGGTTGGTGAACCAGGTCGAGTTGGGCACTTCATCGAACGCATTCACGTTGACCGATTCCCGTTCCGGATCCGCCCCGAGGAAGTCGGTGACGCCCAGAATCAGGTCCGGAACGTCGAATGCGTGCGACAGGGGTTCGATCAGTCCTTCGCGGAATTGATGGCCCCAGAAATTCGGCTCCCATTCGGGGGGCTGGGGAATGGGGCGACCGTCGTGATCCACCCAGGTGGTGTCGCTGGTTGCCTGAACCGGGGAATGGTCCGTCCGGTCCGATGCGTGAGCGCTCACGTGATTGTCCGAGGCGGCGGACACGCCAAACAGGGACGCGAGCAGCCAGATGGCCAGGGGCCCGCCGGGCGCACGACGGAGTTCGGGTCGAATTGATTGGCGTCTCAAAAGTCGCTCCTGAGTGCCAGTTGCGCACTCAGCCCCTCGTCACCCTTTCCGACGACGAATCGGAGCGCGGAGCCTTCCCGCATCCCCATGCGCAGGCCCCCCCCCCAGGAAGTTTTTGCGGCCCGGAGGGAAAAAACTTCCCTTTCGGGTGCCACCGCACCCAATTGGTAGATGGCGAGTGCGCTCACCTGGTGGGAGATGGCCCAGCGATACTCGACATGGGCGAGGATGAGTTGCCGGTCACGAAAGCGCTGCGTTGAATATCCGAGGAAGCGCAGTTGTCCTTCGCTTTGAATCAGGCGATAGAATGGCAACACCGCTCCATCCTCGGTCGGGTCCACACCGGCGTACGCGGCGCGAAAGGCGAGGACGCGGCGCTTCGCGAATACCGGCAGGTAGGCGCGGCCCTCGAGTAGCCACTGGTTGTAATCAGGGTCGGCACCGCGCAGGCCGGCCGCATGTTTCAGCTCCGCGCGGCCATGGACCCCGAGTGACGGCGAGATGGCATCATCGAGCACGGCAAAATCGCCGGCAACTCCTGAAATGAAATACTGTGTGGCGGTGCCCCCGAAGGGAACAGTTCCATCCGGAAAGACATTGCCCAGGAGGGGGCTGGCATGCTTTCCGACGCCCGGGCTCATGCCCGAGTAGCCAGCCAGGACCTGCAGCCGGCGAAGCGGTGAGGCGCCAAGCCGTAGCGCTCCCTCCACCCTGGTGCTCTCCAGGCGATAGTAGGCCCTGTCCGCTTCCTCGGTCCCGTTCCCGATGCCGTAGTAGCTGCGGTCCGGTTTGAAATCGTAGTCGGCGGTCAGCTGAAAGCTGAGCGGTTGCCTGTCGCGGAGCAATCCCAGGAATCGGGCGCGGCGGCGATCATTAAGGGCAAACGCGGCGCTGGCCTCCATGTGGGCGTCGTCGGTCGGAAATCCGTCCCAGCTGATTGCCGGGCCAATGCCGACGTTGTCGACCCCGCTGGTTGCGCCGCTGACATCCACGCGTAGACCCACACGGGGCCCATGCGTGGTCGATTTCGGTTTTGGTTCGAGGTATTTTGCGCCAATGTGATTGACGCCCGCCTCCAGCCCTCGGCCGATGAGTCGGAATGGCACCAGGACGACTCGGAACGGTGTTCGGAGTGCCGTCTCCCATCCGCGCTCCTTGTCGGGGGGAGCCACCCGGGGTCCATTGGACGTGGGGTCGCCCCCGGCCGGCAGGGCTGGTGCCACCCAGCTCGAATCACCGAACCGCGGTTCCGCCCTCGCCACGCGGGGGACGGCCCCGTTGATGATGCAAGCCAGGAGCAGCGACAGGAGGAGTCCGCCTGTCAACAGTTTCGGGGGCAAACGACGGCTGGAATCGATCAAGTTGATTGAGTCCTTCATGTTTGGTTTTGCCGTGGCGAACAATCTAACCGACGATCTAAAAGACTTCGAATCGCCATCCTAAACCATACTGGCCTACTCGACACCGATTGACACCCCCTTGACACGGGCATGGCTGTTGCAACAATTGGGCCAGAACTCACGTGGGATCGTAACTCCCGAGACGACCGATCGCCATTCCGGACGACATGCTACGCTGGCTGACTCGGCCCGATGCCTTGATTTTCCAGCAGGAGTGCGACAACTGAAGACGGAATCGACATGCTGACCTTTCCGCCGGAGAGCCTTACCCGCCGGATCGGCCTTGAACCCCATGAGGGGCGACTTCTGGTCCTGATGGGGGCACTCGTCGCGACGCTGCTGTGCGCCTATACCATTGCCAAGGTGCTGCGGGACGCGCTGTTCCTGGCCGAATTCGGCGCGGTAACTCTGCCGTACATGTACATCGGGGTGGCCCTGTTGTCGGCCGGGTTCGTCTGGCTGGAAAGTCGCCTCGCCCGCCTGTTGAGCCGCGAAGGCGCCACTCGGGTCAGTCAATTGACGGCTGTCGGGTTCAGTGTTCTTGCCGCCATCACGCTCCCGCTGGAGCGTCACTGGACGACCGCCTGGTTCTATCTGTGGACCGGCAGCCAGGCCATGATGCTCCTGCCGCATTTCTGGCTGCTCGCGCTGGATGTCTGGGACTCCCGTCGCGCCCGTCGCATCTTTCCCATTCTGACCGGCTTCGGGCTGTTCGGCGGGCTGGTCGGTGGCGGCATCGCGGCCTGGTTGACTCCTGCTTTTGAGCGCGTCGGACTGATGTGGACGTTGTCCGGGCTCCTCCTCGCGGCCCACGCGCTGACGCTGGTGGTCCAAACCCAGCGGGCGCGTCATTCGGGGCCGGTCGAAATTTCCTCATCAACCGGTTCCTTCTGGGACATCATCCGGCGGTCCTCCTACATCAAGGTCCTTGCGGCCGGGCTCGCGCTTTCCGTGGTGGTGTCAACTCTCGTCGACTTTCAATTCAAGTTCATGATCCAGGAGGCCTACCCGGATCCACATGCCCTGACCCAGTTCCTCGGCAGGTTTTACATCGGACTGAATGTGCTGGCCCTTCTCTTCCAATTCGGCGTCTCGGGTTGGTTGCTGCAGCGCCTGGGTCTCGGGGTGTCCACCGGCCTGCAGCCAACCACCGTGATCCTGTTCGCTTCGATAACGGCACTCAGCCTTGGATGGTGGGCCGCCGTGGCGATGCGCTGGTTCCAGGGTGTTGTCTTTCAGACGATGGGGAAGTCGTCGTCCGAGATCTACTTCGCGGCAATCCGACCCGTCGAACGCCGCCTGGTCAAGCCGGCTATCGATACCCTGGTTGAGCGCTGGTCGGACGCCGCGGCCGGTCTTCTGCTCCTGGTCGCACTTCGAGTCCTGCACGCACCCATCGCGATGATTGCCGGGGCCACGGCCGTCCTGGCGGTGCTATGGCTCCTCGTGCTCCTGCGCCTGAACACGGAGTACGGGCACGCGTTCAAGGAGGCGCTGAGCAGCCGCTGGATCGAACCCGAGGCGGCTTCCGAGGCAATTCGAACTCCCGCCGTACGAAAGGCGCTCGTTGAAGCGATGCACCAGCAGGATGTCCGCCGCATCGTGCTGGCCCTTCGGCTGAGCGAAAATTCACCCGACGCCAACATCGGGCGCGCCGTCCGGGAGTGTCTGGGACATGAATCGCCCATCGTTCGGGCCGCGGCGATCCAGGCCATGGAAGCGAAGCGAATGGCGGATCGCGAGGGTGTGGTCGAGGGGCTTCTTCGGGATTCGGAGGAGCCCGTGCGTCGGGCCGCGGTTGGATACAGGCTCTCCAGGAGTCGTCAGCCGGGTCGATTTGCCCGGGATCTTCTCGATGGCGATGATCCGGATCTCCGGCAGTATGTTCTCGAAGCACTCTGGGAGCGGCCTTACGAGGCACGCGGTGCCGTGACGGCGTCATGGGTTGATGCACGACTCAAGAGCGGGACTCGCGAGGAGCTCTTCCTGGCCGCCCGTGGACTTGGCTTGATGGGGGGGCCGGCGTCCGTGACGGGGCTGACGACCCTGCTCGGGAACCCGGACATCGAGATCCAGCGGGCTGCGCTGCTCTCGGCCGCCCGGCGGCCAAGCCGGAATCTTCTCGAGGTCATGCTGCCCCTGCTTCTCCTGCCGGAGCTGAACCGTGAAGCGCGTCTGGCGATCGCGGCCATCGGCGACGCCTCCGTGCCGGCCCTGAAGGAACTCATGGCCAATGACAGCGATGCGCGCGGCCAGGCGATCGCCGCGCGTACGCTGGCGGAGATTGCCCGGCCGCGTGCGATAGCCGCGCTCATGGTGCTGGTCCGGAGCACGGACCTGACACATCGACATCGAGGGCTCAAGAGCCTGGCGCGGTCCCGCGGATTGCTTGGCCGGCCGGTCCTGGCACGCGGGCTGGCGCACCGGCTCTTTCTCCGGGAGTTGCGGGACTACCGCGCCTGCGTCGAGCCGGCCCATGGGCTCGAGAAAAATGACGCCCCCGAGGTCCGGCTTCTCGCCGAAAGCTACCAGGAGTCTGCGAACTGGGCTCTCGAACGCGCCATGCTCGCGCTGGCCTGCTGGTATGAGCCCCGGCCGCTCTTCGGGGCCTTCAACAGCCTCCGGTCCCGGGATCTCGAGGTGGCCGCGCCCGCGCTGGAATACCTGGGGCACATTCTTCCCCGCGGGACATTTCGGCCGGTCGAGAGCATCTTCGAATCGAGAGCGACGGCGAGTCCCGACGACGTTTCCGATCAGGAAAAGCTCCACGGGTGGATTCGTGGCGCCTGGGAATCCGGAGATGACTGGCTGCGCGCCTGTGCCGTCCGGGCGGCACGCCATGTTCCGGATTTTGATCTCAGCCTGTTGAGGCCTGCTGAGCAGGAGGTACCGCTTGTTCAATCGGAGCTTGATGCGTTGGCCGACGGCCCGGATCGCACGGCGGTTGTGCAGTTGCGGGCCGCCAATGTGGTCGCACTGGAGGCGCCCGGATGCTGACGCCGGTGGAACGGGTGCTGATCATGAAGGGAGCGGACCTGCTGAAGGATGTCGGACCGCGCCACCTCCTCGGTCTGGCCGGCGCGGCGCGGGAGGTCGAAATCTCGAACGGTGACACGATTTATCGGGAGGAGGACCCGGCGGACGCCTTGTACATGGTGGTCGAGGGTCGGGTACGGCTTTCGACCGGCGACCGGGTGATCTCCGAGGTGGGGCCCGGCGAGGCATTCGGAACCTGGGCCATCGTGGACGATTCCGGGCGTGGCCAGCGAGCCGAGTGCATCGAGGACGGGCTGGCCCTGGCGTTGCACCGCGATGAATTCTACGACGTGGCCGCCACGGACCTGACGTTGTTGCAGGAAGTCGTACGCGCCATGGCCAGGCGCCTTCGCGCGCTCGTTGCCGAGAGGCCCGAGGAGGCGCGCGTTGAGGGCGAAGGAATCGAGAAACCGGTTGCGATGGTGAAGCCGGAGGAAGTGGAAGCGGTCGCCTCCCCCTTGACCGATGCCGGGCCGCCGCCCGCGGGCGGTGCCTCCCTGGCGGCCGCGGCACTTGACCAGGCGCTGCCCGTTCCGGATGCGCTCAAGCCCGAAGTCCCCGCTACCGCGCTGCCGACCAATGCACCGCCGCCGGACGAGCCGGGTACGCCGTAGGGGGGTGCGATCAAGCTCCGGAAGCGTCCGGGCGCGATCGCGACAGGCTAACTCAACTTGATCTTGGTGGGATCGAACGTCGGCTTGGGAAACTTCAACTTCATCGACTCGAGCGTCTCCAGCATGATCTGGGAGACCGCGTGATTTCGATACCACTTCTTGTCAGCCGGAATGATGAACCAGGGAGCCCACTTGGTGCTGCACCGACCCAGGGCTTCTTCATAGGCTCGCTGATACTGGCTCCAGTGCTTCCGTTCCGCGAGATCGGCTGGAGAAAGCTTCCAATGTTTCTTCGGATCCTTGATCCGATCCTCGAGTCGCCGCTTTTGCTCACCCTTGCTGATGTTCAGGAAGATCTTGATGATCGTGACATCGTTCTCGACAAGGAATCGCTCGAACTGGTTGATCTGCTCGAAACGTTTCTCCCACACCGATCGGGGGGTGAGCTTGTGCACCCGGACCACGATGACATCCTCGTAATGTGACCGGTTGAAAATTCCGATCTCCCCCTTGGGGGGTACCGCCCGGTGGATGCGCCAGAGGTAATCGTGGGCCAGTTCCGGTGCGGTGGGCGCCTTGAAGGCATTCACGTCGCACCCGGCGGGGTTGAGTCGGGTCATGACATGCCGGATCGTGCCGTCCTTGCCACCGGTATCCATGGCCTGGAGGACGATCAGCAGCGAACGCTTGCTTTCGGCATACAGGAGATACTGGAGCTCGGCGAGCCGTGTCGTGGTCTCCTCGAAGATCTCGTCGACGTCCTCCTTGCGCCGGCATCCGGGAGTGGCGTCCGAGTCGTAGTCGGAGAGCACGATGGTGCGTCCAGGCTTCACGCGGAGCCGTTCCGTCAGGTTCATGCGAAACATTATGGGAGGAAATGACCGACCGTGGCAATAACAAAGTCATCGCTGGACATGGAACAAATTGCCACCCGTAGGGCCAGCATCGCCAACCTACGGCACCCGAAATCCCCGGCGCACCGTACCCCCGCGCGCCGACTGCACCGTGACCGTGGCCTCGCCTGATCCACGGGCGAGCCATTCCAGGGTCACCGTGTCCATTCCGCCCACGCGCGGGTAGCGGATCGTGGCCGCGGGTTCCTTCCTCGAAATTGGCGTCACCACGGAGCCGTAGCGATCGGCCAGCCGGCCGGACGACACGATGGAGAGGCTGCCGCCGGAAAGTGAGGCGCGGTCCTCCGGGGTGATCTTCTTCGCCACGTCCTGGGCCGTGCGGGTTGGAATGTTGGTTTCATTGGCCACCGTGATACGGATCCTTTTCAATCCGCCGGAAAGAGTCGTCACGACAGGTTCGTCGATGACGAGCCTTGGCAACTGCATCGCGTGATACAGCGTGAACGCCATGTTGCGGTGGCACTCCTCCGGCAGCAGGAATCCGGGCGGCACCCGGCCGAAATTCTTCTTCGTCCCGCCGATTTCGATCAATCCGTACTGCGGGTGATCGTAGGGTTTCCACTCGACGAAGGCCTCGCGCAGGAGGACCATGCGATCGAAGGTCAGCTCCGGAGAGCCGTCGAATCCATTGCTGCGGAATTCGTCGTCCCGGAAGTAGTTGAAGGCGGTGAAGAGTTCATTGGTGAAGGCCAGGATGCCGCGACCCAGGTAGAACCAGTCGAGCTCGCCGCCGGATACGGAGTAGAGGTCCTTCCACGTGATGAGATAGCGGTAGCCGGGAAGAATTTTTTCTCCGGCGTTGCCAATGACGTCGAATACGCCGATGTCGTCGGCCTCGTAGGTCAGGCTTTCATGTCCCGGTCCGCGCAGGATCATGCCGCCGGCATTGTGATAGGACTGAGCGGCGCCGATGTTGGGGTGGCTGATCACGAAGTCGAGCACGGCGCGCGTTTCCGGCAGGCTGCCGGGATAGTCATGGGCGCCCGACTGCACGTAGGCCGGCTGCCAGGTGCCCGGCCAGTTGCGGTTGGGATCGTAGCCTCCCATGCCGTCCTCGTTGACGCGGCCGTCCCCGTCGTTGTCCAGCCCCTCGTCGTCGAGAAGCGTATACAGGCCCGGTTCGTCCGGTTTGGCCGGGATCATCCGGCGCGGATCGTCGGGATCGGGCCTCGAGCGGCCATGCGCATCCTTGATCCGCATCTCACAGATGTTGCCATCACCGTCAAGATCATCCGGGCCATCCTCGTCGAGGAGACCGTCGTTGTCGTTGTCCCACGGCTTCTTGCCGCCCCGGCTCGAATGGCGATTGTTGGGTTCGCGGATGAATCCGTCGCGGCCGTCCGGATTGATCGACGGCACGATGTAAAACGTCGCCCGGTCAAGCAATTCGGTGACCTCCGCCACCTGGCCGTACATCTCCGTGAGATACCAGGCCGTGTAGAGCGCCACTTCGCTCCCCTGCACCTCGTTGCCGTGGATGTTCGCGTCTATCCAGATGGCCGGCTTTTCGGTATCGCCGCCAGACTTGAAACTGGTGATCGTGATGAGATGCAGATCGCGCCCCTCGAACGACTTTCCGATCGAACTGAACCGGGCCAGATCGGGGTGAGCCTCCGCGATCGCTTTCATAGCCGCTCCGATGCCGGCCACGTCGTGGAAGGCATCCCAGCGCAGGAAGACTTTCGGGTTGGCCGGCACCCCCATGGCACCGAGGGCCGGAGCCACGGCGGGCTTGCCGCTCTGGCCATGAGCCGGGGCGCCGGGGAATGCCAGCGCGATGGAAGCGAACGTCATGGTGATGACAGCCTGCCGGGCCATCGGGAAGAGTTGCGGGGTCCGGGTCATCGAAGCGTAACCTCCCGGCGGACCTCGCCCGCCCGTGGCGTGGCGGCGCGCGCCACGATGGTCGTACCAGCATTGGCTTTCAAGATCCATTCAACCCGTTCACGACCGCCGGAACCCTTGATCGTTGAGATCAACTTGACCGGCGGCCCGCCGACGATCTCGACGCCGCTTTGCTCCTCGATCTCCACGCGCACCGGCCGGGCGCGACGGGTGGTGACGCCGGCCTCGAGGGCGGTTGGAAGCCAGCCGTCATTGCCCACCTCGATCAGGACACGATAGAGCCCGTCGCCGAGCGAAGTCACCTGCGCCGGGTCGACGACGAGTCGTGGCATCCACCCGAGGATCTCCCGCGCAAAATTGCCCTGCTTCAACCCGAGGCTGTCGATGGCGGTGCGGGGGGGCACGACACCGAGCAGTGGATCGAATCCGCCAATTTCCACGCGGCGACCGGGAAAGTCCGGATGCTCGAAGGCGCGCCATTCGCGGAATTCCCCCTCCGCGTTCGTCTGCTTGAGATACTGAAAGGTGCCGGCCTCACTCGACATCTCTGCCGAGTCAGGAAGGGCCCAGCCACACGTGGTCAACGTGAAGGTACCCATCTGGTAGCGGAGCCACCCGGCCATCGAACCGGCAGAGGCGGCGGCCGCCTTGCTCTTCGGAACACCCACCGACTTCTGCCACGAGGTGGCGGCACGGTCGTAGTAGGGCTGATCCGCTTCGGGTATCGATGCGAAGGCGGTGCGCGGTCCGCCACCGAAGCCTCCCGTCGGGCGGCTGGTCGACTCCTTCGCCAGGAGGTCAAGCTCGGCCGCCCCCTGCGGGCCGCCGGAGGGCGCACCGCGCCGCCCTTCGTCACCCGGGGATTCGCCGCCACCTCCCGGGCTGCCTCCTGCACCACTCGATCCACCACCGGCACTCCCGCCACTGGCCCCGGCGCCACCCGGTCCACCACCCGGTCCAACCGGACCACCAGCACCTCGTCCGCCGC
>Ga0163152_10000430_pt1 | contig 74185 bp, 74 predicted proteins | sample OliLakLV19MP8IB2_FD_148635 | JGI IMG/M metagenome (GOLD analysis project Ga0163152, IMG submission 148635) | Freshwater microbial mat bacterial communities from Lake Vanda, McMurdo Dry Valleys, Antarctica - Oligotrophic Lake LV.19.MP8.IB-2 | ecosystem: Environmental > Aquatic > Freshwater >... | reverse complement strand
GGTCATCATCACCGCCTGCATGAGAAAGCTCTTGGTGATTCTTAACACCATGATCAGGAACAATACTCCCTGGAGAGACCTCCATGCCTGCTAAAAAATCATTGACAAACAACACAGCCGCTGGGCTTTCGTAGCGCGCCCCTGCGGGGCTGATGGGAAAGGGGCGGTGTGCAAATACTGGGTTCTCGCGTTCGTGGGAATGACGAGAGTGGGGTGGAGGGCAAGGACGGAAGGTTCAAACGGCCCCGCGTGTATTTGAAAGCAGGACTTTCAAAATCACGCGGGGCTAAATGTTTATGGGGACCGTAGTTTCATGTAGAGCTCTTGCACGGCGGTTAGGCAGCAGCGTCCGTCGGCGGCTTGTGTTCGGCAATGGGCGTCGGGGGACTTCGATTTCGCTAGCAGTTCGCGGATGCGGGTTGGCGTGCCGTCCTGCACGTCGGCCGCCACCTCGTCGTAGGTCAAACCGAAGCAAGCGCAGAGCGGCGCGTTGAGGTCTTTTGGATAGACGGGCGCGGTGAGCTCATCTACCGAGACGACGGCGTCGAATTGATTGAAGTAGGCCACGTCGCAGCGAGGGAAATTGCAGAACCAGGCGGCGTCGCTCAGTTTGGAGCGCGACTCAGGTCGGATGTGTGCGTCCAAGGGTCCGGGCCCCACTTCAAAACCCAGCGAGTGGCAGCGCGGGCAGAACGCCCGGCCGTCATCTTCCGGCTCGCGGACAAAGGCTTTGTTCATAGCGCGGCGGGAACCATTTTTGTGCAAAAACAAAAAACCGCTGCCAGCGCGTGATGGCGACGGTCAAATCGCAAATCACGCGCTCTGCTGCGCTGGGGCTCCGCATCGCGGTTAACAGCGGCTTACGCCTTTGCGGCGTCGATGGCATCTTGGAGGCGCGTCTTGGGTTGCACGCCGACGAAGCGGTCGACGACTTCGCCGTTCTTGAACACCATCAAGGTCGGAATGCTGCTCACGCCGTAGTTTTGCGCGGCTTGCGGCGCGTCATCGACGTTGAGCTTGAAAATCTTCGCGGAACCCGCATTCTCGCCGGCGAGTTGCTCGACCAGCGGAGCGATCTGACGGCAAGGTCCGCACCAGGGGGCCCAAAAGTCGACCAAGACCGGCTCGGACGACTGGAGCACTTCGGAGTCAAAATTTGTGTCGTTTACTTCGGCAACGGAACCCATCTGAGTACTTCCTCCGCAAATCGGTCAGGCTGTGAGCAACATTGCAGCACGGCCTGTCCGAGAATCAAAAACTGTGGAACGGTGATTTATTACGTATCGTCCTGCCCAGCGGTTCGCGATGACAGAATCGAGTCAGCGGCCCACGCGGCAAGGAGTAACGATTATTGAAATTTGGGCGATTACTGTCAACGAACGGGGCCAAGCATTGCTGAAAACGCTGCGATGCTCGATACTTGCCGCTGTTCCACGATTTTGGCTGGTGGACATTGTAGGGGTAGTTTCCGCACACGCCTTTGTTCGCGAGGAGTTTTGACCATGGCCCGTACGCTTAGCACGATGTTGCCGCTTGGCACGCCTGCCCCCGATTTCTCGTTGATGAACGTCGATAGCCGGATGGTGTCGCTTGGCGATTTTAAGGGTGCACCGGCTTTGTTGGTGATGTTCATTTGCAACCACTGCCCTTTCGTCAAGCATGTGGCCGATCAGCTTGCTCAATTGGGCCACGAGTATATGCAGCGTGGCGCGGCGATTGTAGCGATCAGCTCGAACGACGTGGCGACTCATCCCGCGGATTCGCCCGAGCAGATGGTGGCCGAGGCGGAAGAACGTGGCTACGTGTTCCCTTATCTCTACGACGAAACGCAAGAAGTGGCCAAGGCGTATCACGCGGCTTGCACGCCGGACTTCTTCGTGTTCGATGCGGAGCAGAAACTCGTGTATCGGGGACAGCTTGATTCGAGTCGCCCCGACAGCGGCATTCCCGTCACGGGCGAAGATTTGCGGGTGGCGCTCGATGCCGTGCTATCCGGCAAGAAACCGGCCGAGAATCAGCGAGCCAGTTTGGGCTGCAACATCAAATGGGCACCGGGCAACGAACCGGCGTATTTTGGTTAATGTTTGAAACCGCCACTACAAGTCAACGAACTCCGGCACGACTAGCTTGGGCAACACTCCTTGCTCGTAACCCATCGCCAGAAAGCGAGCCACGGCTTCGCGGCCCGCGTCGCCGAAGTCGAGCGTCCAATCGTTGACGTACATGCCGACAAAGCGATCGGCCTTGGCGCGGTCCAGATCTCGGCCATATTTCTGTGCATAATCGAGTGCTTCGTCACGATGGTCGAGACCGTACTTGATGCTGGCGTACAAGAGTTTTTGTACTTCGTGGATCGTCTTGTCGCCCAGGTTTTTACGAACGCCGTTCGCGCCTAGTGGCAATGGCAAGCCTGTGAGTTCCTTCCACCAGACGCCAAGATCGACAATCAATTTCAGGTCGCTATCCGCGTAGGTGAGCTGGCCTTCATGAATAATCAGGCCGGCGTCCAGAGATTGCCCTCGGTACTCACCGCGGCAGACAGTGGGAATGATTTCGTCAAACGGCACGAACACATGCTGAAAATCCTGCCCCAGGCAGAGCCGCAAGGAAAGAAATGCGCTGGTGAGCTTGCCAGGGATAGCGATCACTTTGTCCTTCAAATCACCGAGCGAGCAGGCTTCCCGTGCGACGACCATCGGCCCGTAGCCGTCGCCCATGCTCGCTCCGCAACTGCAGAGCGCGTAACGATCATGGAGAAACGCGTAGGCATGGATGCTCAACGCGGTCAGCTCCAATTCCGAGCGAAAGGCGCGCTGATTGAGCGTTTCGATGTCCACCAATTCGTGCGTGAACATGTAGCGACCGGTGTCGACATGGCCGTTGGTGAGGGCGTGAAACATGAAGGCATCGTCGGGATCGGGGCTATGGCCGACGCGGATAAGTTGCCTGGTTTCGATGGCGGACACGAATGAATCTCCAATGTGTTGGGGGGGTGAACCTTAACACTGGATAATAGGGCCGTCGGCGCGAAGACGCAAGCGTTGACCGCTTGTGGTTAAGGGGTGAAAGTGTTTGCGGTTTTATTATGCCTCGAACGAGAAACTGCCGCTCGAAGAAGTTGTGTCGGCGCGAAAGTGGGGGGCAACAACCGTGGCGCGATTGACGGTGGGCATTTCTGTTCTGTCGCAAACCAGTTTCCAGGTTTCTCGCTCGAAATCGAGGAGTTTTATGCATGTGTCGAGTTTGTCGAGATTCCCGGTCAAACCGCACGCCGCTAATTCTCGAAACAGAAACGCATATTGCTCTTCGAGTTTTTGCGAAATTTCGCCGGCTTGGCGCGTGACGCTGTTGACCAGTTCTTCGACGATATCGAGGGCTTTTATCAACGCCGTCTGAAGCTCATCGGTACAGCCTTGTGAGCTCGCCTGTTGAGCGAAACGGCAATGCCGCAAGGCTCCTTCAATCAACATGAGATGCAAACGTGGCTGCGAGGCCGTGAAAACCTTGCTTTCCAAATACTGTGAGTTGGTGTTTCCTGCCATGGAACGGCCTTCTGTTGGTTCAATTAGTTGCGCGATCTGAGCGTGGAGAGGGGAGCCACGGGTGTAAACGACGACAATGCCGATTGCGTTGCTTGAAAATCAGCAAGGATGGTTTCCAACTGAGCGTACTGAAGAAGGAGTTTCTCGCGCTGCCTGTCGAGAAAGTCATTCATATCCGCGATGCGATCATTGTTGGAATCAATCGTGTCCTGCAAGGTTTCCGTGCGGGTGGTGAGCAAGCCGTTCTCGACTCCCGCCAGGCGTTTGATCGCGTCATCGAAACGTGAGACAACGCCACCGTTGTCGTCATCGCCAAAAAAGTTTTGTAAACTTGTCGGATCGGCGGCAAACGCATCTTGAAACGCGGCTTTGTCGAGTTCCAGCTTACCTTGTTCGTTGACGGTAATGCCCACATCGGCCAGCGATTGGTAGGAGCCCAAGCCGAAAAAGCTGTCGGTCACGAGCCGAGAAAGCTCGGTTTCGACGCGCAAGGCTTCATTGGTTCCAAACAGGAGCCCTGTCGTCAATGCATCCGCGTCGAAATCGGTGAGCTTATCCAGGTCGTCACGGAGGGAATTGTAAGCCTTCACGAATTCTTCGGCGGTCGCGACCAGTCCCGAGTCATTCGACGAAACGGAAACCGTAACCGCCGACGTGCTTGGTTTTTGAATCGTGAGATTGACGCCGCTGACCACCTCCCTGAAGGTGTTGCTCGCCGAAGTCACCAGGATTCCGCCACCGGATTGTTGAACCGTGCCAAATTGTAGCAGGGCATCCTGGGCCGCGGTAATTTCTTGGAATTGAAAGTTGGCCTCATCGAGATCGAGCAAGATTGCGTTGGCCGCCCCCGTTTTGTTGACGGTGAGCGACAGCCGGACTCCTTGGCCGTCGTTCAACAGCGAAGCGGTCACACCACCCTTGAAGGCGTTAATCTTGGTGACCACTTCTTCCAGCGTATCGCCTGCCTCGATTGCCAGGGAATTGACCGTGGTGCCATCGATCACCTGGGTAGGCGTGCCGCCGATATTCACCGCGACGCTGGTTCCCACCAAGTTAAGATCGGCGGCCACGGTGCCGCTGGCGTCGGCCACGGTGATCTTGCCCGTACCACCCACGGTATCGATGAGAATAATTCCGTCGCCGGTGTCGTTGAGCCGCGCTTCCACACCGACCGTGGACGCGTTAATCCGATCGATCACGTCGCCGAGTGTTTTCGCGTGATTGTCCTTGGGGTCGAGATCAATCGTTTTTTTGACGCCGGCGGTATCGGTAATCGTGATATCGCCGAGCGTCGTAATACCCTGGCCGCCCCGAATGTCCGCAAGTAACGTGGCTTCGCTGAGTGCCTGGCGATCAAGCGAACCGCTGCCCACTTCCGTGGTAGCGGCGTTGATCGCGATTCCCAAGTCTTGTGCAATGGTGGCGACTCCTACGCTCGCAACGATAAAATTGCTTGTTGTTCCCCCGGTGGTGTCCGTCAACTCAATGCCACTCCGATTGGAATTGATCGCGGCGGTGACTTCAGTGGCCTGAGCGTTGATCGCCGAGACCAACCCCGACAGGGTTTCGACGCCGGTTAAATTGATGGTCGATTGCACGCCGTCGCGGTTGGTGATCGAGAGATCGCCGAAGGTTTCAATGCCCGCGCCGCCATTGACTGAACTGAGCAGCGTGTCGCGCAGGCCCGAGGTCAGCCGCGCGCCGGTGATCGTGCTGCCGACCGCCGCCACGGAAAGCCCCAAGTCGTCGGCGGCTGTTCCCAAGAATCCGTTGGAGACGGAAAATGTTTCGCTGCCGCTGGTGAGATCGGTGAGCTGCAAGCGATTGCCGTCGGTGGAAATTGCCGCGGTCACTTTGCCGTCCAGGGCAGTGGAGTCATTGATCGCGTCGACGACATCGCCCAAAGTTTCGGAACCAGAGAGATTCAACCCAATCGGCCCGGAACCATCGGCAAACTCGAACACCAGATCGTCGATGGCAGTGGTGCTGTTGGTGAAGTACACGCCGTTGCCGTCGTTGAGCTTGCTGAGCCGCGTGTCGGCATGGAGGCGGAAAATGTCGGCACCCGTTGCGGTGGTTGTGGCCCCGGCGGCGCTGATTCCGGTGAGCCCCAAATCGGCGGCGGTGAAACCGTTGTTGACTTCCTGCACGGACAACGTGCCGGACTGGCCCGTGCCATCGGTGAGTCGAATCGTGTCGCCCACCGCCTCAGCCGTGACATTGATGGTGGTATTCGAGTTGATCGCGTTGAGCACGTCGTCGATGGTCGTGGCAAAGCGGAGATCAATGACCGCGTCTTCGCCGCTCTTGTCGGTGATGCGAATCTCTCCGAGTCGCACGCCGAGGCCGCCGTTGAGCTCATCGAGCGAGATGCCCTTGTCGACAAACCCACCGGTGCGAAACGCAAAAGTTTGCGCGCCGAAGGTCGCGTCTTTGCTCGAAAACCGTTGGCTCACCAACTGCTGAGCGCTGGCCGTGCGCACGGGCGTGAAGGAGTACGTCGAATTGACGGCCGTATTGGAGTTGGAAACCGTCGCCGTCAGCACCGTGGCATCGCTGGAGGTCGCTTTCTTGGAAGCATAGAGCGAAGTGCCACCCAGTTTTCCCATCTCGAACTGAATGCTCAGCAATTTGGCCGAGAGCGCGCCGATGGCCGTCTGCTGCGACTGTAAATCCTTGGTGCGGGCCGTGAGCACTTCGCGCGGTATCGCGGCGACGTCGATCAGTTGATCGACAATCTCCGAGATGTTGAGACCGCTGATGAGGCCCACGCCTGAGGTGATTCGTCCCATATTGATTTCGAGTCCACGCCCAGGGTTCGAGTCCACGCCCAGGGATTGCATTCCCTGGGTCGCATCACCCGGGGAGTGCCATCCCCGGGCTTACCTTGAATGCTGCGCGCAGTGCTAGCACTCTGGCCGCTGACTCTATCGATAGTATCGGTCAGAAAAGCCAATGCTAGCCAACAGAAAACCCCGTGCGAAGCAACAAAAAAAGCCGGCTCGGCCCTAGGGACCGAACCGGCTTCGTATGTTTTTCCGCCGAAATTAACGTTGGAGCAAAGCCAACACGTTCTGCGGATTCGAGTTCGCAATTTGCAGCACGGTCGTGCCCGACTGCACCAGAATCTGAGCCCGGGTGAGGGCGGCAGTTTCGCTGGCGAAGTCCGCGTCACGGATAGCGCTCTCGGCATCGGTCAGGTTGGTTAAGGTGTCGTTCAACGCATTCTTGTTGGTTTCCAAGCTCGTGCGTTGGAAAGCACCCAACCGACCGCGTAGCGAAGTCACCTGGTCGATGGCCTCTCCGATAATCCGTGCGGCATTGGTTGTATCGCCGGACAGCGAAGCCGAACCACCGGTGCCAAGCTGGAACAGCTTACCACTAGTACCGCCCAGGCGGGCCGTATTCACGCTGCCGATGCCCAAGCGAGCTTGTTGGTTCGACACGACATCGGGACCGAGTTGGAACAAGGCACCGCCGCCGGTGATTGTGAAGGAAACCGTGCCCACGAAGGCTGCCGTAACCGTGGTGCTGATATCCAAGGTCGCGGTGTTGATGGTCAAGTTGTTGCCATCGCCAGTCGCTGCGACGCCATTGATCGTGGCGACAATATCGGTACCCTCTTCACGATCACTGGTACCACCAAGGGCCGTGGTAAATGTACCCGCTGGGGTTAAGCCAGTACCTTCGGAGATGACTTTCACGTCAACAATCGCGGCGGAGCCGTAACCGGTCGAGGTCAACTCGAGAGTCGTGCCATCACTCGATGCGGACACACCCGTTGCATCCTGCACCAAATTGATGCCGGAGACCAACTGAGCAAGCGAGGTACCAGCCTCGAAGGAAAGCACTTCGCCGCCGTTAGAACCCGAGAGTTCGATCACGAGGTCGGCCGAGATACCGCCCGAGGTATTAGTACCGCCAGCAGTGTTGGCAACAGTCGGGGTCGACTGCGTGACAGCGTTGTAATTGCCGTCGCCAGTCGTGGTCACCAAGGCGGAGTTGTAGTCTGTAAGAGCATTAATCGCACTATTGATGGCACTGAGTGTGGTCGTGCCCGCGTTGTTGACCAAGACGGTAATGTTGCCGCTGCCATCAACGGTCGCGGTAGGAGCCGAGGTCGTGGGAGTAGCCGACTCGGTGATAGTCACCGTCTTGGCATTCCCGGCCGTGCCCGCAGTGGCCGCCGTGATGGTAATCACCGCAGAACCGGCATCCCGGCCACCGGCGAGACCCGCAATCGTGCCCGAACCGGTCACGGTGTTGCCACCCGTACCGCCAGAAGCAGTAAAATCGCTGCCGGCGTTGATAGCGGCTTGAATGTTAGCCACCGTTGCCACACCCGACGCCTGCGTAACGCTGACGTTGAGCGTGTTCGTGCCAGCCGTGTAGCTTGTGGCAGCCGCACCGGCGCCGTAGGTAATCGTGATCGTCGCGGCTTGGTTGCCTTCTGCCCCATCCGCGGCACCACCAGCGTCGGCGGCAATCGAGAATGTTTCGGCGCCAATGGTGACAGTACCACCGGTGGCCTGAGTCGCGGTATTCGTAAAGGTCGCCGTGGTGGTGGCCGCAACGCCAGGAACAACCACGGGAACGCTAGTAACATTAACTTGCGCCTGGGTGGCCGCCGAAGTGACGGCGATATCCACCGACACGCTGCCTGTCGAACCCAAGTTGGCTTGGTCAATCTTCAGATTCGAGAGATTCGTGAAATCGGTGTCGGCCGTGGTCGTAATGAAGTCCAAGCTGCCGTCGAGCAACTTGCGGCCTTGGAACGTCGTGGTCTGAGCGATACGGTTCAAAGCTTCCAGAGAGGAATCGATCTGGAGCTGATTGGCGGCGATCTGATCGGCACTCAACGCACCGGAGTTCGCCGATTCGGTCACGAGACCGCGTATATCATTAAGCAGGGAGCTAACCTGACCGAGGGCCGAGTCGGCGGTGGCAATCACTTGATTGGCTCGCTCGGTATTGCTGATGGCCTTTTTCACGCTGGTGATGTCGCTGCGAAGGTTTTCGCTCGCGATCAAACCGGCTGGGTCGTCCTTACCCGTATTGATCCGCAAACCGGTGCTCAAACGGGTCAAGGCTTGGTTCAGGCTCGCATTCGATCGCCCCAAAGTATTTTGGGCCACGAGCGAGCTCACGTTTGTGTTAATACGAGTCATTGCAAACACCCCTGTCTAAAAAAACCAGTTCTTTACGGAAGACCGGATCTGGGGAGTCAGATGACTCCGGCCACTAAATGTTGTCGCACGGCGCCGAGGATACCGCCTCGAGTTTCCAACACCGCTGTCAATTCGTTTGACGGTCTCGGCATCCTTATCGATATGTCCTGTTGCTGTCGCCGGGGCGACTTAACCAACTCTAGGACATGTTCCGTGCAACGTGCGCTACATTTTTTGATGTTCGCTCGGTTGGCGGTCCGTCTATGCCAAAATATCGACGCGCCCTTTTGAGCGCTTTAAGATCAAGCTGGCAATTTGTGGCCGTTTTTGATCCAAAATTTACCAACGGAACAACTAAACAGCACAGGCGTTAGAATCGTTAGGGTTTTTAGCCCCAACTCTGGAGTCCGTAGGCCGGAACGAGTTGCACGAGTTCCGGCAAGATTGCAAGATTGAAGTGAAGACATCTATCATGCCGGAACTCGCAGAACTCGTTCCGGCCTACAATCTGAGAAATCGACAGGCGGTCCGCCTGTCGCTACGATTCGCCCACTAAACCCGGTCGCTCGACATGCCGTTGGGGCCCAAGAGTTGGGTGTCGTCGGGCTTGAGCAGAGTGGCTTGGCGATTTTCGCGGAGAATCGCTTCGTAGACCTCGCGGCGGTGGACCGAGATTTCCCGGGGGGCTTCGATACCCAATTTCACCTTGTCGCCGCGCACGTCAACAATGGTAATAACGACGTTATCGCCGATGATAATGCTTTCGTCTCGTTGTCTCGACAGAACCAACATCGCACTCTCCTCGGCGTTCTAGTCCGTCATTCCCGCGAAGGCGGGAATCTAGTTCGTACGGTCTAGTGTTCTAATACTTCGCATACTCTCGTAATCGTCAATCCAACCACAGGCCCACTGGTTCCCCGCCTTCGCGGGGATGACGGCAATTCTTCACTGCTATCGCCGAATTCGGCGTTCTCTCCCTGTCTACTTAAGCAATGCGTCGCAATTTCAGATTCTGCAAGTCGAGCGGATATTGCACGGGGTGCTCATCCTTGGCTATGACCTGGCAACCAAGCCGCTTTTCGACGTTGATCACCAGCGGGGCGCGTAAATTCAAGGTCAGACCCGTCGAGTCCTTTCCGTCATTCCCGCGCAGGCGGGAATCCACTGCTGGGCTGGGCTGGCGGCTGGCAATGACCACGACTTCCGCATCGCGAATCGTCACGAGGCCCAAAGTACGCAGATCGGCGCGGTCCACGCGCAATTGATATTCCGGCACAAACCGGCGCGGACTGACCACGCCCAGGGCAATGTGCCCCTGGTCAAGATTCTGCAGCCAACCGAGCGCGGGGTTATTCGAATCGGTCAGGACGACCCAACGCTTACAATCCTCCAACCCGATGAGGCCTTGTTCAAAGACGATCTCATCGTGCGGTTGAACGGAGAGAACTCCAAAGCGGGTGGTGAAAACGTCCATTGGTCTGCCCAGCCTTCCTTGACCAAGTGCTGCCCCCGACGACCGCCTCGCCATTTGGCGGCCCAACTCAAGAAAACAGCGCATACATCGGCACAACGCCTACAAGCTGTATCGTCGCTGGGGGGATGGCAAAATCAGCAAAACTGGCGAAATCAAGTAAGGCGGGAGAGTTATCCACTCCCATCTGGTGCCAGTAAGCGGCCTGGGAAAATAAGCTTTTTCGGGAGTTTTCGTGGGTGATTTTAGCTCAAAGGGTCTGCTTATCGGGGGAGTATGCATGGTTCGCGACTCCGGTACCCCGCAGGGGTTAGATATTTTAGCCCAGGGTTGGTCGCTCCTAGCGACTACCCTGGGTAGGTATCCCGCACCCCCCCAGGCAACCCTGAAAGGGTTGTATCAGTCGTAGACGTAGCGTTCGTCGATCACCGCGCAGGTCCGAGACAAGGTCAGGAGCGTAAGTGATGCAACCCTTTCAGGGTTGGCACTTGTCTGGCTCTCGTAACCCAGGGTAGTCGCTAAAGCGACCAACCCTGGGCTGAATGATGGTACCCCTGCGGGGTAAAGAATTCGTACGTCATGTTCTCCAGTTGATCTATGCTCTACCCACGAAAAGTCCTGAAGAACCGAAAATAAGAAAAAGTTGCATAATTCAGCGCGTTGCGGGTAGGCTAAGCAAATCTACCACGTCTCTTGCCACGTTTTTTCTCTTGCCCTGGAGGAGTCTCATGACGCGCAAAACTTGCTTACCAGCCCTGTTGCTGAGTGTTTGTTGCTTGCTCAATTTCACTCAAATGGCGCGGGCTGGATACTCGGTCGAGATCAGCGTCGACTTCGGTGCGCCCGTGATCTATGTGGACAATGGGGCCTTTGACCTCAATCCGGCTGTCTTCGACATGGAATTTGACTTCACCGTCAACGACGTGGGGAATAACTGGACGGCCTCCGGCACCGTGCTCGCCACCGGCGGCGGAGACGGCGTGCCCCCCGTCTCGACGATCGTCACGGACACGCTCATCCAAAAACTATTGCCAGGACTTTTCTTCGGCAATATCGAGGTGACCCACAACTACGCGGCTTCGGGCCTCCTGTCGCACTCGGCCGTGTTGGATGGGCAGTTTGAGAATGTGCTGGGCAATCCGATCAGCTACGCGGAGTTGTTTTACACGCCACGGGTCTATCCCGAGAATTTTGGTATGACGATGGGCACCGCCCATGAAGGACCGGTCTCCGGTGTGCTTGGCCCCGTGCCGTTCGACGAATTGCTGGGGCCGATCGTGTTGCCCACGACAATAGAACACGAGATCACGCTCGGTTTCTATCTCGACGCTCCGGGAGACGCGATCCGGCTGTTCAACAGCGCGGAAATACACACCATCGTGCCAGAACCAACGAGCGCGGTGCTGTTCTTGACTGCCATCGTGGGCTTTGTAGGACGATGGCGGAAATAAAAGAGAATTCACGACGGAGACATGGAGTTCACGGAGATTTGATTTTCTCCGTGCTCTCCGTGTCTCTGTGGTTTCATTATTTTAGATGAAATCCAACAGCGATAGCTGCAGGATGTTTGCCGTCACTTGGAGCGAGGCTTGCATCGCGATTTGGCGGGCGGTGAGTTCCGAGATCGCCGCGACGAGGTCGACGTCGATTTCCTCGGAGAGGGCACTCTTGAGTTGAATTTGCTCGTCTTCCAAGCTGTTTTCGGAAAGTTCGAGACCTTGCGCGGTCGCGCCGATTTCGGCGCGGGCAAACGTCACGCGGTCGATATCGGTGTTGATGTCGGCGAGTGCCCGTTCGACGGCGTTGATGTCGCCAGCGGTCAGCGCATCGCGCAAGCGAATGAGCGTATTGAACACGCTCTCGTTTTCCATGGTGTTGCGATCCGTGCTCGTGAGCGAACCGGTCGCACTCGCGGAAGTCTGTCCCTGGGGAATGAAGCCCAAGAGTTCGGCGGTTTGACTTTCACCCTGGCTCGTGACGGTTATCGACCCCGAACCGCTCAGCGTAATGCCGTTGCCAGTGCTAGAAAGTGTAGCCGTGAAACCAACCGCGATGGCGTTGATCGCGTCGATCACGTCGCCGATGGTTTCGGCACCACTGAGATCGATGCCGAAATCTTGTCCGCCGACGGTGATCGTAAAATCTGTGTAGCGCGCGTCGTCACCGGTCAAAGTTCCAGTCGTGGTACTCGCCGTGGATGCGCCGTTGGGAACGATTCCCAAGTACTGGGCGGTCAAACTACCGGCAGCCTGTGTGATCGAAAAAGCAGCGCCACTAGGCGCGGTATTGTCGACCAGCCGCAGAATGTTGCCGGGAGGTGCTAAACTGGCGGTGACATCGGCTCCCGTGACTGTGTTGATGGCCGTCACGACTTCGGCTAGCGTTTCCGCACCCGTCAAATCGATTGCATAACTGCCGTTCTGGGTGGTGATAGTAAAATCGGTCCCCGCCTCGGCCGGCAGCTTGAACCCTTCACCGGTCGGCACGCCGACGCCATAATTGAGATCGCTCAAGCGGGTGTCGGTGTCATAGGTTCGCACGCCGAGTTGCGTGGCCGTTGAGCCGCCGTTCTCGCCGATTTGGAAATCAGTGCCACTCAAGCGCGAGCGAATACTAATGCCCGTGCCGGCGGCGTTGATCTCCCCCGAGACATTCGCTTCCGACGCGTTGAGAATGTTGAGCAGGTCTTCCACGGTCTCGGCATTTTCAAAGCTAATTTCGTGCGTGGCGCCACCGTTAACAACCCGCAGGCCGGAAGTTTGATCCAATGTTGTGCCCGCGCCACCGGCCGTGAGCTCGGCGTTGGAATCGAGACTCACCACACCCGTCCCCGCGTTGGCGGCTGAGGTGGCGTCGTTGAGGTCGGCCGTGGCGGTGAAAGTTCCCTGAGCGTTGATCGCGCTGATGACTTGGTTGGCGGTTGTTACACCCGCTTCAATTCGCACGTACAGCGTTTTGGCGGCCCCGCCACTGTTGCCGGTATTGCCTTGCACAACACCAATGTCGGCGGCATCGATGGTGGCCGTCGGGACAAGTGCCGCTTCCAAACTGCTGTCGCGCGTGGCGGTGAATGTTCCGTTCGTATTGATCGCAGTGATGACATCTTGAATCTGGCTCGAACCGTTGCTCGCCACGGAAATCGTGAGGCGTTTGTTGCCGGAATCGTAAGTTACGGTTTCACTTCCCGCGGTTGCACCACCTTGAACGACAATCTGCACGTCATTGAAATCAACACCTAAGGTGTTGGCTGTAAGGATGAGATCATTCCCCGACCCTGTGAACGAGAGGGCAGCGCTGGCGGCACGGGCGTTGGTGTCGTACTCCGCGATTTCGTTGCCGGCAGTCAGGCCGCTCGATGCCCGGAGCAATTCATCATCGACAAACTGCACTGTGACGCCGTTAAGCGCGGCACCGTTGGCGGTGGCTTCGAGCAAGATGTCGTTATTATTGTTCGCCGATTGGATCGTCGTGCGGGCTTTGGCACCAAGCAAATCTTCGAGCCGCGTCGTTTTGAGTAATTGCGGATCGAGGTCTTCCCCCGCGAGCGGCGAAGTCCCCACGCCGGCGATGTTCAGAATTCCCAACTCACGCGCGGCCGTGCCGTTGCCCACTTCTTGAACGCTAAGGTTCGCGCCCGAGGGTCCGCCTGTAATTTGTAGCGTCAGTCCCGTGGGCGTAACGCTCACCTTGACTTCGCGACCGGTGGGTGGATTTTCCTGAATTTGTCGCACGACGTCGCCAATCGTGCGGGCACCGCTGATGTCGACGATAGAGATGTTCGTGCCGTCAGAAATCTGCAAGGCACCATTAGACGCAATCCCACGGCCTTGTCGCAAACTGCTGAGGCTCGTGTTGAGTCCCAATTGGGGGTTGAGATCAACAGTTCCTTCGACTTGGGCGGACGTGCCACCGAAAACCTCCTGGCCAGAGATGCTCGACGAAAAGAGCACGCCAAAGTCGGAATAATTTTGCACCTGTCCGGCATCGCCGTTGTAAACCACGTTACCATCAACGAGCGAATAAGGCTGTTGGCTTGTGAGTGAACCCGAGAACAAGTAGCGCCCCTGGTACTGTCGATTGGCGATGTTCACGAGGTTTTCCAAATAGCCGTTGATTTCCTCAAGGGCCGTCTGGCGTTGTTCTTCGCTGGTGATCGTGCCCGCCACGCCCAAGGTCGAACCCTTGAGGTTCGCCAATTGAGTGGCCACATCTTGCAGGGCCGTGTCGCTGGCGGCGAGATATTGTTGCCCAATGCGCACATTCGAGGTGATTTGTTCCTTACGCTCGATGAGCCGACGGAGAGAAATCGCGCGGAGGGCGGCGGGGGCGTCATCGCTGGGTAAGACAATCCGCTGGCCCGTGGCGATTTGTTCTTGTAGACGGAAGAGATCAAGCTGATCTTTCTGAAATTGCTGGGTCAGGCGGGTGCGCAGCAAATAGCCGCTCACACGACTGCTCGGAATTGGAATGACGCCGGCCATGAAACGATCGCTTCCACTTAGAGATTCACGAGGATGTCCAGCAAGTCTGACAGGGTGCTGATAAAGCGGGCCGACGCTTGGTAAGTCCGCTGGAGCGTGATCATGTCGATGGCTTCTTCATCAAGATTCACGCCACTCACGCCTTGGGAAGCCGCTTCCAAAGTCCCCGAGAAGACTCGCTGCCCATCAGCCACGGACTCGGCAATCGAAGCGCCTTGTGTCGTGCCGTTGATGATCGTGTCGTAAATGCCGCGGATCGAACTACCGTCGAGGCCGGTCAACGATTGATCGTAGAGGGCGATCAATCGCAGCACATTACCGGTCCCTTCGTTAATTCCCTGGCTGCTGGCGGCAAACTTGGCACTCGCGCGGTTGCCTTGGACAAGTTGGGTGTTCACTCTCAAGTCGCCGGCCTCGGAACCCGTGAAAAACGTGTTGATCCCCAAGGACGCGAGCACGCCGCTTTCGTCGTTGGGCGAGGCAATGCCGAAACTAAAATCAATCGCCGACGATTCGCTGCTTAACACCAAACGATTGTCGACGTTCACCGAAGCCGTGATTCCACCAATGGCGTTGAGTTGGGCCGCGAGCGAATTGAGAGTCGTGTCGTTGCCATCCAAACCGTTGAGATCAATCGTGATCTCGTGCGTCTTGGTGGTATTGTCCTGTGTGTTGCGAACCAGCACCGTAAACTTGCCGCTGGTGGGTGTGAAATCGAGACCCGCAAGATTGAGCGCGGCGGTCGGATCGTTGACCCGGGCCGCGCTTGTGAGTTGCGTGAAGCCGTCGATCCCCTGCCCTTGGCTGTAGAGCTTGTTAAACTCGAACGCCAAACTGCTCGCGAGGTCGTCGAAATCCGAGAGGAACTCGGCGAACACGGTATCCCGCGCCTGATAAATGCCGTGCAGTTCCCCCCCGCTCACTTCCAGCAAGCTCTTGTTATCGACGAATCGAACCTTCGCAGCGTTAATGCCGTTTACGTCGAGCAGTTCCGATTCCACCTCGCGGCGGGTTCCCTCAAACACAAGAAGCTGGCCATTGACCGACACGTTGACCGAGCCGGTCACCGTCTCGGTGGCGGTGATGTTCATCAAGCCCGCGAGTTGCTTGAGGGCTTCGGCACGCTGCGTGCGGAGTCCGCCGGCGTCGCTGCCAGTGGCACCGCCCCCTTCAATGGAGACAATCTGCAAATTGAGCTTGCTGATCTGCTGAGTGAGTGTATTAATTTCGGGAGCGATACCCTGGACGCGTGCGCTGAGATCGGTGTGGAGCCGTTCCACGCGCGAGTCGAGCGAGTTAAACGCTTGCGCGAGCCTGATGCCATCTTTGATCACAAGGTCGCGAATACCCAAATTCTGCGGCTCATCGGCCACGCGATCCAGGCCATTGAAAAAGCTGGTCAGCAGCGAACCGATACTGTCGGTACCGAGTGCGTCGAATTGGGCTTCGAGATCGGTGTAGGCCTTTTCCAGGGCTTCAGCACTCGAGAGATCGCTCCCAGCGTCACGCAGGCGGTCTTCGACAAACTTGTCGATGACCTGCACGATGCCATCGACTTCCACGCCCAAGCCAATGGCCAGATTGCCGAGCCGCTGGACCGGCGCAGGCGAGTAAATCGCGCGTTCGCGGATGTAGCCGGGGGTGTTCGCGTTGGCGATGTTGTTGCCCACGACATGCAGACCAATCTGCATGGCATTGAGCGTATTGCCCGCCATCTGAAGTGAGCCGAACAGCGACATGGAAAAGTGCCGGTTTCTGAAGATAAGTGTTCAGACGCGCGGAAATCCATTTTTCACGCGGCGTCTAAACGGCTTGATCCATCAAGGCACCACTACTTGTAGCCGTGCCCCCCTTTCCATATGTCGGCTTTAATTGCCCGCCAGTAGCAATAATCTCTACCATGTGGGAAAGATGCAGCATGGTCCGCTGCACGGCGACCCATTGGGCCACGCAGTGATGTCGCAAGAGTCGCGAGCGGCGATTCGCTTCATCTAGCGACAGTTTAAGACTTTGCGCCTCGCCGTGTGGCAACGCCGCAGCGAGCGAGCGAATGCTATCAGCGGGCATGCCCACCTCCGCTGCTTGCACGAGCAACTGCTGGCGTCGGTCGTGACATGCTTGCAGTTCGGCACACAATTGCTCCTCCGCGGGCAACAAAGCCGAGAGCGCCGCGTGATCGCGTTTAATGAGCATCTCGCGTTTGCGGTCTAGCAAGCTCAGCAATTGCTGCTGGGCGTCGCTCAAGCGACCCAAAAGTTGGGCAAGTTCCGTTTCCCAGCGTATGTCGATCATTGGAATCCAGTTTGTTGGCTGTCGGCTGTCGGCTGTCGGATATTGGCTATCGGCTGTCGGCTGTCGGCTATTGGCCGGATGTCTTTCTCTGGCTGATAGCCAAGAGCCGACTGCCGACCGCCAGTGGTTTACATTCTTCGTAGTGGGCCGAGGTCGTTGAGCGTGAGCATCGATTTGTTTTCACCCCGAGCCAAAATGCCTGCTTGTTTCGGAAATTGCTGAGCAAACATGGGGTCGGCGAGAGTGTCGGCGCTCGCCTCGGTCATTTTTTCGGACATCACTTGATCGAGTTGGCTTTGAAACACCTCTTCGCCCTGCCCACCGTGGAAGTAAGCGGGCTTGCCTTGGGTGCTCCGCATTGCTTTGAGCATTTGGCCGAAAAACGCCTCGCCGACGAATTTGCGAAATGTGTCGCGGACTTCCTTAGCATCGTCGATCTGCTGTTGGGCGCTCGCCGCGCCGCCCCGCAGGGGCTTGATGCCGTTCAGATTGCCCATGTCGATTTTCATAGTGTTTTCTCCAATCCGCGCCCAACATCTCTCACTGGTCGATGATGAGCCGAGCGTGCAGTTTGCCGCTGCGGTCGATCCCTTTGATGATCTCGATGGCGTCGGCGTTCGGCACTTTTAAGGCGTTCAGGGCATCGACGAGCGATTGCAACTTGGCTGATTCTTGATTCAATTGGTCGACCGCCACGAATTGGGGTGTTGGCTGCGAAGCTTCGATCACGATGTTGCGATGCGAAATCACGACATCGCCGATTTGCACGTCGCCGTCGATCACGATACTGCCCGTGTTTTGATTGATGACCACGCGCGATTCTGGCTCGGGGTTGTAAACCTGCGATTCCAGCAAGATCGAAACGAACTCCACGGGATCTTCCTGATAGGCGACGGGCACTTTCACGATAATGTTCGCGGCATTGACGGCCTGCACGCCCGAGTCGTCGTTCTGATAGTGCGTTTGCCGAATGGCCGAGACGATTTCACTCACCGTTTGAAAATTCGCGTGGTTTTTATCGAGGATCAGTGTGATGTAGCCATCTTGCACGAAAGGGGTGAACACGTCTTCTTCCATTTGGCAACCGCCATGAATCCGGCCGACCAGAGGTTGATCTTCAGATTCAATAAATATCTGTCCCTCGGCAAGGGCATAAACACGACGGTCGTTGACATTCGGCCCCTGCAAGGCGGCAGTCACCAAGCGACCACCGTCCAAGCTCTTGCCGTTGATCGCACTCACTTCGCAATCGAGCTTGTCACCACGACGCGCCCCCGTAGCGGGCACGCGAGTTGTGACCCACACAAGCGAAACGTTCTTGATCTTGCGCAGCTCATCGAAAGTGGCCGAGCCGGGCATGCCAAACTGGGGAATCGGGCTCCCCATGATCTCCAACGCCCGTGCCATGGCACGCATCGTTTGGGGATCGTTCGCTTCGCCCGTGCCGTTAAGTCCCACGACCAGTCCTAGGCCGCGGAGCACGTTTTCTTCTTGGCCTTTCACGCGGCAGATGTTGCGTAGCACGCTACGCGCGTGAACGGTGTCGATGCTGGCGAGCATTAACTGCACCAAAAGCATGAAGAAGCAAGCTCGACGAATCTTTGTTGGGATGGTTTTCATGAAAGCTCTCGAACAGAGTGACCTTCGATTTTGTCTTTCCCGCGTAGGCGGGAATCTAGCATGGAGAACACAAAGACTGGTTTCCCGCCTGCGCGGGAATGACGAACACTTAGAACGGTTTATAGCGGTCGTACCACCGGGAAAACCAACCGCGAGCGTAGCCGTCGCGCACTTGGCCGACTTCTTCCTTGTCGACGTTGAAGTCATAGATTGCATCGCTGCTGACGCTGCGATCAGGTTGAATCGACTCACGCCGGACCACGCCCGTGAGCGAGATGCGCCACTGTTCCTCGTTGTTGCGAATTGTTTGGTGCCCTTCGATCACGAGGTTGCCATTCGGTTGGATGTCGACAATTTCGGCCGCCATGCGGAACGACAACGTATCGAGTAATTCCAAGTCGGATTGCGATCGGTTCTGGCTGTTCAGCGAGCCGGCGATGGTCGGATCACCGTCACTCTGCGTCGCGGGTTTCAAGCTGCCGTTGTCGAGCTTGACCCAATCCGCGAGCACGGCCGTGAGATTCTGAGTTTTGCGTGCCTGGCCGTTGCCTTCGCTCAAGAAGCGTGAGCGAAAATCAACGACGATCGTGATAATGTCGTGCTTTTGCAGTTGCCGAGGAATCGATTCGGGGGGCAATTGCTGGTACATGAACGAACTGTTTTCGAGCGTGAGTCCCTTGGGAGTTTGCGCTGGCCGCAGGAACAAACTGCCGTCTTGTGCCTGCGTGGCGGTAGCCCAGAAGATCAAAAGCAATGAAATGCTAAGTGTTTGAATTGTTTTCATGGCATTCACAAAAGTTTGGCGACTAGCGTTGTTGTGTTTGACCTTGATTGAGAGCCGCGAAGTCCGCTGCCAACGCACCCGTGGGGAGCACTTCGAGTTGCTTCCAACCCGACACACGCGCGGCGAAGCGATCTTTCTTGTCGAGCGTTTGTGCCTGCACCAGATCACCCAGCGATCCATCTTGCTGCACGACGGCATAGGTGCTGACCGTGATGCCTGCCGTGCGGGCGAAAACTTTCACCGTTTCACCGCGTTGCACTTGCAGCGGAGCACGCAGTTGGGTGCTCTGCACAATGTCATCAGGGTTGATGGCTCGCAAGGCTTCCTTGCCGATCACTTGATCGAGCGCACTGGCCGAACCAACGGGAATCTTGCCACCTTGCAGGCGAATTTCGACGTCAGCGGCACCGATGAGATTGCCCTGTTCAATCTTGCGTAGAGCAACAATCACATGTCGCAGACGATCCACACGCGCCATCACGGGCACGGCGGCTTGCGCTCCCTCGGCGGAGAGTTGAAAGCGTTGCATGCCGGTCCAAGGAGTACGACCCGCGTTGGCTTGCAGCTCGAATCCCAGCTTCGTCAGCTCCGTTAGCTGGGCACTGTTGAAATCCACTTCGATTTGCCAATCTTCGTGGCCGGTCGTGGCCGAGAGATGCTGCTCAATCGCGGCGATCACGGCTTGCTGCGCTTCGGCAGGTGTCGGCACGGGGAGTGGCTCAATGGCCACGGGGTTCGTGACCACGGCAGCCGTGCCAATTTCGATCAATTTGGAACCGCTGATCGACAGCGACGAAACATCGATGCCCCGACTAGCCAGCAAGTCGCGCACCTGGGTGGCGTCCAAAAATTGCTGCGTTCCCTTGGGTGGTGCGGTCAGCAACGGCGTGGTGAGTAAGTCTTGCAATTCCGCGTTATTCGCCGCGGAAATGTCGGCCACGTCGCCCAAGTAAACCACGGCACCTTGATGCGTGGCGCGGTCGCGCAACATGATACTCGCGCCATGCGCTGGCATGGCGAATCCCGCCAGCGACAAGATTGAGACAATCCAAAGGTGAAGAATTGGCTGTTGCATGTTATTTCAAAGTGATGGCGTTACGAGAACCGACGAAGATTCGCGGCGACTTGCATGATTTGATCGCCGGCTTGGACGACTTGCGAATTCAGCTCAAACGCGCGCTGCGTGGTAATCAAGTCGATCAATTCTTGCACGGGCTCGACGTTGCTCGCTTCGAGCGAACCTTGCCGCACAAAGCCGAAGCCCGGATCACCTGGAGTGGCTTCCGTGGGAACGCCCGAGGCATCGGTTTCCTGATAGAGATTGTCGCCCATTTTCAGCAGGCCATCGGGGTTGATGAACGTTGTCAGCAACATTTGCCCTGCGGGAATAAGCTGGTTTTGATCCGTGGTGCGGTAACTCACTTCACCATTGGAAGCAATGACGATGTCGGTCGCTTCCTGGGGAATCGTGATTTCAGGATCGAGCACCCAGCCCTGAGTCGCCGAGCCCATCACAAGCTGTCCGCTTTCATTGATGCCAAAATCTCCGGCGCGAGTGTAGAAGCTGCCGTTGGAGGTGGTGACTTTGAAGAAGCCATCGCCTTCAACCGCTACGTCCAAGGGATTGTTGGTAACTTGAAAAGCACCTTGCTCGTGGTTGGTCTGCGTGCTGGAGACACGAGTACCGAGACCCACTTCAATGCCTGTAGAAGTGCGGTTGCCATCTGCGTCGAGCGCACCCGGCAGGCGATACTGCCGGTAAAACAAATCCTCGAAGTTGGCCCGATCGCGCTTGAAAGCGGTCGTGTTGATATTCGCCATATTATTGGCGATCACGTCGAGCTTGGTTTCGAGGGCTTGCATGCCCGTCGCGGCGGTGTAGAGGGTTTGTACGCTCATCGGTTCAATCCTTAATACAAAAACGGTTTAGGCCGTCAGCACTTTGCTAATCAGCGAGCCGACCATGCTGTCTTGATGTTGAATGAGTTGAGTGTTGGCCTCGAAGGCGCGGGTGGTTTCGATCATCACGTTCATTTCGCGAATCGAGCTGACCCCCGATTGTTCGAGATAACCTTGGCGAATGTCACGTAGCTGGGAGGGCACCACCGAAGTTGGCCCCAACGAGCGAAAGACGTTGTTGCCAACTTTCACCAAATCGCCGAGCGATTCGGGCGTGGTGAGCCCGATCGGAATCTGCGCATCGGCTTGATTGATGTTGCCGCCGGCGAGTAAATCCCAGGGGAGCTGGGGGTCGAGCTTGATCAGCTTGCCGGAATTATCCAGCACGGAAAACTGGCCGCCCTGTGTTTTCATCTGGCCCGTGGCATCGAGTTCAAAATCACCAGCCCGGGTCAAAAATTCTTGGCCCTTGGCATCTTGAACACGGAAAAAACCTTCGCCATTGACGGCAAAATCGGTGGGGATACCCGTTTGGCGGAATGTGGCGCGCGAGAAGTCGACGTTGACTTCCATCAGCTTCACGCCACCGCCAACATCGTTGACCGATTCATCGCCAGGAGTTGCCTGGCCTTGCTGAATCGCTTCGGCAAAGCGCGCTTGGAACGTGGGCACATCGCGCTTGAAGCCGGGCGTCTCGACGTTCGCCAGATTGTTGGCGACGAATTCGAGCCGCTTGGCTTGGGCGTTGGCCCCTTCAGCCGAAAGGTACATGCCGTACATCATGACAAGATAAGTGGATTGCAGGTGTGCCCCCCTGCCGTCCGGCGATATACCATGCACCCCGCGTGCCGAAGTTGGGGGGATCGACCAGCAAACGCTTGATTCGCCGAGAAACGAGCGTTTGTTGTCGGCAGGGCACTCGAGCAAAGTTCGCTGCTAGCGGCGGGGACTGCCGAGTTTCAGGAAGGACTGCGGCAAGAGTTGCCGCTAGCGCGCAGAGCTTACCTATTTCAGAAATAGCCGCGATCAGACTTGATCGCAGGTTGTGGCACCGGCGATCCGTCGGATCGCGGCTAGGAGTTAGCTTTTGCGGCTTGGATGATTTTTTGCGCGCCTTGTTGGAGCAAATCTTGAGCGACTTTTTCGCCGAGTAGAAGCGCGCTGCAGAGGGGACCACTCGCCGCAGCGCGCAACACCTGTTGGCCATCGAGACTCGCCACCAAGCCGTCGAGTTTTAAGCTGCCATGTTCCACGCGACCCCAGGCTCCCACCGGCGCGGAGCAGCCTGCGTGCAACACCGCCAGCATCGCCCGTTCGGCGTCAACGGCCGCGCGGGTTTCAGCGTGTTCCAGTTGACTCACGAATTCTCGAACCTCAAGCGCGTCTCGGTGACATTCCAGCCCCAAGGCGCCTTGACCCGGTGCAGGCAACATCCGCGGTGGTGCCAACTCTTCGACAATGTGCTTCGCCAAGTTCAGTCGCTTGAGCCCCGCCGCCGCCAATACAATTGCGTCGTACCCGCCAGCGGCCAACTTTTTCAAGCGCGTGTCGACATTGCCTCGAATACCCGTGATTTTCAGATCGCCACGCAAGGCTCGCAATTGTGCTTGCCGCCGCAGACTGCCGGTGCCGACTCTCGCTCCGTTTGGCAATTCCGCCAATGAATTTGCAATGTTGGATACCAACACATCGAAGCAATCCTCGCGTGGCGGCACTGCGGCGAGCACCAGACCCGGCACCGTCTCGGTGGGTAAATCCTTAAGACTATGCACGGCGAGGTCCGCCGCGCCATTGAGCACGGCAGCCTGGATTTCTTTGGTGAAGACGCCTTGCTGATTCATCTCAATAATGGAATCGCGCTGGTCGCGGTCGCCGCTGGTGGTGATTTCCACGAGTTCCACCGTCGCGCCCAGCTCACGCAATCGGTCGGCCACCCAATTGGCTTGCCAAAGTGCGAGTTGGCTTGCCCGCGTGCCGATGCGTATGTGAATTGCTGCCACGCTAGTTCTTTTTTGCCAATGCTTCGGTGATCACCTGCCGAGGCGCTACAACGCCGCAACTCACAATAAATTGTAGTGCCTGATCCAAGGTGATATTGAGATCGAGCACTTCGCTTTTCTTCATCGTCACCGTAAAACCGGTAAATGGCATCGGCGAAGTAGGGACCAACATCGACACGACCGGCTCCCCCGCGGCTGCGCGGAGGTCTTCAAAGCTTTCCCCCGTGACAAAAGCGAGTGCCCACACATCCTTGCGAGGATATTCAATCGCCACCACGCGCGTGTAGGCTAAGTCCTGCTCGGTAAACATGAAGTCGGTCACTTGCTTGACCGACGAGTACACGTTGCGAACCAGCGGTAGCCGATTAATTAATTTCTCGAACTGCATCCAAAAAAAGCGACCTATTCCCGCAGCCAGAAATTTGCCCAGTAAGTACAAGATCAAAATAAAGACGCACAAGAACGCCGGTATCACCACATAGGGTGAAAGATAGCGTAGATCGACAAAAACTCGCATTAATTCGTCGGATGTCTGTGGTATCGGTTGAACTCCGTTTTCTTGGACATAGTCGTAGTACTCGGCAGGCACAATTTGGTTGTCCGGCATCCTTTGAAAAGGTCTGAGCAAGGTTGCTTCCCGACCATCTCGAATCTGTTCCGGGGGGACCGTGTCTGCTGACCGAATTTCACCGCGAAAGTGGCGATTCAAAACCTGCCGCGAGCTCGTCACCAGCGGCTCTAAGAGATAAGTGTTTACCGTGTTGGCCACCCACAAAAAAATGACAATGGTTAGCAAGGGTGGCAACAGCACCGCCAAGCCGCTCAGAACGGCCCGGCGAAAAGGTTCAAGAGCACCGCGTTTCTTTTCATTTTTTTTTGAAGTTGCTTCCATGATTGACCATTGTCCCGATCAGGAGCAGACTGACAAGAGAAAATGAAAGAGTTGTCAACTATTGGGCGTGCGTGCCACGACCAGCACGGTCACGCGCGCCGCACCACTACGCTTAAGAATGCGTGCCACTTCGCTGCAAGTCGCCCCCGTGGTTAGCACGTCGTCGACCAGCAAGACATGCGGCGACTGCATTTGATAACCTCCGCGCACGTGATAACCACCACGGACATTACGGAGCCGGCCCGCGCTTGACAGCCCACGCTGCGGATGCAAGTTGTGACTTCGCTTGAGCAGCCTACGGAAAACTGGGATTCCCAGCTCTCGGCCGACTCCAGCAGCAATCACTTCCTGCGGATTCGTTTTGCGCCTGAGACGATGCCAAGGGGTCATGGGAATCGGCATGATCGCATCGGCCTCGAGTTGTCGCAACGACTCGCCATAGCGCTCACAGATTAGCCGCGCGAACACCTGGGCCAACTGTTCGCGACGATCGGTCTTCATGCGTAGCACGAGATCACGCAGCAAACCCTCCTAATGACCGAGGCTGTAGGTGGCGTCGAAGCGAAGCCGGTTTTCGTCGCAGCGAGGGCAAGTTGCCACGTAGCCGGGGTACTCTGGCACTTTGGCGGCACAGCGCCGACAGACGGGCCAATCCACGGGCGGAATCTCGGCGAGGCACGCGTCGCAAATCGGCACACCTACGTGATCTGCGGGGAGCTCCGTCAGACACGCTAAGCACTCCTGGGTGAACAACAGATCAAGCGAGCGGTTGCGGACACTTTTCCAGATTTGAGCGGCCCGAGCAAGCATGGCGAATCACCGATCAACATGGCACGGTATTCAACGATAGCAGTGCCAACAATTATGGCGATGTGATTCTCTTGACGCTAGCAGTGGGGGAAGTTATTCTCCCGCCGCATTTGGACGTTTTCTTTTTATGGTATTTCTCCCGCCGATGACGATTCTCGACCGCTACCTGCTGCGTCACTTCATGCAGATCTTCGTGATCTGTTTTCTAAGCCTAGCTGGGCTTTATGTGGTGATCGACGCCTTCCAGCATCTGGACAGCTTTACGTCGTACGCCGAGGAGCATGGCAGCTTGATCAGCGTGATGGGCGAGTTCTACGCCTATCAATCTTTCGATCTGTTTGAACGCACAAGCGGCGTCCTGGTGATGATCGCGGCGATGTTTACCATCACCTGGCTGCAACGCCATCACGAAATGACCGCCATGATGGCGGCGGGCATCTCGAAGCTGCGGATCGTGAAGCCGATCATTTTGGCGGCGATTACGCTGAGCATCCTGGCGGCGCTTAATCGCGAGTTTGTAATTCCAAGCGTACGAAACGAGCTCACGCGCAACACTAAAGACTTGGGGGGCAGCGAGTCTCGTGACTTGGAAGCCCGTTACGATGGGCAGACGGATATTCTCATCGGCGGCGAGAGAACGGTGGCCATCGATAAGCGGATCGTCAAACCCACCTTCATTCTGCCCAATACGCTTTCAAAATATGGCAAGCAACTGGTTGCCGAAAGCGCGTACCACCTTGATGCCACGGCGGACCACTCCGCGGGATACTTGCTGACGAACGTCACGATTCCCTCCAACATTGACAAGCTGAAATCGTTAAATCAGGGAGAACGCGCGATTATCTTAACCAGCAAAGAAGCCCAGTGGCTGAAACCGAAAGAGGCTTTTGTCGTTTCGCAGGTGCATTTCGAGCTGCTGGCCAATGGTTCATCGTGGCGGAGATTGGCTTCGATCACGGAATTGGTCGAGGAGTTGAACCAGCCCAGCACCGAGCCCGGTGCCGATCTCCGCGTGGCCGTTCATTCGCGCATTCTCCAACCGTTCATGGATGCCACCATGTTAATGCTCGGCTTGCCGCTCATGTTTTCCAGGCGGCAGCGCAACATCTTTTTATCGATCGGCATTTGCCTGCTGGCGGCCATCTCTTTTTCGATGGTCACACTCGCCTGCCAATCGCTCGGGGGCTTGAGCCTGTTGCGACCCACTCTCGCGGCCTGGATTCCGCTGTTGGTTTTCGTGCCGATCGCCGTGGCGATGAGCCACAGCTTCCGCACTTGAGACAGAATTCTTTTTTCCCTTGGCGTTTTTTGGGCGAACTTGGCGGTTCAATTCCTGACCACGGGGGTTGCGAAAGATAATTAAGATTGCCAAGCTGGTGGTTTGCCTACGATTCATCAAAAACATCGAAAGGGAGCTTTCCCGATGAAGGTTGCCACCATCACCACCAACCGCGGCGAGATTCGGGTCGAACTTTTCGCCGACAAGACGCCCAAGACCGTGGCCAATTTTGAAAAGCTCGTGAAAGACGGCTACTACGACGGCCTCAAATTTCATCGCGTGATCGACGACTTCATGGTCCAAACAGGCTGCCCCAAAGGGACAGGTACTGGCGGGCCGGGCTACACGTTTGAGGACGAATTCCATAAGGAACTCAAACACGACAAGCCGGGAATTCTTTCCATGGCCAACGCGGGGCCGAACACGAACGGCTCGCAATTCTTCATCACACACGTCCCCACACCCTGGCTCGACGGCAAGCACTCGGTGTTCGGCCGCGTGCTGGGTGACTGCCAAAAGGTTGTCGACGCGATCAAGCAAGGCGACAAGATGGAAAAGGTGGTTATCACGGAAGAAGCGTGAAGTTTACTCGGATTACATGCTTCCTTTTTCCGTGAGGGTTAGGAAAATCGTTAGTATCGATAGAGAGGCGCGTCCAGGGTATAATGAGTTTGTCATTGAGTAAGAACCCTGCAAGGAAATGCGTTCCATGGACACGACGATTGCTGCCCCCTCTGAATGGGTTGAAACCATCGGCGACTTGAGATTGCCTTCCAAGACCGATCTCCGTCTTCAACAGCTTATGGATCGCCACAATGACGGTGAACTTTCCGTGCCAGAGCGTGAAGAACTCGAAGCTTTGGTGGAATTGAGTGAGCGACTTTCGCTTGTACGAGCAGAAGCGTTGCAACTTCTTGGTCGCGGACCCCAATGACTTCCCGATCGGAACTGGAACAACTGGTCGCCGGCCGCGCCCAGAATAGTTGCGAATACTGCCGGATGCATCAGGCTCTCCAAGGAGCTCGATTTCACTTGGAGCATATCAATCCCAGGTCGCGCGGTGGTCAAACCGAGCTGGACAATTTGGCCTTGGCGTGTCCTGGATGTAATCTTCACAAGTCAGACCGCATCGAAGCTGCGGACTTAGAAACAGGCATTGCAGTTCCACTTTTCCACCCTCGCTTGCACGCTTGGCGAGAGCATTTCGCTTGGGACGACTACCACATCGTCGGTTTGACGCCCATAGGTCGTGCCACAGTCGCCGCACTTGGCTTCAATGAACCACGCAAGATTCGGATTCGCCAGGCCGAGCAAACCTTCGGATTGTTCCCTCCTGAAACTTGATCTCGATCATGGAGCCCAGAAATACATAATTGGATTCACGCATGCGCGAGAATGACGCTTACGGCAAGCGATGCAGATTCTCCCAGCGGACCTGCCATTGGCCATTGTCGGGGAAACCGGGTGCATGTCGCTCCGGCGCTCCGTCCCAACCCGCGGCCATCATGGCTACGGCCGTGAGCAAGCCGCCGTTGCCCGGCAAGTAAATCGGCAAGCGGTCGTCCTGATGGTTGTGGCCATTGGCGAGATAGCGGTTCTTGGGCACGTCCATCAACAACGCAGCGAGCGCGGTCTCGGGTTCGCCGACTCGTGCAGCGGTCATCGCCGTCATCGGGTAGTCCCAACCCCATGTTTTGTCCCACTGCCACTCGCGCATCACGCGATCCAGGGTGCGACGCATCACGGGAGCATCCGCCAAATGTCCTGGCAAAAAACCGAACGCCATCAAATGCGAGGGATGGTCGGTATCGACCCACATACCCTCGGCTGTGTCATAAACACCGTCTGTGATTGGTAATCTGGAGATTCCCGCATAAACACGATCCCAATCGGCATCAGGTGGTTCACCCAACCGCTCGCGCCATTCTCGAGCAATTCCCAAGGCCCAATGCCAGTATTCCAATTCGTAAGTGGGGTTGAACGTCGTGCGTGGGTCGTAGTGCTCTTGCGCGGGAATTAACGGTGGACCAAGGACAAAGCGTTTTGATGTGTCGTCCCGGTGGGCATACGAGGCCATAAAGTCGGCCGTGCCGTAAACAATCGATCGATATTTTTCGAGAGTTTGCAGGTTGGGTTTTTGGCGATAACAGAGTTCGGCGTAATAAATCGGATGGGGTTGCTGCCAGATGAGGAATACGCCGACCTTCGAGGGACTTTCCCGACCGTCGGGGCTGACCATCTTCGGCCAGCGGACGCCCTTGTAGCCTTGCAGGCGTGCGGTCTCGCTGGCTCGTCGCCACACTTGGTCATACCAACCCAGGCTCCGCTCCAACAATTCTAGGCGATTCCAAAGCGCGAAATGGACCGCATGCCACCAGTGCATTTCGAGATGGCTTTTACCGAACCAACTGTTGAAAGTGAGCCCCGTTTCTTGTGGTGGCGAACTGCCGGCACACTGGACCGCGAGCAGATATTGTGAGAGCACAATCCGTCCTTCGAGCTCATTGGCGCGGGGGTCACGGCTGCCGGCCAATTCCACCGCCCCTCCTGATTTCCAGAATTGTGTCCAATGAAAGCCCGACTTCGATTCGGCTTGGTAGACGTTGGGTAATTCGCTGTCAGAGGCTTTTTGTGCGAAACTTGTAACAAACTCCAGCTTGCCCTCCTTGGCGGGCGCGAGTTCGAATTGATGCGGCGCGATCTCTGAGATTTGTCCGCCAGGTGTGAATTGGATGTCCACATCGTACTTATCAGCATCGAGAGTTCGTTTGAGCCGCACTCGGTTCGCCGATATGTTTTCCAACTGAGTGGAGTGCTTTGCAGGCTTGGTCCAATCTTCGGGTGCTTTGCCAAATTCCCCCAAGCCGTAAGCAAAGCGGAACACTACCTTCAATCGCCCCGCGGCGATGAGCGGCGAGCTCACACGAACGGCAATCAAATCGAGCTCAGGGTGGCAGTAGGTCTGCACATCGACCTGTTCGCCATCGATCAAGAAACGGCTGGCAAGCTCCCCAGACCAAAGATCAAGTCTTTGTCTGATCACTTTTAAGTCGCTCTGCCGAGCCGGGGTGCCATCGCTTTTGGCGAACTCGAAGCCAATCCGCCCCAGTCCCAAGCGGTGAGGATTCGCCCGCAACCATTTCCCCACGTCGCTGTCTTGATGCGAAGCGTAGGGCACTTGTCGACCATGGGTGTCGTAGTTGCGCATGGCATCGGCAAGCTTGTACCCCTGAGGATTGGAAAACGAATGCCAGCCCCACTGCGACTGAGTGCTCAGCGGAATACCAGTCTCGTAACTCTCGGGAAACGACTGCAAGCCCGTGACATCGGCTGTGAAGGCAAATTTGCCCTTCCCAATCGTGAGAGGTTCAAGCGGGTCGACGACCTGACGACTTTCAGGATTATGCCGTCGCACGAGGGCCTGACGATCAATCTTGTCAGGTTCGGCGCACTTGCCGCACGCGGCGAACGGACCGAGCAGCGCGGAAAACAAAAGAACAACGGCACCAACCAGTCGTTGCCGTCGCGGTGGAACCGCCCTTGAGATTACGTGGATCAATCGTCGAATGGCTTGAGAGGACGCCAAATCCGCATGGAGGGGAAAGTTATCCCTCAACTATAGGGCGTGGGCTGGGCATAATTCAAGAGCGATCCTCCTGCCGACGGCCTTTGCCGCGGCGGCGTTCCTTGGCAACTTCCTTGCTGCGACTGGCCTTTGCGGTGGGCGATTCGCTTTTGTTTTTCGCCTTGCGGCGATCTTCTTGTTCCCGTTTCTCGATCAGTTGATCCAAGTCTTCCGGTACGTTCAAGCGATTGGGCATCGTCATCTCCTCGGAGAAAGTGCAATTAGCGGATCTGAGCTGGCTTGAGAAAAGAGGATTGTTCAACAGGGAATTCGATCCTGGGTTCGTCTTCCACTTCGGGTAACATTTCGTATTCCAGCATCTCGTCCACTGGCGGCAGTCCGATCATTTCCTCGGACGGCACGTAGTGCGTGCCATAGGCTCGCGCGCGATGAATCGCCGCGAGATTCGCGATCGGTCGGCGTGGATTGGTAAACGTGTCGTACAAACGCGCTTCATAAGGTCGCGGCATGCGATTCAGCGGGCCTTCGGTCAAGCGTTCTTGCGTACGCATGAACTCCCCGTGCTCGCGCTCGGCGATCATGGGAGTATAGGGCAAAATCCGAGGAATAAGGGTCACAATGATTTCGGAGCGTTCCTTCACCACTTGGCGTTTCGTAAAGAGGATACCGACATATGGCAGATCGCCAAACCAGGGGATTTTGTTTTGGTTAATGGAATCGGACTCCTGAATCAAACCACCGATGACCATCCCTTGACCGTTGTTCAAGAGGATGTCGGTTTCAACTTCCGTGGTGTCTTCCGAAGGCAAGCCTGTTGTCGCATCCACTTGGCCGGTCGAAACTTTGGGTTTCACGCGCATCAGCACTCGGCCATCGCGCGTGATGCGGGGCGTGACGGTCAGCACGACACCCACGTCTAAGAACTGGATACTCTCAAAAGTTCCGGTCTGTGTGGTGGTCGTGACGCGGAAACCCAATTGCGAACCGATTTGAATGTGCGATTGTTGCCCGCTCACGGCGAGAATTTTCGGCGTGGCCAAGGCTTTGGCGTCAGTCGTGGTTTTTAACAGTTCGAGCAAGCCATCGAGCGCGCCACCGTCGACCTCCATAAAGAACGCCGAAGTAGCCGCCGAATTCGCAAAGCCTACCGAACGGAAGTCAATCGTGTTGCCACTAAAACTTGCCAGGTTATTGAAGTTGATGCCGTTCTTGCAGTCGTCGCTCAATTCGACTTGCAAGATGTTGGCCTCGATCAAAACTTGGCGAGGGGGTTGGTCCACTTGGCAAATATACTCGCTGATACGAGCCAAATTCGCCGGGTAATCAACGACAGCCACCACCTCGCGGGTGCGGCGATTGTCTTCGCTGCTGCTTTCCAGAACCCAAGACATGCCTGCTGCCGAAAGCAATCCCTTGACGGTCTGATCAACATCAACCGCTGAGGCAAAGTCAAGTTCAAACGTTTCAACGGTTCGCCCTCCCGCTTCGGGTGGTGCGTCCTCAATGGTCATAACGAAGATGACATCGTCGGTGATCTTATAGGCATGACCTGTTGACGAAAGCAAAACTTCCAGGACTTGCTGCCAAGGAATCCGATCAAACGTGGCCGTCACTGTGGACTCTGTTGGCGAGCCAAAAACAATGTTGAGATTTTGTGTTTCCGCCACAAGTGCGATAACCTGGCGGAGTGGAGCATCGCGAACCATCAACGAAATGAGTCCTTGGTCTTCTTTGACCAAAATGTCTTTGGCAACAGGTTCACCAACCGGTAGAAAGTGCTGCTTGCCATCCGTGAGATTGCCAGCTTCCTGATTGATTGGGCTGTCGAATTGTGGAGGCAAATTGACTGGCGTCTCGGCGGCTGGCGGCGCGGCACCCGCGGGTGCCGGCAACGTATCTGCTGGTTGAAGGAGCAGGGAACGAAGTGCATCAAGACTAACCAACGGTCCCGGCGTAGTTGCTTCCGCGACTGGTGCCACCGGTGCCGATTTACTGCCAGGATTTTCCACCACAACTTGCTCGGGGGGAGTCACCGGTGGCGGCACCATGTATTTGGGGTCGGGCTGAACCACCGTCACCGAACTGTATTGCTGTCCCCAGCAACAGGGTGCGAGTGCGGGTGCAACGAGCATCCAGGCAGCTAGACCATATGTCCAGCGCCCGAGGACGCAGCCACGTTGATTCCCACTCAATAACATCTAAAGATAAGTTGAAAAGTGCAGTTGAAAAGTCTGTTAGCGAGCCGTTTCGGTCAGCACGATGCCACTCCTCGTGATCTCGCTAATTTGAAATCCCTCGATCATGTCACCGACTCGAAAGCTTTGTTCGCCGATCGTGGCGACGCGGTCTTCCTCGGTAATTACAACGATCTTGGTTTGTTGTTTCTTCAATTCTTCAAGTACCTGCGCTGAACGAACGAGCGATCCCGCTTTGCTCCCTGTGTCCTCGGCTTGCGCCATGAGATACCACATGGGCATGGCGAACGGATCGTTCTTGACAACCTTCTCCAGCTTCAGTTTTGGCCATTGACGAGTCTCCGCGGGAGTCTGACCCTGCATTGTCACGGGTGCAGACGCCGACGCAGCTTGGACTACGCCTTGCGTTTGAGGAGCAGTTCGTTCAGGACTTTTCTTCGCGACAGCCGGTTTGGCTCCACTCGAGACTTGGTTCCAAATGACGAAACCAAGCACTGCGGCGAGGATCCCGACTGTTGCTAGCTTGGACGGAGTCGCACCATGGCGCTCCAACCAATTTCGCTCGGTCATAGAACTTCCCCTCTCATGTTTCTATCGTGTGTTGCGCCGCCAAAATACAAGACAAAAGTGACTTGTAGCGGATAGCGGTTAAAATTGTCGGTCGTCTCCATCTGGAGATTGCTAATCTCAGTGATGCGGGCAAGATGGTCAATTTTGTTGAGGAATTGGCAAATGCTGGCAAAGCTACCGTGACATTCAAAAGTCAGGTCGGCTTTGGAATAGCTGGCAAGCTCGACAATGGCTCCCAAGCGGTACTCGCCAAGCTCGACACCAGTCGCGCTTGCGGCGGCGCGGACTTGATCGAGAAACTCATGCTCGCGAAGCTCACTCGGCAAACGTCGCTGCGTTTCGACGACTGATTCCTTCAAGGAAACCAACTCCGCTTGGCGGTGTTTGTGCTCGGTTTGCACTTGCGAGGCTTTGGCGAGCATCGACTCGAGTTGCGCAATCCGCTGATCGCACAACTGCTGATTTTCCGTCAGCGGCAAGTATCCGAATTTAATAAAAGCACCTACCGCGACTATGGCCGTCAGTACCCCCACGGCATGGAGCCCCCAGCCCAGCGTGATGATTTGTTTTTCAATGGGTTTACGCATAGGATGCTCACCTCTCAAAAATTGCACTGCAAGGAAAAATCTTGCAGCAACTGTTGCTTGAGACGGTATTCCTTGGTTGAAGTGATGTCGATTTTGCCAAACGACAACGAGTGTTGCAGCGTCTCGGCAAACTGCTTAACAGCGGGACCACTGTTGGCGATTCCCGCGAGTTCCAGCACCGATTGCCTTGTGGATTGGGCGTCGGCTTGAACTACGTTATTGAGCTCGATTTTCTGTAAGAAGACGCGACTCTCGCTGTCGACTACCGCTTCGCTCAAAACACCCAGCAGCGTGACGGCCGGCTCATGGTTGGAAAGTGCGAGGACAAATTGCTCTTCGTTGCGTATGGCTTCGATTTGCCGTGCCAAGGACTTATTAGCTGTTTTCAAATCTGCCAACGGCTCGTACTTCGCTTCCAAGGTCAGTTGCCGATGAACTTTGGTCCGATAAGCCCAATATCGTTCCGCAGTCGCCAGCCCCAGCAAAGTCGCGAGCGTGGCCAGGGTCACAGTCCATTGACGTAACCGCACGCGGATACATTCTTTGCGCCGAATTTGCAGCGACATGAGATTGATCGAGGATTTCATGGTTCCTCCCAGGCCAAGGCTGACAATGCCAGTGCCGTGCCAAATAGGCAATCTTGCTTGGTGGCTTCGGGATGTTCTTGACCCAATGACCAAACATGTGTTTCGAGACGCAAACGCTGGGTCAGATGACGGGCGAGCCCACGGGTGAGAGCCCCTCCACCGAAGAGCAAGAGTTGCTGCGGCGCGATCGCTTTACGCTGAAAGCCAATGTGCGAGATGGTCCGCGTCAGTTCTTGCTCAAGCTGCCGCAGGGGTTCGGTGATCAGTTCTCCGACGAGCACTGTCACCTCGTCGATGGTTTCGGTGGACTGCCGGCGAATGCCGTGCTGCTCGAGCAGCAAGTGAGCTTCGGGAATCGTGACGTTCAGCTCCGTGGCGATGGCGGTCAACGTGCGTTCGAGGCTGCAATCTTTCAGGCAGCGGACATAAACGGGCCGCCCCTCGGCAACGATGCATAAAGTTGCCTGACCAAAACCCCAATCGAGGGCCGCAACTGGTGGCAAGGGATGCTCGCTAGCTGTTAAATTCACCGCGCGGGCTAAGGCGTGTGGCAAGCCGTCAATCGTGCGACAGGCCAATCTGCTTCCCACGACATCGTGATACACCTGATCCGACCAAGGCCGAGCGACGGCCAGCACATTCCAGCGCTGGGCTGCCGCGGCTTGCGAATTATTTTCCGCCGGCCAGATGTCGAATTCCAAATGGTCCGCGGAAGACTGCGTGACAGCTTCAATGGCTCGCCGCACAACCGCATCGAGCCCCGCTTCCTCGACCGAGAGATTCTCAATGTGGTGAACGTCGCACAATCCCATCGGCATGGCGACCGCGGCTTGCCGCCCGCGAAAGGCACCATCAAGGGCAAGGGCGGCACGAATTTCGCCACTGGCTGACCACAGTTTCTCGGTTTCCTGCTCTTCTTCACCCGCCAACACCTGGGCCGATCGGGGCACAATCGTGCGTGCCAGGACGTGCAGGCCCGCGCCATCGCGTGCCAATTGCGCGACCTTCACACTGGCGCTGCCAATGTCGATTCCGAGCCAACCTGTTTGTCGTCTGCGCATCATGTTCAGCCGTTCGCTAATGACCCTTCTGTGCCAACGTGGACAAGTCGAAGACCGGCAACATCACGGCCAGCACCACCACGGCGATCACCGCCCCCATGCCCACCGTGAGAGCGGGTTCGATCAACCCGACAATTTGCCTCATGCGAGCTTCGGCTTCTTCTTCGTAATACTCACCCAGTAACTGGCTAACCTCGGTGATATTGCCGGTCGCTTCGGCCGTGATCAACATATCCCGCGCGGAGCGCGGAATGATGTCAGCCGTCTGCAAGACGCTTGCCAGATTTTGTCCGTTGACGACCGCTTCTTCCAACTTGCTAAGCAAGGCACGGTACAACGAATTTTTCACCGCATTGCGTGTGAGCTTCACACCTTCCAGGATTGGCACGCCGTTGGAAAGCATCATGCCCAGCAGTCGACAGATACGCCCCGTTAATTTTGCGCGGGTCACATCCTTGATCACGACGGCATTCACCCACAGCGAGTCGAGCATCAGTCGGCCCGTTGCAGTTTTTCTCCAAATCAACCCACCAATCACGGCAACACCAACCACTGGCCCCCAGAACCACCAATGTCCCCGCAACTCGGCAGCCAGCGCGAGCAACATTTGCGTCACTATCGGCAGCGACATGTCGTACTGATCGAAAATCTTGGCAAACCGAGGCAACACGAAGACGACCAAGCCTATGACCACCGACGACGAGACAACCAACAACAGAATCGGATAGGTCAACAGGGTGCGCATTGTGCGACCATTGCGCAGTTCAGACCGTTGCATCTGCGCCAATTGAATCAGTACTTCGGCCAACGAACCGGAGGCTTCACCGGCAGCCACGGTTGCCACGAACGCCGCGTCGAACACGTTTTCGTGCCGACGCAAGGATTCCGACAGCGTGGTACCTGCCATCACCGATTGATAAACGCTGGTGAGCACCTCGGCGAGCGCGGGCCGTTGGCATTGTGCCGACAAAGAACCCAAGGCCGTCGCGACATCGATGCCCGAACGGACCATAATCGACAATTGCGAAGTGAACTCGGCGATATCCTGCAGTCGTACGCCTCGCGCTGAGCCGCGCTTTCGTACATTGCTGGTGCTCGTTGTTGACATCCAATCGGTGAGCTCGAGCATCTCCGGCGCGGAACGCTTCGGCATGTCTGGCGCGGAGCGCTGTGGCAGACTGGCGGAAAGCGGTCGCGCTGCGAATTTCGCGTTGAGGGTGTTGTAAGTATTCATGAATTGTTTCGCCGTTATTCAACAAACGCCACGCGGGCTACTTCTTCGAGACTTGTTTTTTCCTTTTCCGCCAATTGCAAACCACATTGCAACAGGTCCGGCAATTTTTCAGCACGAAACCACTCGCGGACCGTTTCTAGCGTGGCTTCTTCGCCGATCAACCGGCGCAGCTCCGCATTGGAGGGGAGCACTTCATAAATGCCAATGCGGCCTTGGAAACCCGTGTCGAAACATTCGCGGCAGCCGGTGCCCCGCGAAAAACTGCGCCGCTTGTCGCCTTTGTAATGGAGGGCTTCGAGATACTCGGCACTCGGAAAATAGGAAGTACGGCAATGCGGGCAAATGGTGCGTACGAGGCGTTGGGCGATCACTCCGACTAGCGCGGCCGCCAATTTGTAGCTTTCGATACCCATGTCGGTCATACGAGTGATCGCGCTCACGCTGTCGTTGGTGTGCAACGTGCTGAGCACCAAGTGCCCCGTGAGCGCGGCTTGTACCGCGACTTTGGCGGTTTCCGCATCGCGGATTTCGCCGACCATAATTACGTCGGGGTCTTGCCGCAAAATGGATCGCAAAGCCGTGGCAAAACTCACATTCCGCCCCGAATCGACCTGCACTTGGTTAACCAATTCGATTTGATATTCGACCGGGTCTTCCACCGTCACGATGTTGTGATGAACCGACTTAATGAGTTCGAGGGCCGAGTAGAGCGTGGTTGTCTTACCGCTACCGGTGGGCCCCGTCACCAAGACCAATCCATACGGCTTCTTGAGCAAGTCCTTGACCATTGACAAGGTATTGTGCGGAATGCCTAACCGGTCGAGATTGAAAGTGAGGCGTTGCTTGTCGAGGACGCGAATCACGATCTTTTCGCCCAAAACCGTGGGCAGTGTCGACACGCGCAGGTCGACTTCCTTGCCGTCGGCGACCACTTGGCAGCGGCCATCTTGGGGTGTGCGTTGCTCGGCGATGTCGAGCTTCGACATGACCTTAATACGCGACACGATCGCCGGAAAAATATCGCGTCGTGGCCGCAGCATTTCGATCAGTTGACCGTCGATGCGGAAGCGAACCGTGCTGAATTTGCGATTCGGCTCAATGTGAATATCGCTGGCTTGCTTGCGAATGGCTTGCAGAATCAGATAGTTCACCAAGTTGATGACCGGACTACCATCGACCAAGTTGTGTACCGACGCGACATCCATGTCGGAGGCATCAAGCTGCAGCTCGACGGCCGATTCGTCCATGTCCGCCGTGATGGTGTCAACGTGGAAGCCATCTTCATAAGCCCGTTGCAGAATCCGCGAGATCGACGCACGGAAAGCAAACACCGGCCTGACGTCATAGCCGGTCAGCCGCTCAACGGCGTCAATGATGTCGAGATTCAGGGGGTCGTCGGTGGCGACGACTAACTCATTCCGCACGCGGAACAAGGCAAGCACACCCAACCGCTCGGCCACGGGTCGGGGGATAATTTGAACAGCCTTGGGATCGAGAATTCCTTCTCGCAGGCGCACACCCACCACGCCGATCTGAGTTTCGACGAACGGCAAGAGTTGCTCTTCGCTAGCAAAACCAAGTTCCAGCAGCGATTCGCCGAGCTTCTGGCCCTTTTCAACTTGGTTCCGTAAGGCCGCTTCGAGTTCTTCCTCGCCGATCAAGTCGGCACTCAAGAGCCGCTGGCCTAGGGGGCCGCGCGTAGCGAGTACGTCGAAGTCACGATCATTGGGGTCTATTCCCAACGGGATCGTGAGCTCCTGCATCGGTTCTTGTTTCTGGTCGAGGACCGTGATGAGACTCATTGCACGAAGCTCCTCACGGCGGCTTTTTCATCGGGAAAAATTTCAAATTGTCGCGCCAGGCCGCTCACACGCAGAATGTCCTGGCTCAGGGGGGTGAGCGCTGCCAACTTGACCCGGCCACCGCGCTGCCCGACAATGTCGCGAATGTCTAAGAGCGATTCAAGACCCGCGCTATCCAACAGCGGCACATCATGCAGATTGAGCACCAGCATTGGCAGCCCATCAGGCAGACAATGCTGCACTGTCTCCAACAGCTCTTCGACGTACTCGCTTTTCAGCGGCACGTTGGGGACGATCACCTCGACGGCACCTTGTGATTTGACGGCAAACATGAGGCATCTCAATCAGTGGGGATGGTGATCGTAAAGGTGCTACCCTGGTTGAGCTCGCTTTCAATGGTGATTTCGCCACCGTGCATGCGGACCACTTCGTTGGCCAAAGAAAGGCCGAGCCCGGTGCCGGTTTCGTTTTGCACGCGGGGGTCGCTACTGCGGAAAAATTTCTCAAAGACTTTGGAAACTTCCTCGGCGGCGATACCCACGCCCGTGTCTTCCACTGCCACTTGCAGCAGCGACTCATCAAGTTTCACATGCAAGGTGACGCGCCCACCGTCAGGCGTGTACTTAGCCGCATTGCCCAGCAAATTCACCAGCACGGCCATAAACTTGTCTTTATCGAGCCGCACTTCGCGCATTTTTTCGGGGAGTTCGGCGGTGAACGTGATATTCTTTTGCTGCATGAGTGGTTCCACCTTATCGAGCACCTCTTCCAGTAAGCGCGTGGTTTCCACCTTTTGCTTTTCGATATTCAGCGAACCCATTTCCATGCTGCTGATGCTCAACAGATCATCCACAAAGCGGGCCAGCCGGGTGACTTCGCTGTTGATGATGTTGCAGAATTCTTTTTGTTCCTCGACATCAATTTCATCGCATGTAACCATCGTCTCGGCATAAGCTTTGATATTTGAAAGCGGGGTGCGCAACTCGTGAGTTGCGGTGTCGATGAACTGATCTCGCATTTTTTCCGAGAGTTTTTGCTGTGTGATATCACGCAGGCACCAAACCTGGCCTTGCAGGCGAGGATTCTTGACAGGTTGCCGCGAAACCCGCAGCACGCGCTCGGCAAGTTCACCCTGGCGGTGAATCTCGCACGTCCCTGGTCGAGAAATTTGTTGAGGATCGAGGAGTGTCTGAGCTTCGTTATTTTCTTTATCCGGGCAGAGCCACTTGTGAATTTCCGTGCCTTCGATCACATTCTCGCCCAGCAGCGAAGCCACCGCGCGATTCACGAAGGTGATGCGGCCTTCCATGTCGGTCACGGCAACGCCATCGGACAGGTTTTGCAGGATGTCGGCGTGATGACTTTCACGGCGAGCCGAGGTGGCTTCTTGAAGTCGCTGCTCCAACGACTGATTTTCTGGATTGGCATGCATCCGCTCGATGAGATCGACCAGGCGATTCCAACCCAAAGAGAGCGGATCACGCACGGGAACTTGCTTGACATCAAGGGAGTCCGTTTGTGAGAGCGCGGCGACATGCTGCAATTGCTCGCTGATCTCAGACATGGGCGAGGTCAACCGGGCCAACACCACCGCTCCCAACGCCACGAGTGCCAGTGGAATCAGAATGGCAATCGGAGCCACGCGGGCGACTTCGCTAAGCGTGCTCCACAAGGTGGGTTCCGAAACAGCAATGCGTAAGGAACCGAAGGGCTGCTCGTCGGCCAGCAGCGAAACACGAAATTCTTGCAGCGTTGTGCCTGCTTCATCCGTAAAACGTACACCCGTGATTGTCCCCCAACGAAGATAGCTCCCTTCGCGCTCTTGAACTTTTTGGCCGATGAACTGAGCGTTGCTGTGAGCCAGGTAATGGCCCGTCGTGGACTCGATAGAGCAGTAATTGGCACGAAATTCGGATTTCGCTTGGGTAATTAACGACTGCAGGTTCGCCGTGCCGCCACGGATGTATTCCACTTCCAGCGCGGCGGTCAGTTTGCCGAGCCGTGACAGGCTCGAGTTAATCCCGCGCGAACTGAGAATGCTGTGCGAAGTGACGAGCACTCCCACCGACAGCCACGCCACGGCAATCACGCAGAAGAGCAGGTAGTAGGCAACGACTCTGCGCGGCAAACCCAGATTGGGACAGCGAGAAAACATGATTTTTCTGTGGTAAGCACACGACTGGTCACTACTCGGCGACTAAACACACGTATTCATTAAATCCTCGACCGCTCTGACGATCGCCGCGGGGCTGAAGGGTTTGGAAAACACACCGCTGATCCCCAACTCCTCGCGTAAGCGCGGGAGTTCCAGCTCCAGACCCTTGGCCGTCAACAAAATGATCGGGCAATCGAAATAGTTCGGCAATTTTCGCAACTCTTGGCACAACTCAGTGCCCGTCATCTCCGGCATTTGTTGGTCGGTGACGACGACGTCGTACTGCATCAATTGAGCGGCTTCGAGCGCTAAGCGGCCGTTCCTGGCGGTTTGCGTTTCAAACCCCGCCCGATCAAGGGCGAACTGAGTCACGCGTGCCAGTGCCAGGTTGTCGTCAACGATTAACGCTCGTTTTCCCATAGCCAATTTACTTCTTTGGGCAAATTTTTACTGTATATAGCTGTCGTAATCCGCACAGTCTTACAACTCGTCATAGGTCACGGTGGCATCCGACGGCGTCGCGGCTGTATCGTTGCAGATAAACTCGCCCGTGGTGGGGTTGTACATCCAGCCGGTTGTGCCGTCGGCCACTACGGGATCCGCGGCAGATGGCTTCACGAGATTGTCTTCGGTGCCAACCGGGCTCGTGGGAAACTTACCGCGGACATATTGGCTCAAGAGCTCGTGGAAATTCCCGGCACCCGTTCCGTTGCCCGTGCAAGCTGGGAATGAACCGGCATTGTCAGCCGAATAGAGTTCGATGCCATCACGAACGATGGAAAGCGTTTGACGAAGTCCGTTTTCGGTGGCAAGTCCCGAGGTGTTAAAGAGCTTGGGAGCTCCCACGCCGGCCAAGATGCCTAAAATCAGTATCACGACAACAAGTTCAATCAATGTAAAACCATCGCGCCGACGTAACATTGTGTGGCCCCTTACAGTTTATTGTGTGTCAGTTTGCCTAAGAGCTTGCCTAGGTAAAGCTAGCTTGCTCTGAAATCATTGATCCGCTTTTCCGGGTCTTCTCCGCGAAAAGTTTTCTGGACTAAGAAATAGATAGCTCGCGGATTCGCTACACCCGGTACGGGTTGCCGAACTGCAACAATCCCTAAACTGGCAGATCCGGCATAAACCCTACTTGCCGCGGGACCGTTGCCAAGAAGAACAGCCTTGCCTATTTACTAAGCTATTCTTCCCGAGGATCGCTGATCGTGCGGTCCGTCGTCCATAAGTAATGACAGAACAGCATTGCCAACAATGACTGATTGAGAATTGTATTGCTTTCGGAGCCTGTGATGACAACACCAGTGGCAATTCCAGAAATGGAAACACTCAAACGCGCTCGAGGCGTAGGCGAGTTGGAAAGACTGCTTGGCACGGAGTTCGATGTGTGGGTTCGTTCCGAGGAAGTATGGGAGTGTCTGGGCGCGTTCCATGGGCAAACGTATACCGACTTCCTCGTCTCGGATCGACTGGAGACTCTCTGGAAGTCCCAACAGCCCTCGGTAGAGGAAATCGAGTCGGGTCAATGTTTGGTTGTGATCCCCAAGAAAGATCTGAGCCAACGGATCGCGTATGCCTTGACCTGCGTGGTTGAAACAGATTCTCCAGGCGTGCTACTTTTCGCGATTGAACAAAGCGACCTCGTCAATCAACACGAGGAAGAACTGGAGCGTCTCCGTGAGGAGAACACCGCTTTCTTGCGTCAAGTCAGTGAGGACTTCGAGGAGCTGACGTTTCTCCGTTCGATGGCGGAGCACCTGACGCTCGAAGATAGCAACCAAGGACTCACGCGGCTCACCGACTACACGCTTTCATTACTGGGCCAGATCGTCGGCGTGGAACACCTATATTTTCTCGATAGCCGAGAAGGACAGCCGCGAGTTCAGGCCGCATGGAGCGAAACCGCTCGCGACATACCTGCTTTTGAAGCCTGGCAACTGGAAGCTCTCACGCAAGATTTATCCGAGGTGATGGGTGAGCGACCCCTCGTCAGGAACTCGATCCATGTTGAAGACTTGGGCCATCGCCTGCAAGGAATCAAAGAACTGGTGATCGTGCCAGTATCGTCGACCATCGCTCAACTCGGTTGGCTGCTGGCAATTAATCGTAGCGGTCGACAAGCCGCTTTATGCACCGAAGTCAGTTGGAAACTGAGCCAACATGAACTCGGCACCCGCGAAGCGTCGCTGCTTTGCACGGCCGCCGCGATGTTGGCGTCTCATGCCAACAACCTCTCATTGCTTGAAGAGCGAGAGAACCTGCTGGTGAGCGTGGTGCGTACACTGGTGTCCGCCGTTGACTCGCGCGATCCGTATACTTGCGGTCACAGCGAGCGCGTGGCGCTCTACGCCAAACGCTTAGCGGAAGAAATCGGCCTGGCCGACGAGGAATGTGAAAAAATCTATCTGACCGGCTTGCTGCACGATTTAGGCAAGATCGGCATCAGTGATTCGGTCCTAAAAAAATGTGGTCCACTCAGCGGAGAAGAGTTCGCCGAAATCCAACGCCACCCCGACCTCGGCTGGGCCATTTTACAGGAACTCGAACAGTTCGCTTACGTGCTCCCCGGCGTGCTGCATCATCATGAGCGCTACGATGGAAAAGGCTATCCTGACAATTTGCCTGGCGAAGAAACCCCGCTGGCAGGACGCCTGTTGGCCGTGGTTGACTCCTTCGATGCGATGACGTCGGATCGACCGTATCGCGCGGGCATGCCGCTCGAAAAGGCGCTCGAAATTCTGGGCGATGGCGCGGGAACTCAATGGGACGCGCAGTTGGTCGATAAGTTTTTGCGGATTCTGCCCGACATTCTGGAAATTCGCGGTTCCTATCGCCGCCCTCCCCTACCCACGCGCAAACTGGCTGAGTCGGAGTCATAGCCACGGATGACTGGTCTGCCAGTCCGGCAGACCGGACACGGAAGAAACACGGATTGGAAAAGAAATACAGGAACTTGACACCATTCGTTGGAATTTATCCGTGCTAAATCTGTGTTTCATCCGTGGCTCACAAATTCCCGCTGTCGGCTTGCGGCGCGCGTTCACGTTAATCGAGCTCACCATCGTGCTCTTGATCGTGTCGATCATGGCAGCGGTCGCGGCACCAAAATACAAGGAAAGCTTGGCGAGCTTTCGCTTGAAAGCGGTCGCCCAGCGGGTTGCAGGCGACATTCGCCAGGCACGCCGACTCGCGCAAGCCAACAGTGCGCCGCAGGCCATCGTGTTCGACGTGGCCACGAATAGTTATTCGCTCACGGGCATCATCGACAAGGATCGTCACACGCGTACCTATCAATTCTCCCTCGCGAGCACGGAATATCAATGCGAACTTGTTTCGGCCAATTTCAACAATACGACCACTTTGAGTTTCAACGTCTACGGTCGCCCCCTTTATACCGGCTCGGTGGTTATGAGTTGCGGTGGGATCTCTCAAACACTCGTTGTCGATGAAGTCGGGCAAGTTTCGGTTATGTAGATAAAGAATAATAGCCACGGATTGAACACGGAGGAAACACGGATGGGGGGAGTGAATTGGTATCCATACACCATTTGCTGGAATTCGACTTAAATTCATCCGTGTTAAATCCGTGTTTCATCCGTGGCTAAATTCCTACCGCCGTGGCAAGTGTGAGACTGATTAATACAGCCACGAAACATTGAAATTCATACACAATTCTCGAAATAAACTGTTTTTTGAAGCTTGGTCAAGAAAAATGAGACGACAGGGATTAACGCTGCTGGAGCTGGCCGTCAGTCTGGCCTCAAGCACCATCCTCGTGGCGGGGTTGGCCGGTTCGCTCTATATTTCCAGCCAAGCGCTCCCTAACCCTGATGACCCCGCACGACAATCCGCTCAGGCGGCGACGGTCGTGCGCGAAATCATGTCGGATGTCGGTTTGGCCCTGTCTTTCACCGAGCGCACTTCGCGGGCCATCACCTTCACGGTTCCCGACCGCAACGGCGACAATGCACCAGAAACAATTCGCTACGCGTGGTCCGGCACGGTGGGTGACCCACTCACCTATCAATACAACGGAGGCAGTGTCGTCACGATTGCCACCGACGTGCAGAACTTCAACCTGGAAGCACTCACACGGGTCATGCTCGCCGAAGCACTCACGGCTCCGGTGGCCTCGAACGTCGTCTTCGAGGAATTCACCAAAGCCAAAGCGGCAACCAATGTGGCGACGATTTCCGTTGCCAAACCGCCGAGCACGGTTGAAGGGAGCTTGCTGATCGCCGCTGTTTCTCTTGATGGTGAGGCGCGAAGTTCGCTAGTCGCACCGAGCGGTTGGACGTTGCTGGCAAAGGGGCCAGGAGCGGCTGTGACCAGTCCCGCCACCCAAACATTTGGCGTCTGGTGGAAAATTGCTTCCTCGTCGGAACCCGCGAATTATTCTTTCAACTGGTCGGGGGGCCGACAGGCCTACGCGTGGATCATGCGATTCTCGGGCCATGATGTTAACACCGGCGCGACGATCAATGCGTTTGCCATGGATTCGCTCGGCGGCCTAGGATCGTTGACCCCCAACTCGCCAGCCGTCACAACAACCGTCGCTAACGCGATGATCCTACGGCTGGGAGGCTTTGATAGCAGCCGCTTCGCCAGCTACGATGCAGGTACTACCCCTGGAGCCCCCGGTCTGCTGTTGCATACCGCTGTCACGACTGATCGAAGTAGCACAAGCACAATAAGCAACTGCTCGGGAGCGGCTGGCTATGTGGTTCAAGCAACTCCAGGCAACTCTGGGGCTTCAACATTTACTCTACTCGTCACCCCGGAACAATACACCACCGTGACCATCGCGATTGCGCCAGCACCGGCGCTTTGAACACAATGAATCCGATCCAACCAACACGTCGAGCGTTGACGCTCTTGGAAATCGTTGTCGCCACGATGGTGACCGGTGTGATGTTGGTGGCTGCGCTTGATTCGGTGGGTGCCGTTTTTAACACTCACAAACTGAACGCCGAACGACTGGCCGGTCCCAGCATCGGCCACGAATTGATGGCTGAAATCCTGGCGATGCCGTACAAGGATCCCACGTCCAGCACTGTGATTGGTCCGGAAGGGGGTGAGTCGACCACCAATCGGAATGCCTTCGATGATGTCGATGACTACGATAATTTGAACACACTGGGACTGCGGACGAAAAGCGGCGTGGTCCGCGCGGGATTCACCGGCTGGCGCACCCAGGTCGACGTGCAGTGGGCTGGAGTTTTAACAGGATTAGATTGGATCTGGGACACCGGGCTCAAGCGGATCACCGTCACGGTCACCTCGCCTAGCGGCGAAGTGACCGTCCTGAAAGCCTACCGTTTCGACAACGGGATGCTCGAACAGGCACCGGCGGTCGATACCTCCGCCGTGACTTGGATAGGCGCGGAATTGCAACTCGGCACGACATCAAAACCCGCGCGGATGGGAACGAACCTCACCAATCACACTCCCGATGCGAATTAGGAATAGAGTGTAGCATGGCCCCCTGGGCCGTGAGTGTCATGGATTCTTCACGGACCATGCTACGTTTGGGATAATCGAAAGGCCGTTTCATGCTATTTTATGCAAAGAAAAAACGATCAGCCACCTCGCCGAACGGCAGCGTTTATGTGGCCGTTTTGGGGGTTGCGTTGATCGTCGCCGTCATTGGTGTCTCCTCGGTGCATGTAGCGCGGGTCGAAACGCGACAAGCCGTGGCCCTCGATGAAATGTCTCGTGCCCGGCTGACGGCTCAATCGGGAGTGGAATGTGTGTTGGCCAAGATCAAGAGCGATTTGAATTGGCGTGATACTTATGAACATGGCGTTAGTAACCTCATCGATTATCTGTCGAACCCGATTTCCGTCTCGGGATCAAGCTCGGTCTCTTTTGAGTTCACGCTCTCTGATAACGATGGCGATCTCAGCGACGACGACCAAGACGCGGTAATAGTCCATTGCGTTGGCACGGCAGGTAAAGCTCGTCACGTGATCGAAGTGCTGCTCCAACCCACTGGCGAAGGACTGACCTGCTTGAGCGCTTCGCTTCATGCGGGGGGAAATATTGTCTATGAGGGAAATGTGAACACCAACCAAACGGTAAGTTCCAATGGCAACATAGAACCTTTCGGCGGCGGTGCCGCCATCATCGGTAACGCGCAGGCCGTGGGGTCTATCTCGGGCAGCATCTCGGGCACTAGCCAACCGGGCATGAATCCCCCCTTGGAGATGCCTGATACTTCGAGCGTCTTCGAGTACTATATCGCCAATGGCACGCCGATCACTTACAGTCAACTGCCCGCGGGAAGAATCGAGCAAGTCGTTCTGAGCGCGAGCAATAATCCTTATGGAACTCAAGTGGTGAATCCCCAGGGAATCTATGTGATCGATTGTCAAGGCAATCAAGTCACGGTCAGGAACAGCCGCATTCAGGCAACGCTTGTCTTCTTGAACGCAAACGCAGGGGTGCAACTCTCCAATAGTATCTTGTGGCAACCAGCCATTGCTAATTTTCCAGCTTTACTTGTGCAAGGTAATGTCTCGATGAACTGGCAACACAGCATAGAGCTCTCCGAACCCTCACTGGGAATAAATTTTAATCCTAGCCACACGCCTTACCAATCCGTGTCGGACGCAGATCTTACCGATCGCTACCCGGGACTCATCACCGGTATTGTCTATATGACAGGTGAGTGGATCACGGATGGTCAGACGAAAATTCAGGGCACGGTTGTTGTTGGGTCGAATGTGGATACGGCCCTTACAGTAAACCTGACTTACCAATCCTCATTTTTCATGAACGCCCCCCCCGGTTTCACTGCCGGCACGGAAATGGAGCTTGCTCCTGGCACTTGGAAACAAGTGGCTTATTGAGAAATATGAAAGTAGCATGGCCCCCTGGGCCGTGAATGATTGTTTTCGACACGGGCCAGGGGCCCATGCTACATATTAAGTCCCTCACTTCCATTCCGGCTTGCGCTGGGCCAAGAACGCCGCGATGCCTTCTTGGGCGGCTTCCGTCGTGAAGGCGGTGGCCTGCATCACGGCTCCAGCGGTAAGCTGTGTTTCGAGTTGCTCGCCCATGGTTTCGTTCAAGAGCCGCTTGGTGAGTTGCAAAGCCTGCGGGGCACCTTCTGCACACTCGCGTGCCAGTTCGACGGCCCTAGCCCAAACCTTGTCTGGCTCGACTAGTTCGTGAAAGATGCCCAATCGTGCTGCTTCTTGGGCGTCGATGGTGGTTGAGCTTAACAACAAACGAGCGGCCTGGCCGGCCCCTAGCCGATGGCAGACCAACGGCGCGACCACCCCCGCCACCAAACCACGTCGTGGATCGGGAAGTCCAAACGATCCCGCGTGCGAGGCCACGACGATGTCGCTGGCCATCACCAACCCCGCCCCAGCAGAAAGTGCCGGGCCATTGACGGCGGCGATAATTGGTTTTGTGATTTCCAGCATTCGCAGCAGCAAATCGCGATAGTCCGCGGCATCCTCGCCCCAACGATCTTCCGACTCAGCCCACTCCACTTTTTGCTGACTGGTGTCGTTGATCTCTTCGAGGTCGGTGCCGCTGCAAAACGCCTCGCCGGCCCCGGTGAGAATGATCGCCCGGACCCGTTTTTCTCGGTACAAGTCGTCGAACGCTTCGGTCAACTGATGCACCATGATCCGCACGAGCGCGTTGCCATGGTCAGGTCGATTCAGGATCACCGTGCCGACATTGTCGATGACTTTGACTTCCACAAGCGCGCTTTGCATGTACATCGCGGTATCACAACCATTCACGAGCAGGGCGGGTGTCGACGGAAAGCACGATTCGCTCGGCAGCAACGGGGACAAGCATCGTCTTGGTAAAAAGCTGAATCGAAGGGAGCGGAGCCACAATAGTTCCGTCGGAGTGCTGCCTGAGCCAAAATTGTAGCGAATCAACGAACTGTTGGCATGTCTCGCGCGAGTTCGCCTGATATTCCAGCCTGACGAGCAAATCACCCTCATTTTCCGCGCGGCCCGTAGGGACAAACTTCTTGATTGTGATCGGCTGCTCTGAAAATTGGTCTCGGCAAAACTCCCTCAAATTGGCCAACTGGACAGAAGACATTTCGATCAGCACCGTGGCACGAAATCCCTCGCTCATGGTCAGTCGCATGTTCCAAAACTTTGAGCAGGCATTTTCAGCGACTGGCGCGAACAACTCCCCGCTCGCCCCCTGGTCCAACTCAATCCGGCCATCGGCAAACGCTTCCACAAGGAGATCAACGAACTGACTCGCGGCAGTCAGTTTGCCCAAGAACTGCTTGTCGTCCCAGCCGCACAGACCTTCGCTGACCGCCGCCGCCAGAAACGGAGCACTCAAGTCATAGGCCCCGGCCACGACGATCCGGGCTCCCTCGACAAGAGCCGTCGCGAACGGTCCGCCGCCAATTTCCACTTGAGCGGAGAGCACATTCGCCAAGTCGATTTTCTTCATTGCAGGCAAAAAATCGTCGATATCTGCCAGCACATTCTCACCACGGATCGCGGCGATCGGCATGTCGGGGCTGCCATGCTCGCTGAGAAATTCGGCCAGCGCTTCCATAGCCCCCACGACATTCAGCCCGCCGATGTTGGTTGCCACCCGCAATTGAGGACGCAAGTACAAAGCTTTGTGAACAATCTTGAACTCTTCTCGAACTCCACCAGTCGTAAATTTGATGTCTTGGGGATTCCAGGCCTCCGCCGGTTGCTCATGAAACCAATCGAGTTGTAGCACATCGGGTTCGGCTTGATTCAACAGCCGACTTAAATTGGACTCGATGCGCTTCCCGGAAATAATGCAACGAGCCAATTTCATTTTTGGAAACCTGCATCCCTGACAAGAAGATCGAAGCCCGTAGTTAATGAATTGGGTTTGCCAAAACCCAAGTTATTCTAGCAAACTTTGCTCTCGACCAACCGTAGGCAGATGGAGTTGTTTCTCACAGGAAAGGTGTTATTGTCGATGATTCTGCCGCTTATCGGATCAAGACCGACGTCTGTCACTTCCAATCGTTTCGGAGCTTCTCATGACTGACCCCCACCCTCCGGCGGCTCCACGGCACCGACAGATTGGGCGCTTCGCCGTGTTGGGGTTTGCCCTCGGTGCCGCTTTGGCCGCCTACAAATTCGACTTATTCTCAACAGGGCAACCACCGACGACCGTCGTCGAAGCTGGCTCTAATACCAGTAAGAGTTCAACACCACCGGAAAAAGCTCCGGCAGGCATGGTCTGGATTCCCGGCGGCGAATTCCAAATGGGCAGCAATTCAGAGATCGGCTGGGCTGATGAAAAGCCGGCACATCAGGTGCATGTGGACGGCTTTTGGTTGGACGAAACGGAAGTCACCAACGCCCAATTCGCCAAGTTTGTTGACGAAACTGGCTACAAGACGACCGCCGAGAAGGCACCGACGCTGGAAGAAATCATGAGTCAAGTTCCCCCTGGTACGCCGCCTCCCTCCACGGACATGCTCATCGCGGCTTCGATGGTGTTCTCGCCACCACAGACTGAAGTGCCACTCAATGATTTCAGCCAATGGTGGCAATGGGTGGCGGGGGCTGATTGGCGGCATCCTGAGGGACCTGAAAGTTCCATCGTCGGTCGCGAGAATCACCCCGTCGTGCATATTTCTTGGTACGACGCGGCCGCTTACGCCAAGTGGGCCGGCAAGCGTCTCCCCACGGAAGCGGAATGGGAATGCGCCGCGCGCGGTGGCCTCAAGGGTCAAGACTTTACCTGGGGTAGCAAAGCCCCTGCCGACGATTCTCGCCTAGCCAACATTTGGCAAGGGACGTTTCCATACGACAACACAGCCATCGACGGCTTCACCAGGACGGCCCCCGTCAAATCCTTTCCGCCCAACGGCTATGGTCTCCACGACATGGCGGGAAATGTCTGGGAATGGTGTGGCGATTGGTATGATCGCGGGCTCCACTCGCGCTTGGCTGCTGAAAAAATTACCCGAAACCCTAATGGCCCTACCGAAACCAGCGATCCCGAGCAACCATTCGCCGACTTAAGGGTTCAGAAAGGAGGCTCATTTCTGTGCCATGAGTCTTATTGTCTCCGTTATCGCCCCAGCGCGCGCCATGGTGGTGCGCCCGACACGGGGATGTCGCACCTCGGTTTTCGCTGCGCCAAGGGGCAAGGAACGCCGTAAGTTTCGATTGGAAAAGGGTTTATCCTTCTAGTGGGGGCTTGTATTTCGGCAACTCTCAAGGCAGCCCATTTACCTCGAAAAGTTACGAATCAATAAGATTCAAAGTATTTTTGGGAAAACTGTTGACAGCAGCGATTACTCGGTTAGATTCACAAGTGTTGTGGGGCAGTGAATAGTTCGCCCAATTAGAACTATCCCGCAGTGGATATTGCCGCCGAACTTCTCGTTGTTTACGAGGAAGTTGTGCAGTACCCGAGCTTTTCCATCACATACGTTGCCAGTTGATAATTCTGCTGCGTTGCAGTTACATCTTTTGAGAGGGTGACCTAATGACCGGGACAACATCTAAGGGACTTTTCAAACTCTTCGCCGTTCTTGCGTTGTTAGTGAGCGCCGCTCCGACATCTCAAGCAGGTATTCTAAACGGCTTTGCTCCTAACTTTGGAGGTTGGACAGGTACTGTTCCGTTCAACAACGGAGTCGGACTGAGTGGTACGATCGACTACGCGGTTCTCACCGCTGCTCAGTTCAACGCAAATTTTGGTGGCTTGGGATATGTCCCAGGTGACGCCCTTGTTTACACATATCAAGTCGAAGTGGCGGGTAGCCTCGGTGTGTCGGCTGAGATCGTTGGCATCGTCAACCCCGCTAACACAATCGGCACGTTTGATATCGGCGACCAAGATGCTTCATCGGCTTCGTTTACCCCGAATGCCCGCTGGTTGTTCTCACCTGAAATCCCCACCGGCATGACGAGCTGGGGCTTGGCGTTTTCTTCGCCGAATACACCCATCATCGGTGCCTCAGTCACCGTTGATGGTGGTACTCAAGCATTTGTTGTTGGTGTACCTACTCCCGGCCCGGATGCAATTCCCGAGCCCGCTTCTTTGGCTTTAATGGCGGCGGCCTTCGCTGTTGCCTGCCTCAGGAGAGGGGTTCGCTAGAGCAAAGTTTTCCGACAGAGATTAGGAAATTGAGTCTTCGTCATAAATCCACTTAAGATCAGGCAATCAACGGTTGAATTGGAGTCAATACCAATGACATTCTCAGCATATAGTCGTGTTCGAGTGACCGCCCTCGTGATGCTTTGCTTCGCGGTGACATTCGGCTCTTCGCTGGTGAGCGCCGGCCCACTAGCTACCACCAATTTTGCCCTCAATGATGGCTTTGGTCCTGACGCTGGTCGTTGGCATGGTAGCGTCTCCATCAGCGGTGGACCAATTCCGTTCTTTGGCGATGTTGTTCGAGCTGAGGTAGACTGGGCTGCTTTTGGTCCCGGTAAATTCCAACTCTACTTGAACAGCCAAGCGATTGCCCAAGCTGATCCGTCTGGACCCAATGAGGTGATTTACGTTTATCAGATCACTTCCGTAACAGCCGCTAGCCCTGGTATCGATACCTTGACCGTGGGCTTAGATGCGACCGATGGGAGAGGGGTTGTGTCCGCTCCGGCTTTCGTGCCGACCGGTGCGGCCACCGAGCAGTCACCAGCCAGTGGTGGCGACAACACGACTTCCATGGCATGGTTCTTCAATGGCACTGAGTTACAAGTAGGCGACACGAGCAGCCTGTTGGTTTTCACAAGCCCGTTTGCCCCTGAATTTGATTTCCTTCAGGTTAATTCAGGTCTGGCTGGTCCCTCGCCATCTCCACTGGTCGCCAGCCCGAGTGATCGACTCTTCCAGTTTGACATTCCCGAGCCTTCTTCCATCCTTTTGGGATTGCTAGGCTGCTTGGGCTTGATTGGCCCAGGAAGAAAAGCAGCCCGCTAGTTTTGGGGTTCGCAAATTGGCCATGAGATTCGGTTCGGTCTCGGTCGGAAGATCCGACTTGGCGATGCGCACGGAGTTGCATCGAGTCATGAGCTGTCAGCTGAGTTCGGAGTATCAGACTGCCGGAAAGATATTGTGAGTAGCCAAGACGGTTACTTTTTCGGCGGAATGATCCCTCCATGCCTTCTGGCGACCGTTATTCAACTGCGATACTCTCTCAGCTATTTGTTAGTAGCTTGATTATTTTTCAGTTGGTCCATTGCGGTTCTCTTCGCGGTGAGATTATGGCCAACAATGTTCTCGTGCTCTACAACGCCGACCAAGGCGATATGGGACCGGGCCACCAAATCGCCGACTATTATCGCCAGGCTCGGCCCGGTGTTCACCTTCTCGGCCTCACAGGAATCGATTCGATCCTCACGGGCAATACCTCCGAGACGGTTTCCGCGGACAACTATCTGAACGTGATTCGGCCGCAAATCTTGTCGGCGATTGCGGGCCTTCCCGACTCGATTGAAGTGATCGTCACCACCAAGGGCTTGCCACTCAAGATTGACTCAGGCTCCAAAGCACCTGGCAGCACGGCCCTACTCTGGCGACGTTACTCGAGCCTCGAAAGCGAGCTCACGCGGATCGATTCCATCACGTCGCGGGATGCCATGGGAAACCAGTTTATCTACACGGGCTTTCCCGACCTCGATCCGACACCGGCCTCGAACCCCTACTACAACTCCAATCAACCATTCACTCGCGCAGGTTCAGACCCACTCAATGGTGATATTCGCTTATCGGCTCGGCTCGATGGATTTGATGTGGAAACGGTGAAAAAGTCGATTGAACGAGCACAAAGCGTTGTTTTGCTGCCGCAATCGTTTTCCATCGTCGCGGATGACGATCCCTCCGCCAATACCGACCAAATGATCGACAATGTACCCGGTGGTCCCGGCCCTGGTCTCGTCAATGCCGTGCGCGCGGCTGGATACAACATTCTCTATGACAGTACCGACAACGCCCTGACAACAGCTCCAAATTCTGTCAGTGGCTACGTCAGCCATGGAACCCAAGATGGCCCAGGAGGGCTTGAAACAGGTTATCTGCGTAACCAACTCGACTTTGAATTGGCTAATGGCTCGGTCTTTCTGACTCATGAAAGCTGGAACGCAAGCAGCTTCGATTCCTCCGTCGTGCAAAGCCAGGGCCAGGTGGCGGAATGGCTAGAGATCGGCGGCACCGCTGGGATTGGCCACGTCCACGAACCTTACAATGGTCCGGACAATGTCACGAACGAAGACCTGCTGTTCAGTGGGCTGCTGCCGCGGGCGGAGGCCTTGCCGGGTTCAACCGGCCTGACCTTTGTCGAGGCCGCCTGGAATGCCACCCGCCAACTTTCCTATGTCAACACCGTCGTCGGCGACCCACTCATGAAATGGCAGAAGTGGATTCCGGGCGACATCAATCTCGATGGTCAGGTCGAGTTCCAAGACTTTTACACTCTGCAAGGTAACTGGGGGGAAGATGGCACTTATCAAGACGGCGACTTCAATAACGACGGCCAGGTCGATTTAGGGGACTTTGAAATTCTGCAGGCCAATTGGCTCAGCAGCGGCGAGACGGCGGCCATGATGATGGTTGACATCCAAGTCATCCCCATAATTAACGAGCTCACGGGCCTCCCTGATCTGAGCGCGATGCTTTTATCACCGGCAAATTTTGATGGCGATCTCGACGTTGATAGCGAAGATTTAGCTCGCATCCTCAGCTCCTACGGCATCAATGCTGGAGGCGATGTTGATGGTGATGGCGACACCGACGGACGCGATTTTCTCGCTTACCAGCAGCAGGCGCTCGATTACTCCTTCACGGCGGATTTCGACATCGACGCTGAAGTTTGTGGTGAGGACTTGGAAATCTGGCAGCAATCCTACAATGAGAACCGCGGCGGCGACACCGACGGCGATGGCGACACCGATGGCCGGGATTTTCTGGCTTGGCAGAGAGAATTCAACGGAGTGCTTGTCGAGAGCACAAACCCTGCTCTGACGGTACCCGAGCCAAGTTCCCTAAGCCTTCTGCTCTGGTGCTTACCGCTTGCTCATCGGGTGAGATTGCGAAACCAGAGCCGTGACGTTAGCTCCCAATTCGCATTTTCTCTTTGATCCACGCCTCAAGTTCTTCCAGATTAACCGGCGGCAACGATTGAATATCGGGCCGCAGGCGTTTGGCTTCCCGCTCGTAAACGTGATGAATTTCGGCCTGGGTCTTATCGGTGTTCCAATGGATAAGAATCCGCACGCACAGTGGCAAACTGCCCGGAACCGCCATTTCGTGCCCGCACAAGAGCGGCACATCGAGCAACCCAAGCTGGCGGGCGGCCAGGGCCGGGAATTCGGCATCGATGTCGGGGGTGGTGGTGAAGATCGCGCTGGCTACGTCCACCGTTTCGATGCCATTCTGTCGCAGCATCAGCGCTAGCAATTGGCGAGTTGCCGTCAAAATCTCTTCGCGCTCATTGCGCTCGAGCGTGGTTGCTCCGCGAACACCTCGACAAGCCATTTTTCGCTCTCTGGTTTGCTAATGATCGTAAATTTTTCGGTTGGAACCGCAAAATAGCGGCCTGTTTGTACAGCTTAGTCCGACCTTGAATGAAAAGTAAGTTGTTCCGCATTTTTACCGTAAATCCATGGTGATTCCACCGCGAATCGCCGAATCGACAGAACCGCCAAACTCCCCGATTTAGGGCAGTTTCGCGTGGTAAACCAAAAATATCAGCCAGATATTTCGCGAGCCGTTGACAGCAGACGGACGATTGCTAGAATCACGAGTCTCACATGCACTCACTGGCCTTGCCAGGGAGTGCTCTTGCTTCGGCAGGGAACACCCTGTGAGACCTTTCAGGCGTATATTAGCTTGAATGTAATTTGCTCTTTGACAATTCGGTAAGTGACTTCTAACAATTTCTTGAAGTTGTAAGTGCTTCTTTGTAAGTACTTATGATTTTCGAGTTAATGCCAGCACAAGATTGTACAAGCGTCGGGTGCGGAGTAATTCCCCGCAACGATGTTTTCAAACACTTTAAATTTGGCTCTTTAACGTGCCTAGCCACGACGGGGCACCGTGACTTAAGTCATGGTCTACGTCGCACGGCAAAAGCAGTTTAAGTATACATTAATTGAAGGGTTTGATCCTGGCTCAGAATGAACGTTGGCGGCATGGATTAGGCATGCAAGTCGAGCGAGAAGGAAATCAAAGTTTACTTTGGTTTCCGGAAAGCGGCGCAAGGGAGAGTAACGAGTAGTTATCTACCCCAAGGCCCGGAATAGCTGCGGGAAACTGCAGGTAATGCCGGATAATATCCCCGGATCAAAGGTGCGATTCCGCCTTGGGAGGAGACTGCTTTGTACTAGCTTGTTGGTAGGGTAATGGCCTACCAAGGCTACGATGCATAGCGGGCGTGAGAGCGTGGCCCGTCTCACTGGGACTGAAACACTGCCCAGACACCTACGGGTGGCTGCAGTCGAGAATCTTCGGCAATGGGCGAAAGCCTGACCGAGCAATGCCGCGTGCGGGATGAAGGCCCTCGGGTTGTAAACCGCTGTCGTAGGGGAGAAAGGTCTCATGAAGAATGAGATTTGATCTATCCTAGGAGGAAGTCCGGGCTAAGTTCGTGCCAGCAGCCGCGGTAACACGAACCGGACAAACGTTATTCGGAATTATTGGGCTTAAAGGGTGCGTAGGCGGTGCGGTAAGTGCGGTGTGAAAGCCCTCGGCTCAACCGAGGAATTGCGCTGCATACTGCCGTGCTAGAGGGAGACAGAGGTAAGCGGAACTGATGGTGGAGCGGTGAAATGCGTTGATATCATCAGGAACACCGGTGGCGAAAGCGGCTTACTGGGTCTTCTCTGACGCTGAGGCACGAAAGCTAGGGTAGCGAACGGGATTAGATACCCCGGTAGTCCTAGCCGTAAACGATGAGCACTTGATTGAGGGCCCCCCCATAGGCTCTCGATCGCAGCGAAAGTGTTAAGTGCTCCGCCTGGGGAGTATGGTCGCAAGGCTGAAACTCAAAGGAATTGACGGGGGCTCACACAAGCGGTGGAGGATGTGGCTTAATTCGAGGCTACGCGAAGAACCTTATCCAGGCCTTGACATGTACGGATGCTGCCCGTGAAAGCGGGTTAGTTGCCTTCGGGTGAAACGTGCACAGGTGCTGCATGGCTGTCGTCAGCTCGTGTCGTGAGATGTCGGGTTAAGTCCCTTAACGAGCGAAACCCTTGTCTTTAGTTGCCAGCGAGTCATGTCGGGGACTCTAAAGAGACTGCCGGTGTTAAACCGGAGGAAGGTGGGGATGACGTCAAGTCCTCATGGCCTTTATGGCCTGGGCTGCACACGTCCTACAATGGCATATACAAAGGGATGCTACCTCGCGAGAGCAAGCAAATCCCAAAAAGTATGCCCCAGTTCGGATTGCAGGCTGCAACTCGCCTGCATGAAGCCGGAATCGCTAGTAATCGTGGATCAGCATGCCACGGTGAATATGTTCCTGAGCCTTGTACACACCGCCCGTCAAGCCACGAAAGTGGGGGGGGCTTAAAGTCGCCAAGCTAACCGTAAGGAGGCAGGCGCCTAGAGTCAACTCCGTGATTGGGACTAAGTCGTAACAAGGTAGCCGTAGGGGAACCTGCGGCTGGATCACCTCCTTTCTAAGGATTTCTTAGAACTGCATCCAGCGGACTGGTCGCTTCAGCGACCAGTTCAAAAGATGTTGAAATCTTCAAGACCGGTGACGGTCTTGAAAGTAATGGGGACAATCTTGTGTTTGGTATAGAAGTCAGCAAAGCGAATCGAGCAATCGGTTCGTGAGCAAGCTGCCGAATTGATATTGAGAAACCCGGCCCAGAGTTAGCCGCTCTGGGTCGGGTTTTTTGTTGCGCTGAGAACTATTTGCACCATGCCGCTGCCGCACATAATTCTGCCGATGTCGATAGACGAATACCACGTCATGGATCACCGTCTGGGCTGGAAGCACGAATATTGGGACGGCGCGGCCCGACTCTCATGTCAGCCCACCGCGGTGACTACGTTCAAACTCGATGTAGCAGCCTACAGCCCACGGGGTAAAAAGCTTGCCAACGAATTCATGATCAGTCGAGATGGTGCCGACGACGTACCCAGCTTGGTGGATTTATTCCTCAGGGCGTTTGATGATGGAATTGAGTTTGCCGGCTACGATCAAACGTCCTATCTACGTGCTGCGCAGAAAAGTATTCATTCTTTGACCGGTGAAACTCCATCAGCTGAGCTGGAACATTCATTTTTGACGGTGAAGGATGATGCAGTAATCGCAGCAGGTCTCGTACGGCGCGGCAAATGCGGCCCTATTCTTGAACCGATCATGGTCGAGCCACAGTACCAGCGACTTGGCTTTGGCACGGCGATACTTTCCGAAATTGTAAGAAGCCTTTTGACCGCAAGAGAGCCCGTACTGCATAGTCGCTGTCATTTGGGCAATCCAGCCAGCTTGCAGTGGCACGAGCAAAATGGTTTTCGAGAAGTGCCTGACCTCTTCGCTGCAGGACACAGGGCTTTGCACTATCATTGGCGAGCGAGGCATTTTGCCAGTAGAAATCAACCGAAGCTGGCATCCGAAATGCAACGTCTCGCCGAAAAGTGGGAAAGAATTGCGGAAATTGAACAGTTACCTCTCATGCAACGGCAACCGAATTGATATTGAGACTGTGATATGGAAGACGTGCGGCCCAGAGTTAGCCGCTCTGGGTCGGGGGTTTTTATTGTGCTGACAAGTAAACCAGCTCGGCGAGCCGTAAACGTCAGTGACCGGAGTTTTGAGCCACGGATTTTCACGGATGAAACACGGATAGGACAAACGAATTTATCCGTGAGAATCCGTGTTTCATCCGTGGCTTAAAGGTTGTTTGGCGCTACGCATCGACTTAGGTTATATTGCGTGCAACGCTCGCCACTTTGTTCCGGCGGGCGACGAGCTTTGACGCAAGGCGGCCTTCATGGATCCGACACAAAAGGAGCCCCGTGTGAATGTTCCGGCGATTCTCGTGGGAGTGGTCGCCATCGTCACTTCGTGTTTCGGTCTCTGCTACAACGCAATGTCTGCATTCTCGGCGTTGAGCGGCACCTTCGATCAACTGCTGAAGCAGGAAGATCTGCCCTATTTCCATCAGGCGTTCTGGATAATCTCGGGCGTATGCGTTATCTGCTTTATCATGCTTATTGCCTGTGGAATCGACCTGGTCAGATCACGTCTCCGTTGGTCGCTTCTGGTAATCCTCGTCTTGCTCTTTGAAGTTGGCTATTTTTTTGCGGTCGGTTCGATATGGCTGGCACCCAACATAGGTCAAAGCGTCGCCGCCGCGACTGGCGTGGCCAACGGGGGGCTGATGGCACAGTTCATCATTTTCTTTCCCCTTTGGGCGCCTTTGCTGCTTTGGTGGGCTAAGGCAAAGCAGCCTTCGATTGAGGCCGCATAACAAGGCGTTGCAGTTGATCAGATCCAAATATCCAAGTTATAAACTCTTGTAGAGACCCTCCCATGCCCAACACCATCCGCTTTCACCGTGTCCTCACCGCGCCGCCCGAAAAAGTTTATAAAGCGTTTCTCGATCCCGATGCCATGGCCAAGTGGTTGCCGCCCAATGGTTTCACGGGCAAAGTTCACGAGATGAACGCGCAAGTGGGTGGCAAATACCGGATGTCGTTCACTAACTTCACGACCGGCAACAGCCATTCTTTCGGCGGCACGTACCTGGAACTCGTGCCCGGCGAAAAGCTTGTCTATGTCGACAAGTTCGACGATCCCAACCTTCCAGGCGAAATGCAAGTCACGGTGACGCTCAAGCAGGTGTCGGTCGGCACGGAGATGAACATCGAACAAGCGGGCATCCCCGACGTAATCCCGCCCGAGGCCTGCACCCTCGGCTGGCAGGAATCGCTCTTAGCGCTAGCGAAGCTGGTCGAGCCGAATATTCCAGATGAGTAACTTTTCAGGAAAAACCAAAATGATGATCTGCCTGATTCCGAAAATATTCTTTAATCGCATGGACGAGGGCCTCGACCTTTTCGTGGATTGCCTGGGATTTCAGGTCATGTATCAAGACGACTCCTTGGCGGTCGTTGCCAAGGATGGCGCGAAGGCGTATGTCGTCGAAAGCGCTGAATATGCGGCCAAGGACCGACCAGAGATTGCCATCGAAACGGACAACATCGAGGAGATTTTTAAGGAGATCTCGGCAAAACGCCCGGACGTCCTCCATCCGAATCTTCCTCACGTCACCAAGCGACCCTGGGGCGCGTTGGAGCTCTCGCTGCTAGACAAAACCGGCGTTTGCGTCGTGTTTCGTCAATGGCCTTAGCCGAACGCTTTGCAAGTCGTCAGGAATTGTCGTGACAACTTCTGGTCGCAAATTTTTACAACTCGAATACGGTTCACCCGCATACCGTGCATCTGTTGCCTTGCGGTACGAAGTGCTCCGCAAGCCGTTGGGCCTTAATTTCACTGACGAAGAACTGGAAAAAGAGCGCGATTATTTCCTGCTGGCCTGCCACGATCACGACGACCTTCTGGCCTGTCTGATGTTAGTGCCACAAAGTAGCACAGACATCCGCGTCCGGCAGGTAGCCGTCTCTCCGCAGATTCAGAGGCAAGGTGTCGGCCGGGGGCTGATGGAATTCGCGGAAGATTTCGCACGACAACAAGGCTTTACCAAGGCCACGCTCAATGCCCGTGACACGGCCCTTCCCTTCTATGAAAGACTGGGCTACGAACGTGTTGGTGAGCCGTTTGAAGAAGTGACAATAATGCACTTTGCGATGCAGAAAGAGTTGTGAACACTTCCACAGTTCGCAATAGAATTGCAGCTAATTTCCCCCTCCCAAAGTGGAAAGCAGAGTGAGTTCTCTATTCTGGAATGTGCGCTAACAGTTCCGGCGTTAGTTCGCCCTTCAACTCGGGATGCGCTTCGACAAGCCGCATGATATCAAGCAAGTCCTTTTGGCGCTTGCTCGGCCGTCGTTTCGCATCACTCCAGGCAGCAATTTTTCCGGCCAGCGTGTCTTTGAGCGACGCCACTCGCATCAGAATACCATGCACGTCGGCCGATACTCCACGCGACGGAAACTCTCGATAGAAATCTTCCGTGCTGATCTGCACGGAAACTTTCGAAGTTCCTTGCAGGTTGATGGACCACTCAAATTGTTTGGCTTGAAAGCCGGCGGCGACTAGCGCCTCGACAGCTTGGTCAACTCGTTCATGGGCAATCACCACATCGACATCCGCCGTAGCTAGCGGTTCTACCGCCCAATGATTGACGGCAAGGCCACCAATCATGCACCAGGGGATTTCCAGACGCTCAAGCACTTCGACCAAGCGGAGGACATCCCCACCGCCGCCCGCCGTTTGCCAATCATAGAACTGCCTCTCGGTCATTACACAATTGTTTCGGTACAGCAAATCGGCGTCAACGTCTCTTGCGTGGGATTGCGCCATGCAGGTGGCCAAGAATTCTTGTGGCGGCACGGCCTCTCGTTTGAGATAATCCGGCTCGCACAAACTCTGCGTGATCTTTGACAACCGGGATTTTAGATACGCCATTCGCTTGCGCGCGGACGTTAATTCACCCAATTAAGTCCCCTCACGGCGAACGACCCCACTACGTTTACCGAGGTGCGGTGTTAGGCGGCCGGACAGAATGAGTGAATTTTCGCCCACGAAATCGAGTTCTCCGGTAAACGGACAAAACTCCCCCGACAATGACAGGCGGCCCTGGATTTTTGAGTCAGCCACGACAGATTCTTTGGCTTGGATCCTTTGACTTGGCCGCCGCCATCTAGTAGTGTACACATGTATGCTAACCGTCAATTGGCTCTTTCTCGATATGAATTCCTTCTTCGCTTCGGTGGAACAACAAGTTCAGCCGAGCCTGCGCGGAAAGCCTGTCGCCGTGGTGCCAGTGATGACGCACCGCACCTGCTGTATCGCCGCCAGCTACGAGGCGCGGGAATATGGGGTGCGCACGGGGACAAACGTCGGCGAGGCTCGTAAAGCTTGCCCGCAATTGAGTTTGGTGCTGGCTAATCACGAAAAATATATTCGTATCCACCACCAGATTATCGCCGCGGTGGAAACGGTGCTGCCGGTGGAAAAAATCTGTTCGATCGACGAAATGGTCTGCCGCATTTCGCCGCATCAACGCTCGCTCCACGATGCCCTGGCTTTGGCTGGCCAAGTGAAACAAGCGATTACTAGCCAAGTCGGTTCACACTTGCGCTGTTCGATTGGCTTGGCTACCAATCGCTTCCTCGCCAAAGTCGCCAGCAACATGCAGAAGCCCGACGGCCTCGTTTCCATCACCCAAAACGAACTTCCGTACAAGCTCTATCGCCTCTCACTGCGTGATCTCCCTGGGATCGCCCATGGCATGTTAGCGCGTTTGAACAATCGCGGAATTTATAGCGTTCAGCAACTCTGTAACCTCTCGCGCGAGAACATGGCCGACGTGTGGCAAAGCGTGCTGGGCGAACAATGGTGGTGCTGGCTCCGCGGCGACGATTATGCGGACATCCCCACCCATCGCCGCACGGTAGGCCACTCGCATGTGCTCGCACCGGAATTTCGCACTGATCTGGGAGCCCGCGGCGTGTTGGTTCGTCTCATTCATAAGGCGGCCAGCCGGCTACGACGGCTCGGCTATTGGACCCGACGGATGAAATTGAGCCTCTCCTACCAGTTTGGCTGGCCGAAATGGCACGCGGTCGCCTATCTCAGTCGCTGCCAGGACACGCCCTCGATGCTGCGGGCGTTTGAAGAACTGTGGTCACAGCGGCCACCAGGGGGAATCCCTTTGAAAGTCGGCATCGTCCTCTGGGACTTCGCCAGTGACTCGAACACCTCCCTCCCCTTGTTCGCGGAAGAACGCCGCAACCTGCGGGCCACCAAAGCCATGGACGCAATCAACGAGAGTGTCGGCCCCAACTCGGTCTACTTTGCTTCAATGCACGAAGCCCGCGAACAAGCCCCCATGCGGATCGCATTTACGCACATTCCTGATATTACAGCCGAGAGCGAGGGGCACCGCTGAATTTCGGCGACTGCCACGAATGCTAGTGTTCCGCTAAAATATGACTATGGAAAAGCTCCCACGAGGTTTTGAAGTAATCGACGACGCGATGGCGGAGGTACTTCGCGCGAAAAGCCCGGCGGAACGTCTGGCTATTGCCCACGGCATGTGGTCTCACGCGAGCCAACTTTTGCAACGCGTTATCAAAGCCGAGCATCCCGACTGGACGCCCCAACAAATTCAATCTCAAGTTGCGCAGAGGCTCTTAAATGGAGCAATCTGATCTGCTTGTTTTTCTTTGTCGACATTTGGAGCGATCGAAGATTCGATACTTCATCACGGGTTCTCATGCAACCATTGCCTTTGGGGAACCCCGCTTTACCAATGACATCGACGTTGTCGTTGAACTCAATGAAGCGACCTGCGATGAGTTTTGCGATGGCTTTCCCGAACACGAATTCTATTTCAATCGCCAAACCGCTCATCAGGAATGCCAGCGGCGGGGAATGTTTAACATTATTCATCCCGGAAGCGGTTTGAAGATCGACGTTATTGTTGCGAAAAACGATTCGTGCGACCGCTCACGGATGGAGCGCAGCTTGAGAATTCCCGTCGCTGACGATTGCGATGGAATTTTCAGCTCCCCCGAAGATATCATCGTGCAAAAACTAAAGTGGCATCAAATGGGGGGAGGGGAACGACACCTCAGAGACATTGCTGGTATTTTGAAGATTCGCGGTAACACTCTTGATCGTGATTACATTTCGCAGCAAGTCGCCGATTTGGATCTCGAAGAGCTTTGGCAGCAATTTACGGAATCCAACTCATGAAGAACCTATGCCCACTGAGCGTGGCATGCCTTCTCATCTGTAACTTCTCATCCACTACTACGGCCACGACCTGGCCTGGATTTGTCGAAAGTGGATACAACAACGAGCAAGTTCGTGAGATTCGTTTTGCCGAGGACGCGCGGAGCATCGTCGTGGCAACGGCAGCGGATGAGTTCGATTCGAATCGCCCCACGCTGCTGGTAATTTATGCCACACCGAACGGCAATACGGCAGAGCAAACTCTCGGTTGCCAGTTGACTGAAGGCATGGATTGGCACTTTGATATCCAACATGCCGCAGCCCAATGGCGTGCTTATCGGAAACTGGAAAAGGATCGGAATGTTGTACTTGCCTGTGTGCAAGCGAATTGTCTGAGCTGGCCGACTTGGAAAGGGCTGCGGCCAAATGGTCCTCAATATATCCAGCAAATCGTCGAGTCCCTGGCGGCCAGCTTGCCGAGCAAGGACGTGAGTATCGTTCTCACCGGCCATAGCGGCGGTGGGAGCTTCCTATTTGGCTACATCGACGCGGTTGAGAAGCTTCCCTCTTCCATCGAACGCATCGCTTTTCTCGATGCCAACTACGGCTACGATAACGCACAACATCACGGTGAAAAGGTGTTGGAGTGGCTCGCCGACGGCGACAAACGCCATTTCATCATCTTGGCTTACGATGACCGCAACATTGAGCTCAACGGCAAAAAGGTGGTTGGCCCCACCGGCGGTACTTTTCGAGCAACGCATCGAATGCTCGATTTTCTCAAAGACAAGACGCGCGTTACAGAAGCGAAGCAAGGCGAATACGACAAATTTACAAGTGCTAACGACCGTCTGGTTGCGCTGGTGCATCCTAATCCTGACAACATTATTTTGCACACTCGACTAGTCGGCGAGATGAACGGCCTACTGGAAGTGCTCACCGTCGGCACGACCGACCATGACAAATGGGGTAAGTTAGCATCGCCGCGAGCTTACACCGATTACGTCCAGCCCAAACCGCTCACCTCCGCTGACGGGCAACCCACTGCTCCGGCAGTTCCCCAACGCCGTCAGGATGCTCTGAGCGGAACTCAAGTGATTGCCAGCCTCACGAATGCGGAGCCTGCGGATCGAGAAGCTGCTCTAGCTAATGAGATCCTGCAAGGAAATACACCCACTTTTTGGCGCAGTTTTGCGAATGTTACTTCCGAGTTCAAGGCCGAAGATGGCAAGTCACATACAATCATCTATCGTGTGTCGCCTGATTATTTGGCGGTTGGGAGCGACGATGATTTCGTGCGCGTGCCGCTCACGCCTTATGTTGCCCAGCACATCGCCGACATGCTCGGTTGCGTTTTGCTTACGCGCAAGATGGTCGACGATGTCTATCGCACTTCTGAAATTCAACTTGCTCCCCAACCAATGACGGAAGCCCGTGAATCTCTAGCCACATTTTTGGAGCACAATAGGCTCATCGAAAAGCAAGGAAAGAATCCGCCCACAGGTCAATTGGTTGCGGGGATCAAGAAAGATGTGGTTGTCACCAATGAACTGTTAAAACGCCCTGGTCACGTCGCCATTTATGGTTGGCATCAGCTCAATGGCAAGCCAATTCAACCTCTCACGACGGTCCATGTCGATTGGTACGTCGACTACAGCCATGGCATCCGGCTGGTGGATCAATGGTGCGAAGTGGACGGCAAGACCAGGCGAGTACAAGATGTGTTGCGTGACAAGGATCTGTGTGGCTTGCTGAGCGATGAGGGACCACTCGAGTATTTGAGCTATCAGCGAAAGCCCAAGCTTTAGGCTCGAACAGAGCATTTTTCTCCGCAAATCTAGGACAAATGATAACTCTCTGAAGTTGGTGTTTGTGCAACACCCCGTGCAAGCTATCTTGCTTATCTGTTCGCCAGATGTCTAAACAAGTTCTGCAAAAAAACGGCCATGAGCGATTCTTCTCCCGATCTCAGCACGAGCATGTTCATCAAGAGCTATGGGCACACGTTGTCGCCCGGCGCGCGGCCCGGTTCAATTAATATTCCCCCGGGAGCGTTGCCACCCACGATTCGTATTACTTGTTATGGACCAAGCAAGTTGGAAGATCATCCCAATTGCAGCTTGGAACTCGCGAGTGAATTGCGCGGCAAGCATCCCGTGATGTGGGTCGACATTGTGGGGATGGGAGATCCTGATCTGTTTGAGAAGGTAGGTCAATTATTCGGCATCCACCGACTCGCTTTGGAAGACGTGGTCGCGATTCCGCAACGCTCCAAAGTTGAAAACTATCACGATCATCTGTTTGTCGTTGCCCAAGCCCCTCGCCGGGGTAAAAAGCACACCTTTGAGCAAGTGAGTTTCTTTCTCGGCAACGACTTTATCATCAGTTGGCGGGAGTGTCCGAGCGACTGCTTCGAAACGATTCGCCATAGGATGCAATTTACCGGTCGAGCGATGCGGGAACTAGGGCCCGACTATCTGCTGTATTCGCTCTTGGATGCGATGATCGACTCTTACTTTCCCACGCTCGAGAAAATTGGCGAGCTCGTGGATCGACTCGACGGCGAATTGGAGCGTGGCCCGTCGCGTCCCATGATTGCACGCCTTCACGGCATCCGCCACGACGTGCGGCTATTGCGGCGGATTGTTTGGCCCTTGCGCGAAGCTGTCGATGAGCTAGCCAGCCGCCATGAATGGCTTATTGGCAAGGAAACGACCGTCTATCTTCGCGACTGCCACGACCACACGATTCAGATTCTCGACACGCTCGACAATCATCGCGATGCGTGTAGTGATCTCCGGGATTTTTTCTCTTCGGAGATCAACAATCGCATGAACGAAGTTATGAAGGTGCTGACGATCATCTCGACCATCTTCATTCCCTTGAGCTTCGTCGCGGGCGTATACGGCATGAATTTCGACACGGAGATTTCCCCTTGGAATATGCCGGAACTCGAATGGCGGTATGGTTATCCGGCCATAATGATCATCATGTTTCTTATCGCCATCAGCCAACTGGTCTTCTACCGTTGGAAAGGTTGGCTGGGGTCATTTACTAGCCGCAGCCATGTTAAAAACGGCCATCGACAGCATCCTCCCACGAACGGCCACTGATGGCTCGACTTCGCGACTCTCTTCGGCCAGAATGCAAGCTCATTTACTGCATTTTTTGAGCCACCGAGAAGATCGACGTGAAAACACTTATCAAAAACGCCCAGGTTGTCTTGCCAACGGGCATGGCTTCGGTAAGCGTATTGATCGAGGGGACACAAATTGTCGCGATCGACACGGCGATTCAAACCCACGTTGATGTAACAATCGACGCGAAGGGTTTGCATTTAATCCCGGGTGTCATCGACGATCAGGTTCATTTTCGCGAGCCGGGATTGACCCACAAGGAAGATTTGGGCACAGCTTCGCGAGCTTGCGCCAAAGGGGGCATCACGACGTTTCTCGAAATGCCCAACACGGTTCCCGCCACCACATCCAGGGAAAGGCTGGCCGAGAAACTTGCCCTCGCGGCAAAAAAATCGCTCGTGAATTACGGATTCTACATGGGGGCCACGCCCAACAATCTAGAAGAGCTGCAACTGGCCACGGATACTCCGGGGATCAAGATTTTTATCGGGTCCAGCACGGGGGATTTGTTAGTCGACTCTCAAGATGCGCTCGAGCGAATCTTTGCCGAGACATCGTTGCCCCTCACCGCCCACTGCGAGGATGAGGCAACGGTGCGGGCCAACGCCCAGCGGTTCGCAGGAATTACCGACGTGGCTGTTCACTCACGGGTCCGCGATCATGCTGCGGCGGTCATCGCCACGCGTCGAGCGTTGGATCTGGCCAAACGCCATCGCCATCGGTTTCATGTCTTACACGTTTCGACGGCTCAAGAAACAGAGTTGCTCGCCGATCACGCCGGTCTGATCACCGCCGAAGCCTGCCCGCATCATTTGCTGCTGAATGTCGCTGATTACGGGAGATTGGGCACGCTCGCCCAGATGAATCCCTCGTTGAAAACTTCGGCGGACAACGAGGCTTTGTGGCAGGCCCTCCAGAGCGGTTTGATCCAAGTGATTGCCACTGACCACGCGCCGCACACCTGGGAAGAAAAACAGCAGCCGTATCCCCAATCCCCTTCGGGGATGCCCAATGTTGAAAACAGCTTGGCCTTGATGCTCAACGAAGTCAATCGTGGCCGTTGCACCCTGGAAACTATTGTTCACGCGATGTGTGACGCCCCGGCGCGTGTATGGGATATCGTCGGCAAGGGACGGATTGAGGAAGGTTTTAATGCCGATCTAGTGCTTGTCGACATGAATCGAGAACAAGAAATCCGTCATGAAAACCAGCTCACCAAGTGTGGGTGGAGTGCTTGGCACGGCGAGACACTCAAGGGCTGGCCAGTGCAAACCTGGGTCATGGGTCACCAAGTTTTTCGGGACGGTGTGCTCGAAACAAGCCGACTGGGGCAGGCGGCGAAGTTTGACCATGCGCGCGGAGGCTATTGGGCAACGAAGAGCAGTTAGCTGGCTATTCTTCCGCGAATGCCTTGGGATCGACGAGAAATTTTTCCATAGATATCTGTGACACGAAGCGATACCTTTTGCCGAGGTAGAGCGATTCGAATTCGGGCAATCCCGGCACTTCTCGCTTTTCTTCGACCAGTGTTACCGTGCAATTGCCGTGGTAGGCGAGGTCCGCACCTTCGTAAAGCGACATCTGTTCGCGAAACGCCAGCTTTTCCGGCGCATCGGCCAATAAATAAAGTCTTCCCTTATACTGCGCCGCATGAAAAACGCTGCCCGGAACACGCTTGAAATCATTCACATACGCGACAACACTATCTCCACCAAGTACGGGAATATATTCCCGTGGATTCTCTTGAAAGGCGGCTTGTTCTTCGGGCCCGACCATGAAATAGACTTTGCCGTCGTAGGTGGACTTAAACTTTGATTTACCGCGCTGCCAAAGTCCCAGCGTGCGAATCGTCACCGGGCAGTATCCTCCCATCGTTCGGTTTGGGATTCTTTCCGTCGATTCTTCTTCATCGCGGGATGTCTTGTGTCCTTTTTGTTTGCCTTTTTTGTTGTCGGCCAGTCCCTCTGGTGGGCCCCCAATCCGAGTACTTTGGTCTCCGAAGTTCAATGATTCCATATCCGTGGCAAATTCTGCATTCGGAATCTCGATTTGAGTGACACTACTCGAATTGACCGTCGTGCTAACCCCATAACGTGGTAGATTTAGCAGAAAGAGTTTGCGATGCAGTGCCGATGCAAAGAAGTAGCGCATGCCGTCGACGATCGCCACGGTCTCTGGCAAACCGGCTACCATACGGTGCTCTTCGACTCTGCTGACGACGCAATAGCCATCATCAACAAGATCAACATTGGTATAGGTTGCTGGTTCTGCTTCAAACGCCTGTAACTTTTCCTTGCTCGCGAAAAAGAAAATCCGCCGTTGATGAATTAAACCCCATGCTAGTTCTCCGGCCTGTCGTATCCTCGATTCGGCATAAGTGACGGGGCAATCCCCAGCCAACATGGGAAGATAAAGCTCGGCCGCCGCGACGAAGATTTCGCGAGCCCGCTCGCTGGAGAACAAATAGACTTTGCCTTCCCGGATTGCCTGAATCTCTCGCGACCCGAGTACCCATTGTTGATGGTCGCGGAGCGTGACGGGACAGTAGCCGTGAATCGCCAACTGCAGAGGCTGGCTCCGCTCAATCTTTGGCAGAAAAGGATCGTTATCCGTCGCGACCAATGGCTTGCGCAAGGGCGCACCGATCATTGTGCCCTGCGCATAAAGGTCCGCAGTATCGGCCAAGTGTGAACCAATAACCAAGACAGCACACAATACGACGCAATGAAACGGAGTTCCTGGCATGGATTTCTACAGCTCTCGACCCGTGAGACAGGGCGAGAATTGTAGCAAGCTGGCAGAGGACTTGCGACGCTGATTCGAGAGGGCAAATCGTTGTTGAGCTAGCAGGGTCGCCCAACATTATCCCCCTGCACCGCCAAAAAATCCCGCTATCATGGGACCATGAGCGAGAACAAGAATTTGCGATACACAATCGTCACCGGCGGGGCGAGCGGCCTCGGTCGGGCCTTTTGCTGGCACTTGGCCCAGCAGGGTTGGTATGTGGTTGTGGCCGACATCGACCAGCAGGGAGCTGAAGAAACGCTTGCCGTCCTGCGTGACCGTGGCGGCCAGGGCCAAGTTGAATTGCTCGATGTGACCGACAGCAGGGCTTGGCAGAGATTGGCAGAAAAGCTTCGCAGCCAATGGCCGCGTCTCGATTTGCTGGTCAACAATGCGGGAGTTTGCGGAGCCGGCAAGTTTGGCGTTTATCCGCTCGAAAGCTTTCGCCATATCTTGGAAGTGAATCTGCTCGGGGTCGTCAACGGTTGCCATGCTTGCCTGCCCTGGTTCTTGGAAACCGCTCCCGGAGGGCATGTCATCAACATCGCGTCGATTGCCGTCGCGCTCAACTCCCCGATGATGGCAGCTTACAATACTTCCAAAGCCGGAGTCGTGGCGTTTTCTGAAACTCTCTATGGCGAACTCCGGGAAGCGGGCATTGGGGTCACGGTTGTGATACCAGGATTCTTCCGTTCACGACTGCTAGAGCAGGGCAAGTTCGACGAGGCATGGTTGCGACAAATCGCCGAGGAATATACCAGCAGCGCAAGTTTCACAGCCGCTGACGTCGTAATCCAAACGATGCAAGCCGCGGAGCGCCGCAGGCTCCATGTTGTCCTAGGCTGGAAAGCTCGGATGGTTTGGCGACTCAAGCGACTTTCTCCCGCGTTGTTCCAAAAAGTTATTGTCAAAATTTTTGAACGGGATCGCCGGAAGATTTCAGGTAACGGTTGAATGCCTTAACACATTCAGAGATATTGGTTGTAAGATTTCAAGTTTACTTACGTTACCCAAGATTATGCTTCACCTTCAAGCTCCCACCGACGCGAGTTGGCTTGCCCAAGTTGATGCCAATTTGGAAGAGGTGCTCATCGACCATGCTCACTGTGAGAAGAAGGCGGCGGGAACAGCGCTCAATCTCATTTTTCACTATGTGGAGGATATCGAGCTTTGTCGCGAGATGACTGAAATTGTCAATGAAGAGCTGGAGCATTTTCATATGGTCGTCGATTTGCTCACTCGGCGGGGAATTCGCTTTCGCCGGATCAAACCGAGCCAATATGGCAGCCGACTTCACGCCCTAGTGCGAAAAAGCGAACCGGATCGGGCCGTGGATCGATTGCTCATCGCCGGACTGATCGAGGCCCGCAGTTGCGAGCGATTTCAGGCCCTCGCGGAACATGTGGCCGACGAGGAATTATCGCTCTTTTACCGCAGCCTCTTTGAGAGCGAAGCTCGCCATCATGCGACCTATACGCGCCTGGCCAAACATTTCGCTCCGGAAGCGACTGTCGAGGCCCGGCTGAGCGAACTTTATGACGCGGAAGCCGATATCATGTCCGTGAGGGAACCGCTCGCCAGAATGCACAGTTGACCTGAGGCTTGCGCGACAGGCTATTTCATCAGCCCCTAGCAGTTCTGAGGCGTTTTTGGCTACAATCAGCCGTTTGTGGTGAGCGATACACGATCAACAAGAGCGGTGAATTTGATGAAAATTGCGATTATTGGTGGCGATGGGACCGGACCGGAAGTAGCCGCCGAAGGGGTGAAGGTTCTCAAGTCCGTGGCCAAATTGGAAGGCTTTGCCGACAAGCTGGAGCTCACCAATCTCGATTGGGGTGGTGACCGCTTCCTTAAAACCGGCGAAGCGCTCCCCGTTGATGGCCTCGATCAACTCCGCAAGTTCGATGCGATTCTTTTGGGGGCCGTGGGACATCCCGACGTTGCCCCGGGTATTCTGGAGCGCAAATTGCTCCTCGACCTACGTTTTGGCCTCGACCAGTACATCAATCTGCGTCCCGTGAAGCTGTTTCCCGGCGTGGAAACTCCGCTCAAGAACAAGGGCCCCGAGGATATCGACTTCGTTGTCGTCCGCGAGAACACCGAGGATTTATACTGCGGTGCGGGGGGCTTCATGCACAAGGGCACTCCCAACGAAGTCGCCACCCAAACCGCCATTTATACCCGCAAGGGTTGCGAACGCTGCATCCGCTATGCGTTCGAGTACACCAAGAAACGTAACAATCCCAAAGGCAAAAAGCTTACCCTTGTTGCTAAAACAAACGTTCTCACCACGGGGCATGATCTTTGGTGGCGAACCTTTAAGGAAGTTGCCACCGAATACCCCGACATCGAGGCTGACTACAACCACGTCGACGCCTGCTGCATGTGGATCGTCAAGAATCCCGAGTACTACGACGTGATTGTCACCACGAATATGTTCGGCGACATCATCACCGATCTAAGCGGCATTATCCAAGGGGGCATGGGCGTGGCAGCGGGGGGAAATATCAATCCCGAACCGGGCGGCGTGAGTATGTTCGAGCCGATGGGAGGCAGCGCTCCCAAATACACTGGTACGGGCAAGATCAACCCGATTGCCACGATCAACGCCGTAAGCATGATGCTTGAACAACTCGGCCAAGCCTCCGCGGCAGAACGTGTGATGAGCGCGCTTATGCATGTCACTGGCACAAAAATGAAGAGCCAATCCGCTGGAAAGATGGGCTATACCACCAGCGAAGTTGGCGATCTCGTGCTCGACGCGTTGGCATAAATCTCAAGTCGCCTCGTAATGAACACCAAACCGTATGTATCAGGTCGAAACTCTCGATGCCCGAGTTCTCACGATAGCTGATGCCCGAGCCATCGCGGAATTGATCGTCAAAGTTTGGCCGAAAAGCGGTAAATCCGTCGAGTTTCGCGAGCAGCAAATGCTGGATTTGGGCCGCAACTTTCATGGCCCAGATGCACAAGCTCCTCGGTCGATGGTGATTCGCGAAAGTGGCCGCATCATCGCTCATGCGGCTTTTGTCCCCCGTACAATTGGCACAACATCAGGCGACCTGACCATCGCCGGTTTAGCGCGCGTTTGCAGCGATCCCGATTTTCGCGGGCAAGGCTTGGGCGAGCTTGTCGTACGGGAGATTTTTGCCCTGATCGACAAACAAGTTTTTCCGTTCTCGCTGTTCCAGACCAGTACGGTCGTGCGGCCTTTTTACGAGAAACTCGGCGCTTGTCCGGTCACCAATTACATCGTGAACTCTCTGGGGGATGATCCGCGGGCAAGTCCCTTTTGGGACGAAGTGATCCTGCGCTATCCCAAGGATCGCCAGTGGCCCGAGGGAGAAATTGATCTCCGTGGGCCGGGCTATTAAGCGTGTGGCATGCCGCGTAGCTTCGTGCGGATGCGGCTAAGCATGGGACCGACGCTGTTGGTCGGCATCCCGGTGGCCCGGCTGATCTCTTGATACGTCTTGCCTTCGAGATGATACATCCTGACAACCTGGGCTTCGGAACCGCCGAGAGACTGTAGCAGCCGATCAACTTCTTCCCGGTCGGCGATCCGCTGCTCCGCGTTGCCGTTGTGATCGGAGGGTTCCATCGACAACGACGCCAGCGGGGTTGCTTGATGGCGGCTCATGAGTTGCTTTACGACGACCCTGCGGGCAATCACGGTGAGATAGGTCGCCAAGCTGCTCATGCCACGAAACTGGCGGAGAACCGCAAAATCGTCGTCCAGAATCGCCACCATCACATCGGCCACTAAATCATCGCGGTCGTTACTGGACAGCAAAACCGACCGACAATGGGCCGTATGGTTGATGACATGGATCACGAGGCCCATGAAACGGTCGACAAAGTCTTCCCAAGCTCGCTGTTTTTTCGCCAAACAGCGTTCGAGGAGGTTGCGGTCAATCTCGGATAAAGCCACTGAAGCTGCCTCAGACAAGGAAATACAGAGTTTCGCGACCCACGGCCAATAGAGAGCGATAACAAGCAAATTTCTTGCCAAGTTCACTCATCTAGGGTCTGGGGAGGCTCGAAACTTGTACCCCACAAGCTTTCCTAGGAATTTTTAGATGCAACGCAACTGGACCGCGTAAAACTTATTGTAAATAGCGGCATAACCAGGAGCAAGATTAACGCCCTTCTCAGGGGACACGACCTGAGTAAAAAGTAGGCCAATTTCGTAAACTATCCGCTTGACATCGAAAATGCCGAGTGCGTAAATAACTGATTGAGCAGATAATTGGCTTGCCGAAAGTCGTTCAGCGATAAATACTTGCCATCCTTCTGCCGATATTTGTATCATTCTTATGGGCGGACGACCGTCCTTGAGAAACCAGTTTTAGGCCGCCCGACTGGCCCGCCGTGACACCGAGCCAAGAGCTTGAGCGAAAAAAAGGAGAATTCTGGAGATGACGCACGTAGTTTGTGAACCTTGTTTCGCCTGCAAGTACACCGATTGTGTGGTGGTTTGCCCGGTGGAATGTTTCTATGAGGGCGAGCAAATCCTGTACATTCACCCCGATGAGTGTATCGATTGCGAAGCCTGTGTCCCCGAATGCCCGGTCGAGGCGATCTTCCATGAAGATAACGTCCCCGAAGAATGGGCAGCGTTCACGGCGCTTAACGCCGAGATGGCTCCCCAATGCCCGGTCATTACCGAAAAGAAAGAGCCACTGGCCGATTCTTGATTTCTGACTTGCCTAAAATCGAAAATCTTCATGGCCAATCCGCAAGGGTTGGCCATTTTTATGCCCACGTTGCCAAGCTGCGAATGGTAATGAATATTGCGACAGGCGCGCGATCGGTGATAGGATCACGCCAGTCACAACCCTTCTTTTCTCTTTAGGAGTGTCGCCATGGACTTTGTTTGGTTTATTCTCATCGGAATCTGCGCGGGTTGGCTCGCGGGTCAGATCATGAAGGGTGGAGGCTTCGGACTGCTTGGCGATCTGATTGTGGGAGTGATCGGCGCATTGTTGGGTGGTTGGCTGTTCGGAGTATTGGGCATCGCGGCCGGCGGTCTGCTTGGAGCACTCATTACCGCGACAGTAGGAGCCATTGTGTTGATCGCACTCTTGCGGAGAATGTCCCTCCGTTAGTTGAAAAGCCGGTTCCACCGACGTTCACAATATCACGCGGACTTCTGCTCGGCGTCAATGGTCTTCGTATCGAGCACGTCGAGTTGGCTCACCAACAGGTGCAGCTGCTTGTGCCCTCGTACGCGGTTGAACTTCTGCTCGGCGCGTAACAGACCCGCCGTACACCAGCGCAGCCGCATGTCGCCATCCCGCTGACCTGCCCCCTTCACCCGAGTCCACGTTTGGAGCGAGAATCCAAGAGTTGGGCAACACACGAAGGAGGGCATTCGATGCCACGAGGTCAAAAGTTCAAAGCGGAAGAGATCATTGCGAAGCTGCG